>Ga0209711_10002061_pt1 | contig 18633 bp, 22 predicted proteins | sample ArcticOcean_MG_C_7_FD_187441 | JGI IMG/M metagenome (GOLD analysis project Ga0209711, IMG submission 187441) | Marine microbial communities from western Arctic Ocean - ArcticOcean_MG_CB11_88 (SPAdes) (version 2) | ecosystem: Environmental > Aquatic > Marine > Oceanic | place: Arctic Ocean... | reverse complement strand
AGATAATACTGGTGCTTTAGTTTCTTCTCCTTCTTCGTCATACTCTCCAGCTTCTAAGACAATGTGTCCTAAGTGTACTAGTGTGTGCTTGTGAGTTGGATACTCGTTTCCGTCTTCGTCTTCAGCAGTTCCTAATGCTTTGATTTTAGACTCTGCTACTTCTCTACTGTCAAATTCATATTTTCCTATACGCATAATATTTATTTTTAATTTAATTATTTACTCTTGTTAGTTTAATGTGTGTATTTATTACTCTTTTGGTTATAACTATTGGTTATTATATTGTTGTTAATGCTTGTAATTCTGCGTCTGTTAATGCGGTATCAAATATTCTTATGTCTGGTATTTTACCTAATAAACCATATTGAGTTGATAGTGCATCCATTAAATTAAATTGGTCTAATGTTCCAGAAGGAAAAACACAAGAAACTGTATCGCTGTAAACACTTACGCCATTAATAAAAAGATTAGTTCCCGAAGAACTCCATTTAAAAGCAAATTTATTGTTATTAGTAGGTGTTATTATAACTCCAGTATTGACAAGTCCAATGTTCCCAACTGCTAAAAAAATCTTGAATTGATTTGTTGGAATATAATATAATTGAACTCTGTTTGTGTCTGTCCCATCGCTTAACGTTATTAATTGTAATTCATTAGAAAGAGATGTCATCTCAAAAAACAAAGTTCCTCCAGTAGTACTCGTAAGAGTAGTCGGTACTGATTGCGTTGTAATATCTTTAATCCTCGTTACAGCACTTCCAGATGTAGGAATATAAGATGTAGCGTAACTGCCTTCTTCTAATTGTGCTCCGTATATATATAAACCACTTACACCATCTCCTTGATATGAATAGTTTGCAGTATCATCTAATAGAAAAACAGCCATTTTCCTATTACCACCTATATCTGTCGATGATATTCTAAACCAGCCATCTGCAAACGAAGTTATTGAATAGTCATCTGAAAGACTGGATATTAAAGTTCCATTAGATAAATCAAAAGAAGATAATACACTAACTGATTCCGTTGAACTGATTCCTATTTTAGTTACTCCATCTGGTTTTACAAAAATACTACAAGTATTTGTTCCGCTTATACCCGTGTATGGCTTTACAATTTTATGAACACCGCTACTTGTATCTTGGAATAACTTATCTGCATTTAAACCTCCATCTGGAGATATACTAGTATTGCTTATTATACTCGAACCACCTTTATTCCAATAAGCATTACTGAAATCCTCACTATAAGTAATAAGATTAGTCCTCTGTGGCTCTAACAACAAAGCACCTTTAGTATTACCTAAAAAGTCAATTCTTGGCTCTCCACTACCAACAGTTTCTATTAAACCAGATTGATTAACAACAGTAGCACTTGATGCTCTACTGAATGAGAATGGCAGCGGCTTAAAGTTATTATTTTCGTCATTGAAAGCAAGAACTGTATCTGTGCCAGTAGCCCATTTTCCAGCTCCTAATTTTAGTGTATTAGCCATTGTATATTATATTTAAATTTAATTCGTTTACCATTGATGTCCAGCTCTTATAACTTGTAAGCGTTTCTAATTCAAGGTCTGTTAAAATTGTATTATAGTAACCTATTTCTTTTGTCTTTCCGTAGAAGTCAGAACCTCCAGCTCCATCGTCAAAAGCTAATTCTGACAAACCTATAGGTGTATTGCCACTTGTATCAGTAAATGCTTCAAATCCATTTATAAATACACTAAAATCATTTTGCTTGTATTTTATAGCTATTTTATTTTGTATCGTTATATTGTAATTAGTAGTTGAAACATCTACTTGTGTAAAACCAGAAGAACTTATTATAACTCTTGTTTGATTATTAACACCTGAAGGATGAGCTAAAAATACCCTGTTATTTGCTGTTGTATCTGATATAGATATTCCTTTCCAATATTCTGAAGCAGAAACAAATTGTTTTTCATCAACAAACAATACTCCTTCACTATCATTAAACACTTCGCTATTACCAGAACCAGAAGCAGTTTCAGCCACACGAGTCGATGCAGAACCTTGCGTTGGTATGTAACTTGATGCAACAGAATTTTGCTCGAGCATAGCTCCGAATATGTAAACACCGCTTGTCCCATCTCCTTGATAAGTTTCTGATATAGCAGATAAACCAGATAATATTGTTTGAAATACTAAAGCCACAGAATTACTTGAACTTACATTAAATGTAATACTAATCTTTTTCCAATTATTTGCATATAACTCTACTTTAGAATTTAACACCCCAGTAGAAGATGTGGTTTCAATATTATTTATTAAATCAAAATTAGCATATAGAGGAGCGTTATCAATTCCTCCACCACTTCCAGTACGTATTTGAAAGAAATTTCTTCCATTTGGTTTTACAAATACAGATAAGGTATTATTTCCAGTAGGTAAAGCAAATGAAGCATTTTGATAAAATGTATGTAGACCATTTGAGTTATCCTCAACCAATTTAAAAGCATTTGCAGTTCCATCAGGCGAAGTAAACCCGCTTGTGGCACTTGCACCAAGTTTAGTCCAATAAGCATTGCTAAACGCTTCTGAATAAGCAATTAAATTTGTAGCTGCCTTTTCCAAAAGTAGCACACCATCAATTGTATCTGTATAATCTATTCTAGGTCTATCGTTTGTTACTACCTCAATTAAACCTTCTTTATTAACTCGTGTCGCTGATGTAGACCTTGTAAACGCAAAGGGCAGAGGCTTGTAATTTCCATTCTCATCATTATAAGCAAGTGTAGAACCTACTTTTGTAGCCCACGTTTTATTGCCGAATTTTAGTGTTTGTGCCATATCTATTCTATTGTGTATAATTGTCCGTTAGCCATATCTCTAAAAGATTGCCAAGACGTTAATTGTTCAAGTTGTGTATCTGCTAGAATTGAATCAAAGTATTGTAGTTGCTTAATTGAACCTATAAAAGTTTCGTTTGATGCGTATCCAAAAAATCTAATCTCGTTTAGTCCTGTCGGCATTGCTGCTGTTGTAACTGTACTAACTAAAAAGCCATTTAAATACATTTTATATTGATTATTTTTATAAGAAATTGCCAAAATATTATTGCTTGTTAATATTGAATTAATACTAACAGCATCTGGAAAACCTGCATTCGATGCATTAACATAATATAAAACCTTTCCCGATGATACACCGCTAAACCCTAAAGTTATTCTATTACTAACTGTTCCATCACTTATTGATATACCCGAATACAATCCTAAATTCTCTGTAAATCCTTTTATCTCTGCCATCAGAACACCTTCTGAATCGTTAAACGTAGATGAGTTTCCAGCTCCATTAGCAGTTTCTGCTGAACGAGTTACTGCTGTTCCGTTAGTTGGAATGTAAGATGTTGGATAAGAACCAGCTTCGAGCATTGCTCCAAATATGTAAACACCACTTGTCCCATCTCCTTGATAAGAAGTAACTCCATTCGATGTGCTTATTCTTACATAAACCCTATCTGCACTTACAGAAGTATTAAAAGAAACTGAACACTTAAACCATCCATTTCCATAATCTTCAATTTCAGCATTAACTCCACTATCTACAATTCCAATAATCCCATTTTCAACATTAAAGTTTGCACCACTATTATTTGCAGTCATAACTTTAACCCAACTTCTTTCTCCTTTTTTTATAAAAATAGAATAAACATAATCACTTGATGGCGTAGTAGTTATTACATCTGAATAAATTTGTTGCAATCCATTTGTAGAACTTTCTATTATCTTATCAGAATTTAAAGTTCCATCAGGAGAAATAAGTTGATTTGAAGATAAAGAAACACTTGCTTTTATCCAATATGATTGACTAAAATCCTCACTATAAGTAATCAAATTAGTCCTCGATGGCTCTAAAATATAATGCGGACATCCTTTCTGAACACCATCTATTAATGGGTAGTCAAGTCTTGATTGACCACTTGCAACGTTTTCTATTAATCCTTGTGCGTTTATTCTAGTAGCTACGCTGCCTCTTGTGAAAGTGAAATCTCCAGTTCCATCACTCGGTAATACAGAGTAAAACTTAGTGCCTTGTGCTGCTGGTATTAATGCTAATTTTGGTTTTGCCATTGTTTAATTATTTAAGTCTTGTAAAGCAGTTATATGAGTCCAATCGGCTAAACACTTAACCGCTTCTACTTCTTGTCTTTCATTCATTTTAATTTGTCCACTAAAGAAATCTGGTTTAGTGCCTATTGATGATGCTGTATCTATTGCATTGCCCCACCACGTTGTGTTGTATATTTGTCCGAATCCCATATTAATCTTTATTTTGTTTTACCTCTGTTTTTTTAGCTTCCTTCTCCTTTAGCTGTATGTAGCTCTCTAAACGCTTTACGTTTACTTCTTTTACCTTGTACTTTATCACAGTACCCATCCATTAAAAGCTGTTGAACTTGTATCTGGGCTAATATCATTATTCGTATTACTTGAGAATTCTGGAAACAAAGAATTATTAAAACATAAATAATCTACTAATCGAGTAGAGTAGTAGTTAGCGTATTCTCTAGCCTTAGCTACCAAATAATCTACTTCGTCTTTATCTACGTTTTGAGCTGTTTCGCTTGATCCTTTTAAAATCCCTTTATTAGTAATGCTATAAGCACTAAATGGAATGTAATTCATCTGAGCGAACCAAATTAATGTTGGCTGAATAAATTCTGTAACTAATGTCAAATAATTTCCAGTCAAACCAGCACCGCCAGCAGCTCCTGATATTATGTCTTCGCTAATTTTGTTGTATAAATCCGTTCCCAACAGATTCTGGATATCGATAACCTGAGCGATTTTCACAAACTGAATTATTTTGTCAAAATCGGTGCTACCAGAAATAATACTGTTTCTTACTAAGTCTTCTTGTGTTATAAATAATGCTGTTGCCATATCTTATTTTTCAAATCCCATTTTATTCCAATATTCAGCAGTATATCCAGCGTATTCCATACTTGCTGGAGCTTGCGCTACTTTTTTATCATTTACTGGCGCTCTAAAGCCTCTACTTCTTGCTTCTCTTGCTTGTATTGCTTTTCCTAGCCCTTTGCCTCCTTTACGTGCAAAAGTCTTTCTAATAAAGGCGTGTTGACATCTAGCGCCTCCCTTATATTTCCAGATTGAATAAGTTGCAGAACCACCAACTCCAAAACCAGCATTTACCGCTATATCATCCATAGCTATAATGTCCTCTTTACGATAAACCTTATTAGCTTTTATCATTGTATCACAAAACTTGCGTTCTTCCCCAGTTTTAGATTTTTGAATTAGTCTAGTATATTTGTACCTCACTAAAAACTCAACCCCTTTTTGGCTTTCTTTCTTGCTAGTACCATCTTGCTCACTATCTCTGTATGGCGTTGCTTTACCAGAACTAACAAAATTCCAGATTTTAGCTAATATTGTGCTATCATCATCAGTATTTAGGTCTGTTATAACCTCGTCTAGTTGTTCTTCTAGTTCATAATCTACTTCAGCTTCATGTTCTAGGTCATATTCAGCTAGTAAATCATCTTCATTTTCTCCTAATTCAGTTAGTGCGTTTGAATATACATCGCTATGTGATTCACATGGCATATACCAAGTCTTTCCATCTTCTTCATGCTCGTGATAACCTTCACATCCTTGCTCTAAAGCCTTAGCTTCTGCTTGTTCTATTGTCTCATAGGCTTGTTTGCCATCAATTTCACGAAGTTCTTGGCTTAATTTAACACCAGTTTCTTCTTCCATTGTTTCGCTATCCATAACGTTCTCTAAGTCTTTAAACTGTAAAGGTTGAAGCGTTTTAAAGTATAATTTAAGCGATATCTGATTATAAGCTAGTATAGTGTCGAACGCATCTATTAAAAGCGTTTGAAAGGGAGATATAACAGTATTATCAAATAATAAACTAGCTGTTTTTAGCTCATCGGCATTTGATCCTAGCGAAGTTCCTTGCGTTCCAATACCCATCAGCATAGGAGAAGTAACTCTATGACCTACCATGATCTTTCTAGTAGCTTCTTCACTTACAAAATTATAGGTATTGTGAGCATCACTAATAGCCAAAGTGTCTACTGTTGCAGCAGCCTCTGGATTATCATTAAAACTAAGTACAAACTTAGCCCCAGAAGTACCAGTAAATTTTTCAGTTATTCTATTCTCCAACATTTGACGTTCCTCAGCGTTTGGAGTCCCATTGTTAAACTGTATTAACGTATTTGGGCTAAAAGAATTCATTGTATTGTTAAGATGGAAATTCGATACTAATTGCTCAGTTTCGCACCACTCTAAACATCCAGCATAATCTGGACTAGAATAATATTTATAGCCAGCTCTGTAAGGCTTAACGTATAATATTTCTATATTTTCTTTACTAAAGCCAAAAGATGGTATTCTTAAAGTGCTATCAACATTTTTAACTTTTGACCAATTATCAGAATAGTAGTATGCTTCAATATCTCCTTTATCGTTACACTTTTCAGCTCTTAAGTTTTCTACTGCTATGTGTTCAACTCTTGCGATTGTTTTTCTATCCTTAGAATAGATTACTTGCATAGCACATTGCCCTAAAAGTTTAAGGTCGTGTGATACCTTACGCACCATGTCAGTCTTAAACAAAGAAATCATTTGAGCGTATTGCTCTGGCTTTTTGCTTGAGTTTAAAGCATCTAATCCACGCCCATAAATCATTAAACTAATAGAGTTTATTATGGCGTTGTTAGTTGGAGAACCCTCGTATCTTTGTATCAAATAAGAAAAATAGGCATTGTCAGCTCCAAAAGAAACCCATTCCTTATTACTGCTTTCTATAATCTCAGGGGATGCGTAATTGCTTAAATTTACTACTGTTAAATCGTTCATATTATAATATATTCATTGCTTGCGCTGTCCTCGCTTACAAATTGATTTTTATTAATGCTGTAATAGTCGTTAGCTGTTTGGTTAATAGTCTGATCAGTACAAAACATTTTATCTTTGTAAATTATTTCAGAACCATTACTTACTTCTAATAAGTAAAACTGTCCTTCGACTAAAGTTCCAAATATTGAAGCAAATTGTAGATAGTTTCCGTTTATTGATGCGGTGCTGTTTACGCTTATAGGTGTGTTTGTGCTTTCACTTGTTATTTTAACAGTCAAAACCCCCACACTAAAAACTCTAGGTATTATATCAAAAGTCTTATTTCCGCTAGTTTGTATTAGTTGCATATTAATATATAACCAAAAGGAAAAAAATTTGCATGATATGTAAATAAAAAAAGGGCTATCCGTTAAGATAACCCCCTTTAATCAATCAAAAAAACAAACTCTTTAAGCTGTTGGATCAATTTGTACCGCTGAAACATCAGCTGTAATAACTGCTGGCGTTACAAAGAAAGGTGGATTTACTTCTTGAGCGTTAACAGTTAGTGTATAACCAGTTAAATCTCCCATTGCTCCACCAGTTGCAATAGTTCCTCCGTTTACGTCTCCTCCATTTAAAAGCCCTACAACAAAGTAATTACCATTATAGTCTTCTACACATACGTGTGGACGAGCTACAGCTAATAATTTTAATTGCTCTTGTGTTGCTTTATCTTGGAAAGTTAAAGTCATTGATACAGTTGTATCATAGAACGTTGTTCCATTATTTCTATCGCTTGTAATAGCGGTTTCTAATGTGGTTGCACTATTTTTAATGTCAAACTGAAACCAGTCAGGTGTTCCAGCAAATGCTGTTATTTCGCCAGCTACGATTGTTGCATCTCCTAAAGTTCCGAAGTCTGCAAAGAAGATATTCTTGATACCGCCTACTGCTGATTTACATGGAATTTTACGTCCGCTTGTGATTAAACACGCCATAAGTTTTATGTTATTTTAAATAAAAAAGGGTAGGTGTTTGCCCACCCCTTTAAATTTGATTAGTTAATTAGTTAATTAAGCGTAAAGAACGATGTCTGTTACTTCCCCATACTGAACACCAGCTGTGTAACGAAGGATTACTCTTACATTCATTGAGCCGTCAACTTCTTGCATATCGATTGTGCGTACTTCTTGAGACTCATTTAATAAGCCAGTTCCAAAGAATAAGTTAGACTTCTCAGCAGCGATCATTGTGTTGTCAGCCATCCCTTTAGATACTACAACTTGAACACCATCAAAGAAAAGATTTCCTAATACTTGGTTAGTTCCTTTGCTATCGTACCCAGCGTTTCCAGTTCCAGCGAAACCTCCTAAAGCACGAGTGTAAGCACGTCCAACATTGCTAGATACATATAATCTTAAATCATCTTTTCCGTAAACAGTAGTAGGAATTGCATCCACTACCGAGCCCATTTGAGCGATTACGTTTGCAGCGTTAACACCACCACCTACAGCAGCAATCTCTTGCAAAGCTGGTAAAGCAGCATCAGCAGCTAATAAAGTTGCGAATCCAGAAAAAGACCCAGCACCTCCAGCTCCAGACCAGATTTGTGTTTCTGTGAAATCAGATACTTTAGCAGCTACGTGTGCTAAAACGAAATCAGAGAAAGAAGCTGGTAGGTCTGCATATTGCGAGTAACCCATTTCAGCACCTTGCCATGTTGCAAAAAGATCTTTCTTACATAAATCTAAATTTACTTGGAACTCTTTTGGCTCAAGAATTTGCTCTGTTAATGTTAGTGTCCCTTGTCCCGTTTGAAAGTCACAAGATGCATCTCTAACGATGTTGTTTGTTGATGCTTTTTGAATCACAGACTTAAACCTTACATTAGGCATGATTGTGATTTCTTCATTTGCTAAAGTGTCTCCTGAAAGTAACGCAGCAGCGATATATTTTCCACTAAATTCTCCAGCATAACTAGTTGTAATTGCTAAACTCATTTTTTATTTATTTTAGTTGTTGTTTATTAAATTTGATAATACTCTGTCCATTGTGTTGCCTTGTCTATTAGCACCAATTTTAAACTTAGATAATTTTTTGAAAGAATCTGGATTAGAAACTATTGGATCAGCACTTGGCTCGTTTAATTCAGCTTGTACTTCTACTGGAATCTCCTGAGATAATTCTACAGTTAATTTGTTTCCAGCTTCAATTGCAGAAAGTTCTTCTTTTAAACCTTCTTCAGATTTTATATTAGCGATTGCGTCCTCTAGGTTTTTGATTCTTTTTTCCATTCCTTGCCAATCAGCTACGTCAGCTTCGTCAGCATATCCTTCTTCCTCTTTTAGTTCTTCTTCAATTTCTTCTCCTTCTTCTGTTTCCTTAGAAGGTACTTCGTCAGATACTTCACGAACATCAGCGATAACGCCTTCTTCTTCGACTACTAAAAGTCTAGTATCTTCTAGGATATATTCTCCTACTGGCATAGCTACCTTCTCGTCATCAGTAACGATAAACACTTCTTTACCTTCTTCAAAAGAATCGGCTTCTATAATAGTACCATTCTCCAGCTTAGTTTGTTCTAGCTTAACTTCCTCGTTAAGATTTAAAACATCTTTGATTTTTTCAATCACTTTGTTTGATTTCATATTAATATATAATTTAGTTTAATTTATTTTGCATTTTCAAGCGCTAGTTTTTCCAATTCCTTGCGCTCTAAGGCTTCCATTACAACACTTAGGGCTGTAAGTATCATCTTTACATAGGCAGCCAGTACGATATCCCCCTTTGGGGCTTGTACGACTAGGAGTTTCGTTTTTATTGCTGTTTGGCATCGTGTTCTTTTATAATGTCTATAATTTGCTGAACTTGTAAGTCTTCTTTTGATAAGTCCTCTTTAATTTCTTCCTTAGGTCTTTCCATCTTGTCTGCAAAATACCCCTCTATACTAAAACCTTTTACCTTACCAGTTTTTACAAACTCGTTCCAGATTTTATCGTTGTTTACTTTAACAGAACCAACCCAAGAACCTAATGGCAAATCCATTCCATACTTAACACTCTTATCATGTACTTTGTCTTCTACTAGCCATGATTCTACTAGGCTAAGTCCGTTTATTTCGTACTGATGCTCCATTGTAGCGTTATTTTGATTGCCTTGCATCAAATACATTTGAGAGGCTTTTAAGACAGTATCTTTTGAGAAATATATATAGTACTCATCTTCTCCATTACGTCTATAAATAGGCTTGTTAGGTATCAACAAAGCACCCATAAGTATTCTTCTTTCTTTATCTACCTCTGCAAGTTTAAACTCTTGGCTTTTTAGGGCTACAAAATCTTCCTCTATTGCTGGGTTTTCCACTACGCTAATAGCTTCGACACCTATTTCTTGATCTTCGTCTAGTATTAATTCAACTATTCTCATAATTATATATAAATGTTTTTAATTTATTTTGCATTTTATCCTATTGTAGCGCCTTCAACAATGTTATTCTGTAGACTTTGGGCTGTTGTAACGTCATTAGACACGACGTACGTTTGTATAGGTTGCTGAGATTGTCCTCCGATTGCATCAGCTAACTGACTTGAACCACTAGCACCAACAACGTTAAAAGCTGGGGGAGCTGGGGGCGCAGAAATAGTAGAAATACTACCACCACCACCGCCTAAAGAAGATGCAGCAGACTTAGCTTTTCCAGTAGCTGAAGATATTGCGCTTATTATGCCAGCAGCTTGTGCCGCATACCCAATAAGTAAAGGGATGTTTTGAGGAAATCCAACTTTAGCAGTTTGCGCAGTTCCTTCTGCAACCGCTACTGTGCTTTTAGCTACTGCTATTGATGAAAATGCAAGAGTCTTTTTAGCTTCCATTATCATCTCTTTAAGCGCTAACCCTTGCTTTAATATTAAAAGAGCTTTACCAATTTTACTCTCAGCACCAGCTAAAGCTATTGCATCATTTACAGCTTTTTGCTTTGCTGCTGTTTTTTTAGCTTCAAGTTTTATTTTTTCATCAGATACTCTTTTTGCTTCTGCTATTATTCTATTGTTTCTTTCTACTTCTGCTTCGTCATCTTTAATTTTAGCTTCTGCCTCAATCGAATCATAATATTGATTTATTGCTATTTTAGCTTCTGCTTTTTTTGTTTCATTTAATTTAACATCTTCTAATTCTTTTAAAGCCCTTTCTCTTTTTCTTTGAGCTTTTTCTAATTGAGTTTCGTCTTCTAAGTCTTCAGCAGATTTATTAGTTTTCTTTATTATGTCTGCAAGTTCTTTTTCGGCTTTCTCTCTTGCTGCTATTTCATCTTCTGTTTCTTGTCTTCTTTTTTCACTTTTTTCCTCAGCATTATTATTTAATAATTTTGCAAGTTCTTCCTCTGATTTTACAATTCGGCTTTTTTTCCATTCTTGCCAGAAAGTACCCTTTTTAGCTCCTTGTTCTTCTAAATCTGATATTTGTTTTAGCTTTTTGTTTGCAAAATCAACCATCATAATAGCTTCGGTTAATGATTCCTTAGCTTTGTCTGTGTCTATACTTCTTCCAATAATTGGAATATCTGATAAGAACAATTTAAAGGCAGCAAATTTTTGTTGCATTGTTCCTACAAACAAACCAAGATTTGCAGCTCTCTTTGATAAACCAGCTTCTTGTTCTGCAACACTAGCAGAATTACCAAAATAATAATCTAATGCGAAACCAGCTAACTCTATTGCGCCAGTTAATCTACCTATGGTTTTAGTAAGGGTTTGAATTGCACCTCTAGATAGTTTATTTAAAATTCCTTCTCCGTCTTCTATGTTTAACAAGAAACCATCCCAAGCAGAAGACAGTTTTGTTGTGTCTCCTTCTAGGTTATCAAGTCGAATTTCTGCCATTGCTTGGGCAGCACCTTCCGCATCTTCAAATGCTACTTTTAAATCTTCAATGTCTTTAGTTCCTTCAGCTAATGATAAAAATGACTTAGCACCTACAACACCAACTAACTCAATAGCTGTCCCAAGCCCGTTTGATGAATTAGTAACTTTTTCAAAAGCATCGTTAATGTCAATCCCTTTTTTATTTAATTCAATAAATGACTTTGATAAACCAGTTCCTGCTACACTACCCTTTAAACCATTATTAGCTAATACTCCAAGATAGGCAGCTGTTTGCTCAATACTTACGCCAGTTGCTCTTGCTACTGGTGCAACCACTTTTAAACTTTCTCTTAGTGCATCAAAATTTAATGCAGAAGAAGATGTACTTTTAGCCATTACATCTACAACTCTTTGGGTGTCTTCAGTAGTTAAGCCAAAAGACCTAACAACAGACCCAGCAAATTCAGCAGCACTAGCCAAATCAATCTCTAAAGATGCCGCCAAATCTAATATAGCTGGAGTAGAGTTTTTAATATCTTTAATAGTAAAACCTAACTTAGCTAATTCAGTCTGTAATCCCACAACCTCAATAGCAGTAAACTGTGTAGTTGCGCCTAGTTCTTTAGCTTGCTCGTTTAGTACCGATAATTCATCTGCTGTGTTGCCAGTAACAGCTCTAAGCGTACTTAAGCCTTTAGAAAAATCCGCACCTAGATCATTAGCTTTTTTTAATATTGATACAAAAGCCCCAAACGCCACAACAATAGCACCTATCCCAGTAGAAATTAAAGCTGTCTTAAGTGCTGCAAGTGATGGTATCACGCCCTTAATAGCAGCACCCATTCCACTAAAAGCACCACTTAAACCCTTGCCAGTTTGTGTTGCAGTTTTTGATGTTGTTTTAACTTGTTTATCAAGACCTTTTAATTTTTTCTCAGCATCGCTTGAATTAACCTTAATATTAATAGTTTTTTCTATTGCCATCGTATTTCTTGTTTAAGTGCTTTGTATCCTTCTTTTAGTGTGCTAGGTAGCTTGTGCTTCCCTTGTGCTATACGGATTGATTCAGTCTCTCCGTTTGCGTATTTTAAACTCTCTAGTATTAATTTTATCATAATTCGTTTAATAGTTCTATATCTGATTTACCAGTTTTTAGATTTGTGTTTATTGAGTTTATTTTATATCTACGTCCGTTAATATCAAACCTATCAGCTAGTGTGAAGTTTAGCAATATCTTTAATGGCAGAAATGCAGTTACTTTGGTTAGTCTGTTTTTACTATTAAAAATACTTGTTATATAGTTTTTGTAATACTTTTCAAATAAAGTGTCTGTAAAATCGCTATTGCCAGTATATTCGTTTAGCTCATTTTTAAAGTTTATATTATCTTTGGAAGTAGCTGCTGATAATGCTAAAGAGTTGCTAGGTACGTTGTAGCTAGAAATAACATCGTGAGTCGTTAAACTACTTCTAAAAGAGATTTGATTTCCACTAGATACATTTACAGCATAAAACAAAAATGGTGCGCCTATATACGCTTCTTGGTTATCATCTACACAATAACCCCATTGAATCTCTGTATCACTACCATCTTCAGCATCTATTATTTTCTCAAATTTAAAATGTCCAAAAGGTAATTGCACTTTGTAAATTCCACCATCTAAATTCTCTCCACCAGTATAATCTTCTTTAGCCCAAGTGTAGCTAAATAGTTGCGTATGTATTGCAGCTAAAAAAGTCTTATTGTCTTTATAGTCGAATACTATTTCTTTGTAAGGTAGTGCTACATTAACAGTACTTGTTTTAACGTCTATATAATCGCTTATGTCGTAACTAATTCCATTAGTATAAAACTCATCTAACGTCTTTACAATTACAGTTCCAGAGTCATCTAAATAAGCTACTAGGTTAAACATTTTAAATATTCCAGTAAGAAAGTCTAAGACCTTAATATCTGGTATTTGTGATGTGATAGTAAACTCAAATGCTGCTGGTGCTACATAAGTAGATGTCGCAAAAATGTCCGTTTCTACACCTCCTTGTGTGTCGTATTCATATTCCCAAGCAACACTATTAAAGATTACTTGAGAATCATAATTTATTGTTACTGTATATTCAGAGCCTACATTAATATAATTTGTTAAAACTACTTGTTCAAAAGATGTTGTTATACTGCTTCTGGTAAATATTACTTGACCATCTCTTTTTACACTAACATCATAAGAGTTTGTTAAACTTCTGCTTAACTTTAAAACTAATGAGTTAACGTTATCATCATTGTTTATCCTAAAAGTTGAAGTGTTAATCATTTCAGATTTAACATCTGAAGCTACTGCCCACCCATCTATGGTATTTACAAAAGCAGCAGCAGAGCCACTTTCAACATCTCCCTTCTTTCTATGAAGCCACATAAACAAACCATAATAAGGTAAGTTTGTAGAATTAAAAAAGTCATTAGAGAATGTTAAGTTGTATTGTGTTTCAATAGCTTCTATTACTTTGCTAACTCTTAAAGCAAACTTTAAATCTGTCCATAAGACTCCGTGTTCTGGGTGTCCATTTTGGAAATCTAAGTTTCCAGTTGGAGTATTTCCGTGTCCTTGTGGATCATAATATAATCTAGAAGTTGAACCACTAGCTCCAGAAGTAATTAAAGGAGTTATGATGTTGTTAGTTGTAGGGTCTGCTTGTAGTCTGGATTTTATTTCATCTGACTTGTAATCAAGCGACAAAGAGTTCAAAGAAACTAATTGATTGAGTTTGTCTTCCCCTAGTAAGTCTTTTAAGTCTACTGTATTACCAAAGAATGTTAGCTTGTATGCGTATGCCACATTCTCTTTTAATGTAACGCCCTCGAGTTTTATCTTACCTTCTTTAAATGGAAAGCTGTTAAGCTCTATTGTGCCAGCTTTTTTTGTTCTAGCATCAAAACCATTATTTATATCAAAATTATAATAATGTTTAAATATTTTGTTATTAGTCTTAGAGGCTGGGACGTTAAAGGTTTGAGTAAAGGCTGTAAACACCTTAGAAACATCCTTAGCGTTCTTAATAGTTTGAGTTAATGAGACAGACTCATCCCCAAATAAATCTAACCTTTGACCTTCGATATACAACTCAATATTTTGCATTATCTAATATTGTTTATTTTGTTATTAGCTATATCGAAATCTATTGTATAATCTATTAGCTTATCGTTTACTGATGTCTTATAAGTAACTGATTTTGTCTTAGGTACTAATGGTCTTACTAACACTTCTGTATCGGTTACAAAAGTAGCCCACACTTGTTCGCTTAGCATTAGCTGCTCGATAACTTCGTTATAGTCTTCTGGCATATATCCAGTATTCATTGTGTAGCTGTCATTGCCTTGCACCATGAACTGAGTACGTTGGTGCTTATAAGTCTTATAACTTAATGTGTCTAAGTCAAATACAGAGGCTTTAAATTCTTCTCCGTTTACATCTGTTTTTTCTATTGATTTTTTAAAGAATATTATATCTTGTAACGCACCAAATTTATTTACAAACGTAACTTTGATAGGGTCGTATTTACATTCGCTAATGTTCTTAACTTTTAGTATCTTAACTTTGCTTACATCGTTATCAGTATAAGTAACGTGTATTGAATCAAAATCATTTAAAATAAAATCATCTTCAAAACCTACTAAACAAACATTATCTTCAAATGTACCTCCAGCTATAATCACTCGGCTTTGAAATGAGTCAGAACCATTCACGCCATTAGTAGTATATTCAATTTGCTCATTACTACTAGTGCTTGTAGATATCATCCCAATTCTTACAATCTCCCCATTTAATAAATAAGCTACCGATTGAACGTTAGAAGTATTTAAAGGTATTGATATTGATGAATCGTCTAGTTTTAAAATAGTATTGTTACTTAAAAATACTGGGGTAGTTATTATTGGATTAGCTCCTTCTTCAAAATAACCATAGCCATCAAAACCAGTAAATCCGTTTGCAATACTTGGAGAGATTGTAGTAGTACCAGAACCTCCTACTGCTGTTGCTATTATATTAACCCAAACATTATATCCATTGTACTCCCCATTAAACTCAATCTGTAAATAGTCTCTTATTAATTCACTTACTTCAAAAACAACAAAATCCTTAATGCCTATTGGTTTTTTAGTTATTTGATATCTCTTTGTGCTATCTGGGACATTTGCATTAGATACAAAAGTTCCAGTATAAACGTGTAAATCTAGTCTAACAGATGTTAGGTTTGCTTGTTCAACCTTAACATAAAAGGGACTTCGTAAGTTTATTTGAGTTTGCATTTTATTTCTTGTTTATATTTACTTGTATTTGTTTTTCTATACCTATAGAATAAGCCTCTAATAATTCGTCTGGTAATCGTTTAAAGGCTCTTACAAATGGTGTTGTAAAAAACATACTAGCTTTCATTCCAGTTTCATATATGCTTCTAGTTATAATAAATGCAGTACTCTTATAGCTTAAAAATCTACCACTCTTTTTATCTCTAAATTGTATTCCCTTTCGTTGAACCCATTTATCAATACCCTTAGTAAGACCTCCTTTTTTACCGCTCCCACTTCCAAACTTATAAGGACTTTTTGGTGCTTTAGCACTTGATGATTTACCTTTAACTCCTAAGTCTTGGAAAGTTGCATAGTCTTCCATTTTAAAACTAAGATTACCTCCCTTAGAAGTTTCGGTTAAATCATATCCTAAACTATTGTACAAATCCCCACCGCCTTTCTTATCTTTTGTTAGCCTTGACCTTGACTGTTGGATAACGTACTTGGCAAACTTATTCAGCTCTGTTTGTACTTCTTTGTTTAACATATTGTGATGTCATTATTTACAAACACATTAAAAGTTGCAGTCCAACCAGCAACCTTATTAGAAAAACGATCATAGAAAGGCTCACAGTTTGCATCCCCATCTAATTGAAATTGATCATTATATAAATTGCCCTTACGAAGAACTTTAACTAATTTGTTTACTACCTGAAGCTGTGTGTTTAAAATGTCTTGTTCGTCATTGTTGCCTCTAAAGATATCTGTAGTTGCTTTCTTACTTTCATCTACAACATCCATAGCTAACACGCTAATGTTAAACGTAAGTACTGACTCTTGAGATATTACATTATTTATGATTATATGACTAAGAGGGAATATGCTCATCTTTGATAAGTCAATGTCGTATATATCCCCAGTCGTAACTGTGTTAACATTTACATCGCTTAGTAGCTGTTGCTCTATTGTTTCTGTTAGTAGGTAAAACCCTCTTATCCCAGTATTGCTCATTAGAATTTACTTTTAATTTGTCTTGCTTCTATTTCGTTTTTTTCTTTTGTGTATGCTAAGAATGTTAAACATTCATGCATTCCTAGTTTAGTGATATGTTCAAACTTTGTAATATCCCCGTTAGAGATTGCAAAGAGGCTATTGTACCATCCGTATTTGGATGTGAAATTAGATGCTGCGCTAAAGTCTCCTGATTGGCTTTGTCCAAAGAGTTCATCATAATTAGCGACAAGTCCTTCCCTAAACTGTAAAAAAAAACAATCGCACCTAATACAGCATCTAAAGGAAAGTCTTTAGCTAGCTCGTTTGATTCTGGATCGTACTCTTTAAGTGTGTATCTTTTACCTTGCTTTAATTCAATAGGTCTGTATAACACATTCATAGCTCTGTGTAAGTTTTCGGTGTCTCCGATAAACGTGTCTAAGTCAATGTATTCTCCAAAGCTCATGTCTTCTAGGCTAGGAATAAACCCATACTCTTGACCTTCTAATTTAAAGCTGTTTATTAGCTGATGTTTAGTATCAAACATATTATTTATAATCCCACATATTTCAGCAACATCAGTAGCTTTTATATTACGAGCAACTATTTCAGGCACATTACAAAAGATTTCAATCATCTTTAAATGCACCTTAGACTCGTTAGTTAAATCTAATTTTTCAAACTCTTGATATTGCCCTAGTGTTATCTCGTTGAGACTATTGGGTATGTTTAGTTTAAGTTCCATATTATTATATAAACTTTTTAGGTTTTTTTTAGTAAATTATTTTTATGAATTGTATAGTCTGTCTATGTCAGCTATCCACATTTTAAGTTCAGAGGGTTTGCATGAGCAAGGTTCATGATAGCGATGATTATAGTAGCGAGCGTGAAGTGTACATAAAAGCTTATATTGTTCTTGCGGTAGCTTAGTAGATACAACTGCTTTAAACCCCACCCAAGACTCTCGATCTTCTTCTGTCATAGTTCTAAATTTATATCGCTCCATTCGTTTAAAGAATCGCGGCGTTTATCACAACCGCAATCTTTTCCTAATGCTTTGCTTATTTTTTTAACTAGCCAATGAATACCAGTATAATAAGTCATGTAGTAAATTATATCTCCTAGTCTCATTAGTCTTGTAGTTTTTCAAACTCTGCTGTTTGGGTTTTTACTAGCTCATCTTTGTTTTCAAAGTAGTTATCGACTAAAGCATCAATCATAACTAGCTCATCAATAGAAGCTGTTTTAATCTTGTGAATTAAGCTATCGATCTTGTTTAGTACATTAGTACACATCTCAGGGTTGTTATGATAAACTACATTATAGCCTTCTTTATAAACGCTCTCAAGAATTGTGCTTGTTTTGTTTACTTGCAGCTTTACATTTTGTTTAAAGGCATTAGAGCCTTTTAGTTCATCGTTAGCCTCTAATAGTAGTTGACTAAGCATTACACTCTTTAGATAGTTAAGATGTCTGTCGTTAATATCTATTTGGGGTTCATTTTTCATACGTTGTTTTTTATGTGTTTTTTAGCTTTTGTATAAGTATTGTAAAGTGAGTAGTAAGAGATTCCAGTTTCTCTACTGAGTTTAGCTATGCTTTTACCAGAAGCAACGATCTCAAAGACTTTCTTGTTATACCAAAACATTTGGTCTA
>Ga0209711_10002060_pt1 | contig 18638 bp, 19 predicted proteins | sample ArcticOcean_MG_C_7_FD_187441 | JGI IMG/M metagenome (GOLD analysis project Ga0209711, IMG submission 187441) | Marine microbial communities from western Arctic Ocean - ArcticOcean_MG_CB11_88 (SPAdes) (version 2) | ecosystem: Environmental > Aquatic > Marine > Oceanic | place: Arctic Ocean... | reverse complement strand
CAAAAAAAGAAGTTTCATTTTGGAATGCTGTACTCATTGGTATTTCTCAAGCAATAGCAATGTTGCCTGGAATTTCTAGATCTGGCGCAACCATTTCTACATCGGTTTTATTGGGAGTTGATAGAACTAGAGCCGCTAAATTTTCATTTTTAATGGTAGTGCCATTAATTTTCGGGAAGATTGGAAAAGATCTTTTAAGTGGAGGTTTAAGTTTTCAATCCTCAGAAATAATACCTATTACAGCTGGCTTTATAGCTGCTTTCTTGGCTGGTTTGGTAGCTTGTAAATGGATGATTTCTTTAGTAAAGAAAAGCAAACTTTCTTACTTTTCAATATACTGCACAATTGTAGGAAGTATTGCAATTGGATATGCCCTTTTAAATTAAGAAAACATGACGGAAGAAGCTTATAAAAATGGTCAAGTTCTATTGATTGATAAACCACTTACATGGACCTCTTTTCAAGTAGTAAATAAATTACGTTGGGAAATTAGACAGCGTTTTAATATTAAAAAAATTAAAGTAGGTCATGCAGGCACTTTAGATCCGCTAGCCACAGGTTTACTGATTATTTGTACAGGGAAGCAAACAAAGCAAATAGATACGTATCAAGGGCAAGTTAAAGAATATACGGGCACCTTTACACTAGGAGGAACTACACCAAGTTATGATTTAGAAACTGAAATTAATAACACCTTTCCAACTGCACATATTACTGAAGAATTATTACACGAAACTACCAAACAGTTTGTGGGCGAAATTCAGCAAAAACCACCTATTTTTTCTGCTATTAAAAAAGATGGAAAACGTTTGTATGAATTGGCAAGAAAAGGAGAAACTACAGAAATTAAAGAAAGAACAGTAACGGTTTCTTCGTTTGAAATTACAAAAATAAAGTTACCAGAAGTAGAGTTTAGAATTATTTGTAGCAAAGGAACCTACATTCGGTCTATTGCATTTGATTACGGAAAAGCATTAAATTCTGGAGGATATTTATCTGCTTTAAGAAGAACAAAAATTGGCAATTTTTCTGTGGATGACGCATTTTCTGTTGAAGAATTTATTAACAATTTAAAGACAAATTCATAGCAAAAAGAGTATAAACTACAGAAGATTTTTTGCAGCTAAAAACTACTCTTTAGCTCCATGATTTTTAGCTATTTCTATCCAATGTTCAGAAATCCCTTTGGTATCTGCTCCTAAGCCTTTAGCTAAGTGCAAAGCAATACCAATCATTAAAACGGCAGCTTCGTGAAGTTCTTGAAGTGTTTGTAAGCTTCCAAATTGTTCTTGTGCTTTTAAGAGTAGCAAATTATTGTGTTTTTCAGCAAAAGTAACTGGGTTTTCAGTATCTTCTTTGATGTCAGGTATCATTAAGCTATCTAACCATTCATTGCCTATTTTTTCTACTAACACTTCCGGAAGATCGGTTCCTAAAACCCTCCATGCATTTAGTGTTTTTGTGTCTTCAGATTTAGTTAATTCAGATTCTAAAAGTAACTCAAAAGCAATGTCTGCAATATTTTGCATTACTATTAGATAGGCATCTTGTGCCTTTTCGAATGGACCTGCTTCTTGTCCTTTCAAATATTCTCCTACACTAAGTTTAGGTAGGTCTAAAACTTCAGCACAATCTGTTAAACAAGGAAAGGTAGCACCTTCGTAAATATAATGTGCTTTATCAAATTGTATTTGTCTACCTAACGGATACAAACGACATGCCAATGGTCGGCCTTTATGGACACTACAACCAGCATTATCTATATATTGACTACACGCTTTCTGCCCTTTTTTATCTGGGTTTCCGTTAAAGAGCAAGCGAATACCGCCAAGTTCAGTATATAACTCTTTAAATTCCTTAGGAGCAATTTTTTTTTCTTTACTGAAATTTAGTAGCTCCCAAGGGTTTAGCATTACAGCTTTGCCAAAACAACAGGTTCCAGATCTAGAGCAGGTAAGTGGTAATATACTGTTGGTACTTAGTTTAGTTGTTTGCAAGTTTTCGTTTAAAGTTAGCTGTATGTTTAAGCATGAAAGTTAGCAAATATAATTGCAAATAGAAAATTCCTAATTAGTAGTTTAAATAATTAGCAATTAAATTTACGAGGCGTTAACTAAATTATTTTTTAATTCAATTATTTATTTTAACCATATAAAGTTATACTATTTTTACTTGCACTTCCAGGTACTATAGAAAGATGTAATGCACCAGAAAATATTCACCAATTTAAATCTATATTTTCATAATCAACAGTTTCTAGATTTGATTTTTATCCAGTCTATTTTAAATTATTGACAACGTTGTTGCATCCGGTTTGTTCTATGTTTTAAGCATGAATGTTAGTAAACAAACTATTTCTTAAAACTTAGGAGCTATCGTAAAACTCATTTTTTTAAGAGTTGTAGGGTGCAGAAACTCAATAAACTCTGCATGTAAATGCAATCTCTTTTCTTTTTTACCATACAAATCATCACCAACAATAGGAGTATTCAATCCGTTTTTATGAGCAGCATGCATTCTTAATTGGTGTGTTCTTCCTGTAATTGGATAAAAGTGTACACGTGTTTTTCCGTTTTCTTTATTGATGATTTTCCAATCTGTTTCTGCAGGTTTTCCATAGGTGAAGTCAACTAATTGCTTAGGTCTGTCATTTAAATCTACACGCAATGGTAAGGTTATTTTTCCGCTGTTCTTAGATAAGTTTCCGTCTAACAGAGCCATATAACGTTTTTTAATAGTTCTATTTATAAACTGACTCTGTAAAGCTTTATTTGCTTCTTTTGTCTTGGTAAGTAACAAAACACCAGAAGTAGACATGTCTAGTCTGTGCACAATTAAAGGTCCAGTGGCGCTTGGGTACCTCTCTTTAATTCTACTATAAACAGAGTCTTTAATATCTTTACCAGGAACCGATAAAAACTCCGTAGGTTTGTGAACAACGATTAAAGCATCGTCCTCATAAATAATTTCTAAATCTTGTTTTTCAGATAAATTTTCTAACAACAAATTAGCGTCCATTTCTGTGTGAGCTAACATGTGTGTTAAAATGGGTTTACATCTTCCTTGGCAAGCAGGATAATAGTTTTTATGGTGTCTAACAGCTGCATTTGGTGCACTTCCCCACCAGAATTCTGCCATTGTAATAGGTGTTAAGTTATTGGCAAAAGCATATTGTAAAAGTTTAGGTGCAGCACATTCGCCAGAACCTGCAGGTGGTTTTATGGCAGGATTATTAAAAATAGTCAGTAAACTTTTCAACTCTTTTTGCTGATTTAAGAAGGCATATTTACTAAATAAAGTCTGCTGTAAATAATTTGATTTTTCTTTACGTTCTCTCTTAAGCGCTATAATTTTGTCTTCAAAAACTTTAAATTCTAAATTAATTTTTTCAATTTTAGCTTGGTAATATTCTTGCAGTTCTTTGATGAAAAACTGATTATTATAACTTTCTTGGGTTAATTTTTTAGTCAGTTCTTCAAACTCCAAGTCATTTAAAAGAGTAATTGCTTTCTTTTTCTGTGATTTTCTGTCACTTTTAGCGCGCTTCATTCTGTTGCGTTGAAAAGATAAATCTGTTTGAATGATTGCCGTATTTTCTGCAATTATTTTTTTTAACTCTAAATATTTTTTATCTTTTTTTAAAACACCTAATTGCGTGTTCATCTCATCAATCTCTAACTCTCCTTTGATGTAAAAACTACCAGATGTTCTCATGTTAAAAACAGGTGGAACAAATTTTTCCGGCAAACTTTTATCTGCCAATTTACCAGAGAAAGCAGTTAAATAGCCAATTTTATCTTGTTTATTTTTCACTACTAAAACACCAAACATTTTACCAATGGCAAGAGCGTTATTATTAATATTTAAGCCAAAATTATGTTCAAAATCTGTCTGATTTTCTAAATAGGACTGTACTTCTGTAGTTGCAATTTTTGCAAGAAGATGGGGTTCATAATAAAACGGGAATGTAAATTTTTCTGGAAGTGTTATTCCAGAAATAGTTGTTTTAAAATGTTGAAAGTGTTTCAATAAATTTAATTTTTCTTTAAAAGTTGTTTTATTCCCGAAGATAAGAAGGGTTTTAAAGGCAAACTTGTCATAATAGTAAGATCTTCTATAAGAGTGCTTTCATTTCCTAAGAAAGCTAAGATTTTTTCTGGTGAATTTTTCTGAAAAATTTTTGTAAAAATAGCCTCTCCGGTTAGTTTATTTGATAACAAAACATCAATTAAAGTTCGGTCATACCAATTGTATAATTTGTTTTCAAAAGAGGTATCTCTATTTAAATTATTTCCTAATTTTAAATTTGCTACAATTTCAGAAACATCTTTTTGAATAAACTGAAATGTATAACCACTGCTTGCTTTTGTAAAGCCACCAGCGGTGCCAATGTTTATAATATTCTTACCTGGATTCTTCTCAAACTTAGCTAAAGACATCGGTATTACTCCAAATTCTTCGTGAGCAATGCTATAATTCTCAATTTTTAATTCTTCTTTAATATACTTTTTTAAAGCGGTGTTGTACGTTTCTTTTTCTAAGACAGTCGTTGTAAAAAGAGTATATTCTATTAATGCTTCTGTTGCAGAGGTTGGTAATACGTACATAAAAGTAGCTCCATTATCTTGTGATACTCTAAAATCCATTAAACGGCCTACTTCAGTATTAAAAAAAGGACTTTCTGTTTTAATTACCCAGCCTTTAAAATGTTGTAAAAGTGAATTTTCTTTGGTTATTTCTGGGTTGAATAGCCCCGTAGAGTTAAAAACAAAAGCACCTAAATAAGAGTTTTCTGCAGTTTTTACAACAGCAGAATTTTCTTTGGAAGTAATGGCAACAATGCGCTCTTGTAAAAAGGTTACATTGTTAAATTTCTTGGAAAAATTAAGTACAAAGTTATAGAAATCTATTCCTTGAATCATTTTGTAGGTATAAGAACCTAAATCTAGTTTTTCTTCAAAATCTGTAGAAAGAAATGCTAATGTATTCCATTTTGCGTGCACAATAGACTCGAATAATCCTGAATTTTTTTCCCAAAAGCACCAAGTTCTATCGTTACTATTCTTAGTATCTTTATCAATAATTAACACAGATTTATTTTGCAATGTAGGTTCTTGTAATATTCTGTAAAGTAAACTTAAACCTCCACAACCTGCACCCGCAATAATAAAATCGTATTTCATCTGTTTCTGCTTACCGTTATTTTAAAAATCGATTATACCAACTTTCTTCAATCGTTATTTCCCAAAAACTATCAAAATCTTGTTTTGTGTTCACTAGATTATCAAAAATAACAGATTTACCTGTTAAAGCCTTGTTTTTAAGTAACTTTTTAAAGTCTTTTAAATCTTTATACTGTATATGCTCTCCTTGTTTAAAACAAACATTCATTCGATCTAAAAGGGCTACTTCGTACGTTTCTTGTAAACTTAAAATAAAAGAAACGGAGGCATCAATATCTGCATTAGATAATTCTGTAGCAATGTCATCTGCAGTTAAGATAATAAATCTATTGTTTAGAAATTTATAAGAGGCTTTAAAAGAGGTATCATCCGATTTCCAGCTTTCTATAAATTTTTTTATTTTTTCTTCTATTACTTCAATTTCATTAGGATAAAACTTTCTACTAGAAGGGTAGACCCATACTTTGGCATCTTCAGGTATTTCTTCAAAATCTACAAACATTGTTTTATATTTAAAGTACAAAGGTAACTAAAAGAAAAACCGCAAACAGAATATCAGTTTGCGGTTTTTTATGAACTTTAATAAGACTAGTTTTCTTGTACAGAAAACTTTGCAAATAAATTTATAAAATCTTTTTGTACACTTTTACCTTTGTCTTTGTTGTACCAAACCTGTAAATCTTGTTTAAACTGGGGGTCTAATATGCCGTTTTTTTCTTTATAATCTGTCACCATTTTTGTAGCTATAGTTGGTCTTGGACCCCAAAAATCTAATACATTATTATCTTTATCTAATACAATTAACTTCGGAATGCTTCTGCCTCCATTGGTTAAAAATAAATCCATTAGGTCTAAATTCTCATCTCTTAAAACTATTTTCAAATCAATGTTTGCTGTATAGGATGCTATTTTATTAAGAATAGGTAAGCTTTGTGCGGCATCTCCGCACCAACCTTCTGTAAGCACTAACCAAGTTTGTGGTCGTTTTACTTTTTGAAATTCCTGAATGGTTTCTTCAGAAATTTTAATGGTTTTATCTAATCGTTTCATTCTTCTATCATTTAACATGCTATAATTGGTTAAATCTTCAGATTGCTCTGTACCGGTGGATTTTCCTTTAATTAATAAATTTTTAACTAAACTTCTATAGCCTGAGTATGATATTGCTGTTTTTAAACTTTTTTCTATAATTTTTTTCATAAATATAAGATACTTAATTTGATAAGTTAGACGCAGAATTACCCATAACTTACACGGGGTATTTTAGTATATTAATTAGTGTTTATGTAGAAGTAATTTAATTGAATGTATGTTTTAATAAGGATTTTATATTTTTTGTTATGGTTTTCTTAAAAGAGAATGGTTTGCTATTAATTTGTGTATTTTTGAGTTTTAAATTCAGTTGTGAAATATATATATCTTTTAGTACTACTTGTTTTTACATTTTCTTGCCAGAACAATGAAGAGAAGAATGCAGAAAAAAAACCCAAAGCATTAATGAGTATTGCAAAAATGCATACTGCAACAGAAAATGTTTTATCTTCTTATTTAAAAGAGGTAAAAGATTGGAATGAGCTACAAGACATCGATTCTTTTTTTGTAAAGTTTAGAAAAATTACACCTAATGAGGCGCTAAGCAATGCTATAGAGTTAAAAGATTTAATTAAGCGATTAAAAGATAGTGTAAAACCAGAAAAATTTAAAATACCTTCTTTAACAGCAAGAATTAATATTTTATACAATGAAGCATTAAGGTTAGCCGATTTAACAAGAATAGGAGCTATAAAGGCGCCAGAAGTAAATACTCAGTTAGATAAAACCATGGAAGCTTTTTCAAACATAAACACCAAGATAAATTCTATTTTAGCAAAAATTAGATTTGAAAATGAAATTGATATAGATGTTACATTTATTGGTTTAGACACTACAAAAATGGATACGTTTTTTAACAAACCAATAAATCAGATAAAAGAGGTAAACCTTTTAAAATCTATAAAGCCTAAAACATCTATAAAGCGAAAACCCGAGAAAATAGGAATAAAGAAGAATAGAGTGTTTAAAGGTTTAGAAAAAAGCAAACAATAAGTATGAAAAAAGCAATAATTTTAGGTGTAAGTATCTTTTTATTCTGTGCTTGTGTAACTTCTAATACGGTTAAAACAGATAAAAGTGCAATCAAAAAAGAAGTGAATACACTTTTATTTAATTGGCATAAAGCGGCTTCAGATGCAAATTTTAAGGAGTATTTTAGAGTACTGGATAGCACTACTATTTATATAGGAACTGCAGCAGAAGAAATTTGGACGAAAGAACAGTTTGCCAATTTTAGTAAACCTTATTTCGAGAAAGGAAAAGCATGGTCTTTTACAACTCTAGATCGTAATATATACATGAGTGAGTCAGCAAATATAGTTTGGTTTGATGAACTTATAGATACCTGGATGGGCACTTGTAGAGGTTCTGGTGTATTAGAAAAGAAAGAAGATTCTTGGAAAATTAAGCAATATGTACTTTCTGTAGCGATCCCAAATGACGATATTCAAGCAGTAATTGATATTAAAAAGAAGAACGATGCTGTTTTCTTAAAGAGGTATTAAGAAACTACTTCATTTATAACCTTGTAAATTAAATTGCTTTCAAAGCCTTTTCGCATTAAAAAGTCAATTAGTTTTTTCTTTCTTTTATAAATATTCGGTTCAGAAATTACTTCATTTCTGTTTTCTGTAATTCTGTAAATGGTTGCAATATATTCAGTTTCATCAATCTCTTTTAAAGCTGTTTTTAAATTGTAAGCAGAAATATCTCTAAACTTTAACTCTCTAACAATACGTTGTTTTCCCCAGCTTTTAATTCTGAATTTACCCCTTGCATAACTTTTAGCAAAGCGTTCTTCATTTAAAAAATTATCTTTCATTAGACTTAAAAGAATCAATTCTCTAGCCTCAGGTATTACCTGGTATTCGCGCATTTTTTGTTCTACTTCTTTATGGCATCTGTCCTGGTAGACGCAATAATTTTCTAGTTTTCGCTTAATTTCATCAACAGTAAAAGATTTTTTCTTTTTTTCAAACATTGCCTCGAAAATACAAAAAGAGGATGAATTCGAAATGATTTCACCCTCTTTTAAATATAAATTGTATTCGTTTTAATTTTCTAATTAAATATTTTGTACATCTTCCTTTAATAAGCCTTTTATTCTCATTTTAAACTTTGTAATTAAAAAGAATAAAATGGGCACAACCACTAAGGTTAAGAAGGTTGCAATGAGCAAACCATAAATAACGGTTTTTGCTAAGGGTCCCCAAAAAACAACGTTATCACCGCCCATATAAATATTTGCATCAAACTCGCTAAACAAGGTAAAGAAGTTAATATTTAAACCAATTGCCAACGGTATTAATCCTAAAATAGTAGTAATTGCAGTTAATAAAACGGGTCTTAAACGGGCCTTACCAGCTTTTACAACGGTCTCATACAAACTAGTTAAAGGTAAATATGCTGCTTCAGAAACACCATCTTGTATTTTCCTCCTTTGTATTAATAACTCTGTATAATCTAGGAGTACTACACCATTGTTTACAACAATTCCCGCTAAAGAGATAATACCCACCATGGTCATCATAATTACAAATGGTGCACCTGAAAGCACCAAACCACCAAACACACCAATAAAACTTAAAAAGATGGCCAACATGATAATTCCTGGTTTAGAGACCGAATTAAATTGGAAAATTAAAATAAAGAAAATTAAAAGTAAACCGGTAATAAAAGCGCCAACTAAAAACGTCATTTGTTTATTTTGCTCTTCAATTTGCCCGGTATAATCTATTTTAATTCCTTCAGGAAAATTACTAAAACTCTTCATAGAATTTTGAATTATTTCTACTACAGCTCCCGCATCTGTCTCTCCTGGAGATAGCGCAGAATATATAGTTACTACCCTTTTTACGTCTTTATGTTTTATAGCACTAAAACCAGAACTATTGGTTTGCCTAGCGACTGCAGAAACTGGTATTTCTTTAATTTTACCTGTTGCAGGGTCTCTAAATGTAATTTTTTGATTAAAAACAGCACTTTTGTTATAGCGGTCTTCTTTGTTAAAACGGACATATATATCATAGTCTTCTCCATCTTTTTTATAAATACCAGCTTTGTTTCCAAAAACAGCTCCTCTTAATTGTTGCCCAACTTGGCCTGCAGAAACGCCTAATTCTCCCGCTTTTTTGCGATCTACCAAAACTTGCATTCCTGGCTTAGATTTGTTTACATCAATCTTTAATTCATCAATACCAGAAATACTCTGCGTATTTAAATAATCTCGCATTCTTTCTGCAGTAAGAATTAATTCTTCGTAATTTTCGCCATTTAGTTCTATATTAATAGGTGCACCTGTTGGTGGGCCATTTGCATCTTTTTCAACTGAAATTAAAACTCCCGGATAAATACCTACCAAAGCAGCTTGTACTTTTTGTCTTAAAATTTCACTGTCTTCACCTTTTCTATATTTATACTCTCGCATAGAAGCGGTAATTTTTCCTTTGTGTGGCATTTCTGCAGAAGAACCACCATCTGTTTGCGGATTCCCAGCACCTTCGCCCACTTGAGAAACTACACTTTCTACCATGTAATTATAAGCATTGGTTGTATACATGTCTTGATTTAAAACACTGTAAACTTTCTGCTCAACCTCTTCTGTAATCTGGTTTGTTTTTTCAATATCGGTTCCTTCAGGATACTCGATATACACAACAATCTGATTAGGCTTGTTGTCTGGGAAAAATTCAATTTTTGTTCTTTGAGATTCTATTGACATCCTAAAAATTGTAACAGCACCCACTAATAATAGAATAGTTGTAAAAACTAAAATATAAGGTCTCCATCCAGAAAGTGCTTTTTTCAATTGTCTTTCATACCAATTTTCTAAAGAAACCAACGTATTTTTTTGAAAGTAATTAGCCGCTTTTCTTAGGACAAATCTATACACCCATAACATAACTGCTGTAAATATAATTAAGGTCCCTAAAGCATTGTATGTGCCGCCAAAGAAGAAAATTAGCAAACCAATTATCATCATAATACTGGTTAACCTTATAATACTTTTTATAGGCATGTCTTTGTCTTCGGTTTTCATAAATTGAGAAACCAATACCGAATTAAAGAAAATAGCCACAAATAATGAAGAACCTAAAACAATAGATAAGGTGATAGGTAAAATAACCATGAATTGCCCCATAATTCCTGGCCAAAGACCTAAAGGAATAAATGCTGCAACAGTGGTTGCTGTAGAAATAATAATAGGAAATGCAATTTCTCCAATTCCTTTTTTAGCAGCTTCTGTTCTAGACATGCCTTCCTCGTCCATTAAACGATACACGTTTTCAACAACTACAATTCCGTTATCTACCAGCATTCCTAGCCCCATAATAAGTCCAAAAAGTACCATTGTATTTAGCGTATATCCTAAAGCACCTAAAATCATTAAAGACATAAACATAGACATTGGTATTGCAAAACCAACGAAAAGTGCATTTTTAAACCCTAGGAAAAACATTAAAACAATAACTACTAAAATAACTCCAAAAATAATATTATTTACCAAATCATCTACTTGGCCAATTGTTTTTGGAGATTGATCATTTGCAATGGTTACTTTTAAATCTTTTGGAAAAATATGAGCTTTCGCATTTTGCACAATAACACCAATTTTATCTGCAGCAGCAACCATATTTTCTCCAGATCTTTTCTTCACATCGAGCATTACTACTGGCGCGCCACTTTCTCTTGCATAGGTGGTTTTATCTTTGTCTTTAAAAGAGATTTCTGCAACATCTTTTAAATAAATAGGATTTCCATTTTCTGCTTTAATTACAAAATCACCTAAATCAGAAGGTTGGTCAATTTCACCAATAATACGAATGGTTCTTCTTTGCTGACTTGTAATAAAGTTACCAGCAGACATGGTTATATTTCCACGGTTTATAGCATTTGAAATATCATCAAAACTAACCTTTGCAGCCATCATTTTGTAAATATCTACAGCAACCTCTACTTCTTTGTCCTGCGCGCCACGAATGGCTACTTTCTTTATTTCTGTTAAATCTTCGATTTCATCTTGTAAGTACTCTCCAAATTCCTTCAATTTAGAAACCGGGTAATTACCAGAAATATTAATATTTAGAATTGGTACTTCCTCAGACATGCTCAATTCAAAAACATTAGGTGTTACTTTTGCACCATTAAATGTAGGCCAGTCTTCACCTGCCGTCTCTTGATCTATTTCATCTTTTACTTTCTGCTTTGCTTTATCAACGGGAATACTCTCATCAAACTCAACAGTAATAATAGAATAATCTTCTTGCGATGTAGAAGTGATTTCTACCACATTACTTACCGATTTTAGTTTGTCCTCTAAAGGGTTTGTAATCAGTTTTTCTATGTCCTCTGCTGTGTTACCAGGGTATACAGAGCTAATATAAATTTTGGTTTCATTAATCTCTGGAAAGTTTTCTCTTGGCATTGTAAAGTATGCAGTAACTCCTAAATAAAGAATTAAAAACATCGATACGTAAATAGTAGTCTTATTATTTATGGCCCAAGATGAAAGCTTAAATTCTTTCTCTACTTGCTTATTTTCATTTTTCATTTTTCTACTATTTATTAAGCACTTTTACAACTTGTCCGTTATTTATACTTCTTGCACCTTCCAAAACTATTTCTGCTCCTGCTGCAAGGTTATTAGTAACTTCAATAAAATCTCCTTGTGTTTTGCCTGTTTCTATAACTAATCTTTCTGCAACTCCCTCATTATTGTCTTTTTTATCTCTTATAATATAAATAAACTGCGCTCCTTTTGCATTTTCAGAAATAATACTTTGCGGTATTAAAATGGCATTTGCATTTGTATAGTCGTTTAATTTTAATCTAGCAGTTAAGTTTGGTTTTACTTTTCCGTTTAAACTAGGAACTCCTATTTCTATTTTAAAAGAACGATTACTTGAATTAATAAAGTTTCCAACCTGTCTTACTTTAGAGGCTACAGTTTCACCTAACACCGTGAAGTTTACACTTACAGCTTTGTTTTTAGTAATACTAGAAATGTAGGTTTCTGGAACTTCTGTTTCTATATACATGTTAGAAAGGTTTATAATTCTAAAAATTTCTGAACCCCTTCCTGGGGCAACTACAACTCCTCTTTCTTTAAAAACATCATCTATAATTCCTGAAAAAGGAGCTCTAATATTGGCTTTTTCTAATTGATTTTTTAACTGATTTACTGCACTAGTTTGTGCCTCAAAAGAAGTTTTTGCTTGAAGAAATTGCATCTCAGATCCAATTTTTTGAGACCATAATCTTTTTTGGCGTTCATAGGTAGTTTTTGCCAACTGTGCGTTTGCATTAAGTTGGGCAAGTTGGTCAGACATTCCTCCATCATCTATGTTTGCTAAAATTTGTCCTTTTACAACTTGTTGCCCTTTTTTTACAAAAACAGTTTTTAAAATCCCAGGCATTTCAGGGTAAATTAAAACATTCTGTTTTGTTTGTACATTTCCTTGCAACTCTATAAAGTGTGTAAAAACGCTTTCTTTTGCGGTAAAAGTGGTTATTAGTGGTATATTTTTATCTGCATTTAAAGCATCTAAATGTTCGTTTAGTTGTTTTAATTCAACAGATATTACTTGTTGTTTTGTGTCTAATTCTGCTTTCTTAGATTTTATTTGAGCAAGATCATTAGTTGCTAAAATACCAGCTACAGAGGTTGCTTTTTTACCTTCACAAGAAGTTAAAATAAGCACAGTTAAAAGTGTGAAATATATGTTTTTCATAATAGTTTTAGTTATTTAGTTTGTAGGTTTAATGCGTTTTCTAAGGTTGCTTTTTTTGCAATTATGGTTAACATAGATTGAATGTAATTTTGCTGTTGCGCATACAATTGATTTTGTGCTTGTAATAAATCGAAGCTAGAAGAAATACCTTCAAAAAATTTAACACGCTGTTTTTTTTCTATGCGCTGTGCTAAATTTACATTTCTCTTCAAAGTCTGGTAGTTTTCGATACTTAATTGATACTCATTTTTTGCTTTTTGAGCCTGTAAAGAAAGTTTCTGCTTCGTTTCTTCTAACCTTATATCTGCGATGTTTAAGGCTATTTTTGCCTGAGCCGTTTTCGCTTTTCTACTAAAGCTGCTAAAAATTGGTACATTTAAGCTTATTCCTAACAAAGAAGAATCAAACCACTGCTGATTATTATTTAGAAATGTAAAAGAATCTGAAAAAGCTTGCTTACCATAATTTACAAAGGCTGTTAAACTAGGTAAAGCCTTACTTTGCTCTAATTTCACCATTAAACGTTTTGTTTCTCTGTCGTTCTCAGAAATCTTAAAATCAATATGATTAGAAAAATCAAATGTTTTACCAATTAATTCTAAATTTATATTGTTTTCTGCTAAACCGTCTAAGGAATCTGTTAATAGTAGTTCTGTGTTAATAGAGTTTCCTAGAGAAATATTTAGCATTTGATATGCAATTTCCTTCATTCTAATTGCACTATTTCGTTGACTTTTTAGATTTCCTAATGTGATCTCTAGCTGTTCTACATCTTCTTCCTCATTAAGACCATTTTCATAAATTTTTTGAGCATCTCTAAAGTTTTGTGTTAAAATTTTAATATTTGCCTCTAAAATTTCAATACTTTTTTCTGTAACCAGCACATTTCCGTAAGCATTAATAACTGCTTCTCTAGTTAACAATACTGTTTTTTCTTCTGCTTGTTCAGATATTTTTAGGAAGGTTTTAGAAGCTTGTAAGCCTACTATATAAGAGCCGTCAAATAGAAGCTGTGTTAAAGTTACAGAAGCATTTAGGTTTTGTTTGGTGCCAAAAACTACAGGAATAAACCCTTCTGCTTCTGCAGGACTACTTTCTCTATTGATATCAAAAAAATCTTCAACAGTATTGACAATAGATTCTCTATTGTCAAAAGCTGCAGCCGGTAATAAAGAAACAGGCTGTTTTAAAAAATTCTGATAATCTAATCTTGCATTTACTTGTGGTAAACCACTAGCGGTGGTTTCCCGAACGATTTCTTTCGCTTTTTTAATATCATTTTTAGCTATTTTGGTATTGTAATTATTCTTTAAAGCATAATTAATTGCTTCTTTTAAAGAAAGTTGTAGGGTCTTTTCTTGTGCATTTGCAACATGTATAAAAAAGACGGTAAAAATTACCAGTACTATTTTTTTCATTTGTTATTTATTTCTGTATTAATTGTTTTTTTAATTCTTGTACTCCTTTTTCTGAAGCAATTCCTCTAATATGATATTCTAAGTAATGATTCATTAATGTATTCATAGAGTAATCTGTTAAAGGAAATAACTCTATATTTTTGATACCTACCATTCCGTTAAAATAAATTCTAGAGGTAAATTCTAAATCTATTCCCTCTCTATACAACCCTATTTCAATTCCTTTCTTTAGATTGTTTAGCACGCAAACTTGCATTACGTCAAATTGTTTTTGTGTTAAAGAGGCGTAGATTTTAGGGTAATATTTTTGAAGTTGATATTGTGGTGAAGATTTTTCGTCTTTTAAATGCTTCATAATAAATCTTTTGATTGAAAATATTTCTTCAATAGGATTCATTTTTAATTCACAAATAGTATCAATTCCACAACTAACAGTATTAAACATATAATCAGTTACTGCAGCAACCAATTCTGTTTTATTCTCAAAATATTTATAAATTGTTTTTTTTGAAACGCCTAATTTACTGGCAATTTCATCCATAGTTACACTCTTAAAACCTAAGTTTAAGAACAATTCATTGGATGTTTCTAATATTTTATGTCTCATAATTCGAGTGCAAAGATACAACCGGAAACTTTAGAAACAAAAAAAGTTTCCAAAGTTTTAAGCATTTTTTAACGTTTCATTATTGAAGTAGTATTTCTTTATATTATTTTTACAAAAAATTATAGATTTGGACATTTTACATTATCAAAAGGAATTTCTATCTTACTTAGAATCAAAACAATGGGTTCATGAACCTAAAAACTTATATGAACCAATAGATTATATTTTAAAATTAGGAGGAAAAAGGATTCGCCCAGTATTAACTTTAATGGCAGCAGATATTTTTTCTAACGATTTTAAAAAAGCTTTGCCTGCAGCTTTAGCGGTGGAGGTTTTTCATAATTTCACTTTAATTCATGATGATATTATGGACGCTGCACCTTTAAGAAGAGGTAAAGCTACTGTGCATGAGAAATGGGATACCAATACAGCAATTCTCTCTGGAGATGCCATGTTGATTCTAGCGTACAAATATTTTGAGAATTATGAACCTTTTGTTTTTCAGAAACTAGCAAAACTTTTTAGTAAAACAGCTTTAGAAGTTTGTGATGGACAACAATTAGATGTAGATTTTGAAACTAGAAATGACGTTACGATTCCTGAGTATATTAACATGATTCGTTTAAAAACTTCTGTTTTGGTCGCTGCAGCTCTAAAAATGGGTGCAATTGTTGCAGAGTCAAATGATGAAAACGCGAATTTAATTTACGATTTTGGTTTAAATCTAGGACTTGCATTTCAATTACAAGACGATTACCTAGACACCTTCGGGGATCCAGAAACATTTGGAAAACAGGTTGGTGGAGATATTATAGAAAATAAAAAAACGTATTTATATTTAAAGGCGCTAGAGGTTGCAACGGAAGATGATAAAGGGAAGTTAGCATATCTATACAGAAAAAAATTAGCAGATAGCGCAGATAAGATTTCCGACGTTAAAAGAATCTTTGAATTAAACGATATTCCGTTATTAATTAAGCAAGAGATAGAGAATTACACAGAAAAAGCTTTCAATACTTTAGCACAAATGGACATTAAAGATACAGATAAACAGAACCTTAAGAACTTTGGCTTGTGGTTAATGAATAGATCTGTTTAAGATTTTTGTTTTTTATTGTGTTTTTTTAAAATAAAGAGTACATTTGCACCCAATAATTTTGGTCCCATAGCTCAGCTGGTTAGAGCATCTGACTCATAATCAGAGGGTCCTTGGTTCGAGCCCAAGTGGGACCACTTTTAAAAACAAAGCCTTACAGAAATGTAGGGCTTTTTTTATGCCCCCTCTTCCCTTTACTGATATGCTCTAAACCACTATTCAACAATTCAATTTGAATAGAATATCTTTTTATAGCACTTCCAAAGATGAAACCAAATATACGGTTTTATCAACGCATTTGGCACACATTTGGCACACTTTGAAAATTGAAGTGTCTCAAACTGCTGTTGTAACCAACACCCGTTAGCTATGGAACCACCGTATAAATGAACCTTTGAATAATCAATAGAAATCAACTATTAATTCTTTCTCTTTGGCATTTTTTAGAATAAGCATCTCTTTGAGTTTTTTCAAGCATATTGTCTGGGATTGAAACTAAACTTGTTTTAAACAACTTATCTAAATTATGATTTTCAAGTATTACTCCACTAAATAATTTTCGAACTCTATCTTCTAATAGGTTTTTCACAAGTAAAACATCCTTTTCAGTAGTTAAAATACAATCGTGTATGATTAATCTTCTATCTTAAAAGCCTTATTTACAAGCACCCTTGCATCTTCTATTGTAAGTTTATTACTAGCTTTTGCCATCTTCTTTGGTTTTTCTGGGAATGCATCTATTATTTTTTGTTGCATAGATAAAGACGATGTTACAATACTCTGCATGTAGGCAAGTTGTTCGCGGCAGTAGGCAACTATGTAGATGATAAAGCACAAGGAGAGTATCTTCTATACTATAAAAGTGGAGCAGTTCAAATCAAAGCCAACTATGTAGATGATAAATTTCAAGGAGAGTTTATTGATTACTACGAAAGTGGAGCAGTTTATTTCAAAGCCAACTATGTAGATGATAAATTTCAAGGAGAGTTTATTGATTACTACGAAAGTGGAGCAGTTTATTTCAAAGCCAACTATGTAGATGATAAATTTCAAGGAGAGTTTCTTAAATACTACGAAAGTGGAGAAGTTGAAATCAAAGCCAACTATGTAAATGGGAAAATACAAGGAGAAGCGATATCTTATACTGTAAAAGGTGGAATAGAAAAAATTGAAAATTATAAAGATGGAGTATTAATTAATAATAAGTAAATAACCCCACCATATTAAACACAGAACCTCCTTTAAAGGGAGGTTTTTTCTTTTACTAAACAATCTCAATCTGAAACTCTATTAGCAATTTATTGATGCTTAAATCTTCTTTTTTAGATAGATAGAATTAATTGTTGTGAAAATACTACAGGTATCAACAGATCAGCTCGAGTTGAAATTTATATTAGATAAAAAAACTGGTAACTTAGGGTTTTATTTTTCAGACAAAAAATCAAAGATGAAAAGATAAAAAAGCAAATTTATAGTTTGTTTATACTTTTGAAAGTGTAATTAATTTGTGTTGTAAAATAAGCTTTAAAAAGAGAGATTAGTATTCTAGGCGTTCTTTTACTATTTTATATTTTCTGATTGATATTGGAATTATTTTATTACTATATAATAAACAGTAATGGCCATTTAGGTTTTTGTCAATGCAAATAAGATGTTCTAGGTTTACAATATAGCTTTTGTGAACTCTTAAGAATTCATTGTTTTTTAATAGAATTTCAAATGCACCAATACTTTTGGACGCAAATACTTCATCAGAATTTTTTAAACGTATAATTGTTTTTTTTGGGTCTGATTTCAGATAAATAATATTAGAGATAGTTATAATTTGAATTCCATTGGTAATTGTATTAACTGCTATCTGTTCCAGTTTTGGATTTAGGTTGTCGGTCATTTGAGAATACTATTAATACTCAAATTTACTTTATTCCTTAATTTATACTTTAGAAAATCAATAAATGACGTTTTTTTGTAATAAGTGATTATTTTGTATGTCTTTGAAAAGAAGCTTTTTTTATGCTTTTATGAGTAGTCTTTTAAGGTTTTATAGATGTTTAAAAAGTATACTTTTTAAACTTACATTGATATTAATAGCATTAAATAGGATGTTATTTAAAGAATATGAAATAATCTTTAATAATGGAGATGCTCTTTAATTCCACTGAATTTTCTATTAGAGATAGGAATTATTTTTTCATTAAATAAAACGCAGTACTGCCCTCCTGAATCTCTAATAATTTGATTGAGATGCTGAAAGTTTACAATATAACTGTTGTGTACCCTAATAAAGTTAATATCTTTAAAAAGCTTTTCATAGATTCCAAGATTTTTACAAGCTACTAAAGATGTATTATCTTTTAAGTTAATAATTGTATATCTCCCTTCAGATTTTAAATACAAAATGTCTGGTAGCATTACAACTCTAATTCCAGAATTAGCTGTTTTAACAGCTATTTGATTTTTTACTTTCATTTTTTTTTTTTGTAACCTATATTTAAATTTAGAATATTATTA
>Ga0209711_10002055_pt1 | contig 18654 bp, 21 predicted proteins | sample ArcticOcean_MG_C_7_FD_187441 | JGI IMG/M metagenome (GOLD analysis project Ga0209711, IMG submission 187441) | Marine microbial communities from western Arctic Ocean - ArcticOcean_MG_CB11_88 (SPAdes) (version 2) | ecosystem: Environmental > Aquatic > Marine > Oceanic | place: Arctic Ocean... | reverse complement strand
ATATTTTGTGGTGTTTCTGCTGCAGCAAACATTAATATCTCTCGTACGATTGCTAACGGTACAAGTAACGCAAAAGTGGTAACTATATTATGCGATAGAGGAGATAGATATCTCTCAAAACTCTAGAAGTTAGATTATTTAGAGATAATTAAGTTTTTCCCAGCCCTGAGTGATCTTGAGGATTTGATATCATTAGTTTTTAGTAAGTCTTTTTTAGAAATATTAAAGCCTGTGCTAATCAAATTAACCGTATCACCTAAGCCCACGACGTACCTGAGCTGAATCTTATCTGTATCTGACAAGACTGGAGCTTTCATTTTAATTATAATTTTTTGCGATACCTTTAGTTTAGTTTTAATTGTGGCTTTGTTCCATGACAACAATGTTTTTAGATTAGTGTTATAGTATTTAGCAATTTTATACCAATTGTCATATCTTTTTACAATATGCTTGTATGTTATTGTTTTATCATTAATTAAATAATTATTTCCAGCTATTGTAACAGTGTTATTATTGTCGGCTACCCCTTCAATAGGGAGTTTAAGTTTATCGCCAATTCTTATCAAACTAGACTTTAGGTTATTCAGCACCTTAATTGATTTAATCGAAACATTATAAACTCTAGATATCTTAGAAAGGGAATCTCCTTTAATTACCTTATGTATCTTATTTGTATAAATTATCTTTGAGAGCTTTGTGAATCTTTTAGTGAAAAGCTTTGCATTTTTATGTGGCAATAGTAGTTTATTTTGCATTTCTGGCAAGAAATACCATCCACTAAAGCCTGGGTTAAGTTCATGCACAGTTTTTTCATCTAGCCCAGAAAGAACAGATATTGTATAGAAATCAATTGGATAGGATATATTTACGAATCTTGTTGTAGGATTATTTCCCATCTTAGGGAGCCTAAACCCATACGCGCCAGGATTTGCAATAATATCCCTCAAGGCTATTAACTTAGGAACGTATAATTCAGTCTCTCTTGGTAAATTAAGATCCCAGAATGTTTTTTCTCCTATAGTATAATTAGCTTTCCTGATAGATTTTCTTACGTTGCCAGCTCCTGTGTTATAGGAAGCTATAGCTAATAACCAGTCTCTCTTGAAATATCTATGCATATCTCCGAGAAAATGTGCTGCCGCTTTCGTTGAACTCAAAATATCTCTTCTTCCATCGTATGACCAGTTTTTAGATAGTCCGTATTCTCTTGCGGTAGGCGGGATAAATTGCCATATACCAGCGGCTTTTGATGGCGAATAAGCATATGGTTGATAGCCACTTTCAACGATAGGGAGTAGCGCTAATTCAAGCGGTAAGTTATTTTTTTCTAATTCAGCAATTACATGATGCATAAATGGTCTTGACCTTTCTATTGACCGATATACAAAAGCTTTATTATTTATAAACCATTCAATTTCTTTGTCAATTCTTGATGAATAGATTGTATCTAGGCAAAACCCACTTCTTAATTTATCCCAGACCTGAGAGTATTGCCTCGCGCTTAATTTCTGTGTATTGCAGTCAAAACTACCAAAGTTAGCTAGAAGCTGAGGGCGTTTATAACTAATAGATTGGTTACAGCTTGTAATAAAACACGCACATAATATAATTATGGTAAGATTTTTAACATTTTTTAAAAACATAAGCCTTGTTAATAGATTACCAAATATGTGTATTCATTACTATCCGATAATTTATGAAATTAAATACAAATAATTATAAATACAAAGAATTGATTAAATGGTATAGAAAACCAGCTAATTACCATTTTAAAAAAAATTTGAATGATCAGATTCCAAAAATCAAGAAGCATATCTCCGGGAATCATACACTCTATATAGGGTTATCAGAATTTAAGAAAAAATTTGAATCATCTAAACACCTTAGCTTCATTGCAATAGATGAAATTGGATCGTCAGATAATATAACTGAGTCTAAAAGATTGCCTTTTGAGGATAATTCTCATGATGTTATTGTTATAATTCACGCATTAGACTACACGGAAAATCCATATGAACTAGTACGTGAGATTGATAGAATTGCCACTGATGATGCGAGCGTTTCTTTAGTAGGTTTTAATAAGTTTAGCTTATGGGGTCTGGTGAAACCTCTAATGAATAAAGAAGTGTCGCCATGGTTTTTAAATTTTCATTCACTTTATAACATCAGGGAATGGTTTAAAGTTTTAGGTTATGATTCATCATACAGAGACACTAGCGCATTTATACCTATTGTTCCTAAAAGCATATCTAGATACATGTCAAAAATAAGCATACTTCAAAAGATTTTTGCTTCAAATTTTGGCGGATTATATTTTTTGGTTTTTGATAAGAAAATGATACCTTTAACACCGATTAAATTAAAATTTACTGAAAAATATATGATTTCATCTTTCCCAAAATCTAGTCTGAATAGAGTCAAATGACTGATATTATAATATACACAGACGGAGCTTGTAGCGGGAACCCCGGGGCAGGAGGATGGGGAGTTGTAGTTATCAATAATGCTGATATAAAAAAATTTAATGGGTATGAAAAAAATACCACCAATAACAGAATGGAGCTAATGGCTGCAATCCAAGGTATAGCTAAGCAAAAAATAGGATCAAAAATTATTTTATATACTGATTCAAAATATGTAAAAGATGGTATTAGCGCATGGGTTATAAACTGGAAAAAAAATAATTGGTTAACTAGTGCAAAAAAACCAGTTAAAAATAAAGATTTATGGGAAAGACTAGATACGTTATGTGAAAGCTATCAGATAGCTTGGAAATGGGTTAGAGCTCATCAAGAGGATTTATCAGATGAAACAATGTACAACAATATGGCTGATGAACTAGCTAGAGATGGTATTAAAAAATGGAAAGATTGATAGTTTTAGATACAGAAACAACAGGTCTAGATGTAGATGATGGGCATAAAATTATAGAGATTGGATGCGTAGAAATCATAGACAGAAATATAACAGCTAATTTTTTTCATGAATATGTGAACCCAAAAAGACTGATAGAGGAAAAAGCATTTGAGGTCCATGGGATTTCAAATGAGTCTCTAGAAAATAAACCAGTATTTTCTGAAATTATTGATAAGTTTATGAGTTATATATCTGATTCACCTCTGGTAATTCATAATGCTCCTTTTGATGTTGGTTTTTTGAGAGCTGAGATTGGTTTTTCAGGACAGAACCCAGACAAGATAAGCATAGAAAGAGAAATACTTGATACGTTGAAGATTGCCAGGAAAACTTTTCCAGGAAAACGTAACTCTCTTGACGCCTTATGCACAAGATATTCCGTTGATAATACTGATAGAAATCTACATGGAGCTCTCCTTGATGCGAGATTATTGGCTAAGGTTTACCTCAGGATGACCCAAGGGCAAACTAGTATCGAAGGCTTATCACAATCAGTCAATAAATCTGATCAAGATATAATCGATAATGTGCAAAGTAGAAATCAAAGAATAATTCGCGCAACTAGTGAAGAAACGGATAGTCATTTAAATTATTTTAAAAAATAAATTATCTATTCTTCAATATTCTGTCTTTGTTTCTTTCCCATTCCCTGTTTTTAATGTCAGCTCTTTTGTCATGAGCTTGTTTACCTTTAGCAATTGCTATCTCAAGCTTTATGAGAGAATTTTTTGTATACATTTTTGTTGGGACTAAAGTATGGCCGTTTTGTTTAATTTCGTTAGATATGCTAATGAGTTCTCTTTTATTAAGCAATAATTTTCTAGAACGACGAGAATTCGCTTTATCGCTTTCTGAGGTAGTTGATAGCACTTTTAGATGAGCATTTATGAGGTATGCTTCATTATTCTTTATTGTAATATAGCTTTCAGATATCTGGGCATGTCCAGATTTTATGCTTTTTACTTCCCACCCATGTAGGCTCAAACCTGCCTCAATTTTTTTTAGGAGTGAGAATTTAAAAGATGCTTTCTTATTGGTGCACAATATATTCATATATTTATGACATTATGTATAATACTTACTATGTTATCATATATTTATCTGGAGTAAGATATTATAGTTAATCAAAGACAATCAATACATGGGCAATGGTCTTCGAAAATAATGTTCATTTTTGCGGCTACTGGATCTGCAGTGGGTTTAGGGAACATATGGAAATTTCCATGGATGGTAAGTGAAAGTGGAGGCGGTGCTTTCGTATTAATTTACATATCAAGTGTCATTTTAATCGCCTTACCAATTATGATTGCAGAAGTTTTTATTGGAAGACATGGAAAACAGAATCCAGTTGCCAGTCTTAAATACCTTGCAAAGGAATCAAGCAGTTTTGATTTTACGGAGATTGACGGTAATCTTAATCGTGTCAAAACAAAAAAACAAAAATATTCTAATTCTGACGACTATAGTAATTGGCAGCTAGTTGGCTGGGGAGGCATTATTGCTGGAATATTGATACTGTCATTCTATAGTGTTATAGCTGGTTGGACCATGTCTTATGTTTTAAAAGCTGGGTCTGGCGCTTTTAATTTAATTAATCTCGAAGAGTCTAAAGAAATATTTGCTAACCTAGTCTCTGACCCAATAAAATTATTGGGGTGGCATACAGCTTTCATGTTTTTGACTTGTTATATAGTTGCTAAAGGAGTTAAAGGCGGACTTGAAAAGGCTGTTAAATTTTTAATACCTGGATTATTTTTAATATTAATAGGTTTAGCATTATATTCAACAACCTTAAGTGGTTTCAGTGATGGTATTAAATATATGTTTGTACCAGAACTATCTAAAATTAATTCAAGTGTGGTTTTAAGCGCCATAGGGATGGCATTTTTTTCACTAAGCATTGGCATGGGATCATTAATGATATATGGATCATATTTGTCAGATGATTCTTCAATTGGTGAGGTGACCGCTATAGTAGCTTTTGCAGATACATCAGTTGCTATATTAGCAGGATTAATTATTTTCCCCATTGTCTTTACTTATAACCTTGATCCGTCTACCGCAGGACCTGGGCTTATTTTTGAAACATTACCTATTGCGTTTGGGTCGATGCCTGGAGGCAATATTATTGCAACCTTATTTTTTATTTTACTATTCTTTGCGGCTATTACTTCATCAATTTCACTCATAGAACCAGCAATTAGTTTTTTAATTGAAAAGTATTCAATGAGTAGAACAGAAGCAAGCATCAGGCTGGGTTTCCTGACATGGTTTGTAGGACTAGGAACACTATTTTCATTTAACCTAATTTCTGATTATAAGTTATTGGGAATGAATTTCTTTGGTATTTTAGATGGTCTTACTTCAAAAATAATGCTGCCGCTTGGTGGTTTATTGATGGCAATATTTGCCGGATATATTGTAAAGAAAAAAATTGTAATGGATGAATTAAAATTGAGTCCAATAAAATTTAATTTTTGGTTAATACTAATCAGATATATTGCCCCCATTGCGGTAACACTGATATTTGTACATGGGTTGTTTTAAGAATATGAATTATATAAATAAGTCTGAAGAAATCAATGTTAGTCATGAGTTAATATTTGCGTTGATAAATAATGTTGGGGAATATCATAAGTTCCTTCCTTGGTGTTCTAATTCTAAAATAATCTCAGATACTAACAATAGAATGTCTGCTGAAATTGAGATTTCTAAAAACTTTATCAACTGGAAATTTTCAACAGAAAATACTTATAACCCAAATAAAAAGATAAATATTAAATTAATTGATGGCCCCTTTAATCATCTGGAGGGTTATTGGGAATTTACAAAATTAGATAATTATAATACTGCTGTTGAGCTTTATCTAGAGTATAGATTTGATAGTAGAATTGTAGAGCTCTCGATAAAACCTATCTTTGCAAAGATAATGTCTTCTATTCTGGACTCCTTTATTTCTGAAGCATTTAAAAGAAAAGGGGCCGCTTAAATGTTCGATGTTTTGTTTTATTTTTTAGACTCAAACCAGATCAAAAGCAAGATGTTTAGTGTGAATGAAGACTGCACTATTAAGGATTTTATTTTAAAAAATAATTTATCCTCTATTTTGCCTGATTTTAATGTCAAGACACATAAAATAGGGGTGTTTGGTAAAATAAAAAACTCTAGCTACATAATCAAGAAAAATGATAGGTTAGAGCTATATGAACCAACAACAATGGACCCTAAAACTAGAAGAAAAAATATTGCTATAAACAGATAATTGTCAGGTTTAATACATATATTGTTGTTATAATAAATGTAGATTGAAATTTAAAATAATGAGTGCGTGTGATAAATAATAACGAAACCTTGAAGGATGCTGGATTAAAGGTCACACACCCAAGAACTAAAATTCTAGATGTGCTTCAGTCAAATCCTGACATGCACCTTAGTGCAGACGAGATACATAATAAGCTAGTAGATCACAATGAGTCTATAGGTTTGGCAACTGTATACAGGGTACTCACTCAACTAGAAATTGCAGGATTAATCCAAAAAAATCAATTTAATGATAATCAGTCTAGTTATGAAATTAAGAAACAACATCATGATCACTTAATCTGTACAAAATGTGGAAAGATTATAGAGTTTATGAACGATGACTTAGAGACGCTTCAGGAAAAGATATCAGATAAACATCAATTCCGTCTAGACAGCCATGTTATGACATTGTTTGGTGTTTGCAGCGATGGAAAATGCCAAAAAAAGTAGTCGTCTAAGACCTTCCGCCCCATTTTAACTTTTGATTCAGTATTTTAAAATAATTATATTCTAATGGATGAGCTATCATAAGATACTTTTTGCTCTTTTTGATTTCTATAGTTTTAGGGTGCTGAATATTCAGATTATTTGACCCATCAAATGTTACAAGTGTGTTCTTTATTGATTTTTTATCAACTACTATTCTTATCTTGTCACTTGAGTTTATAATTATAGGTCTGTGGCTATAAGTATGAGGTGAAATCGGAGTTATACAAATTACATTTGAATCTGGACTAACAATAGGACACCCATTTGACATCGAATATGCTGTGGAGCCTGTCGGAGTTGAAACAATGACACCGTCAGACCTTTGAACATTAACGAGAACATCATTAATAAAAATACTGGCTTGAATCATTCTTAGTAATCCATAGTTATAGACAACAATATCGTTTAGAGATATGGATGAAACTTTTTTTTCATTGACATCAGTCACTTTAGAATCTATTTGCATTCGTTTATCAGTAATATAATCACCATTCATGATTTCATATACTTTTTTCAGAATATCCTTTTTATCCACATCCACAAGGAATCCTATTTTCCCAAAATTTATACCTAAAATCGGCAAATGCAAAATATTTGCTACTTTTGAAGCAGAAAGAAATAATCCATCCCCACCAAATACTATGATAAGTTCATATGAGCTTGGTGAGATTTTTTTTCTAATTGAGGATAACTTAAGATCTTCTCCAGTAGAGTTTAGTTTTATTTTGCCAACGTTCTGCAATAACAACTCATAACCAATTTTTTTTCTTTTTAGGAACTGAATTAGTTTCTGAACATCTGTATTATTCTGATATTTTTCATGGGTAAACAGTAAAACTTTTTTGATTTTCTTCATTACAACTTTACCTAAATATAGCTATATAAAAATATATTTGTTAACAAATATTATAGTTTAATTTATCATAGTATAAGCATGAATAGTATCTTAGAGAAAGTAAAAGATTTAAAGAATATAGCATTACTAAAAAATCAGCTAATTTCTACAGCAGAATCTTGCACGGGCGGTTTAATATCTAAATATTTAACTGACATAGCCGGATCATCAAGTTTTTTTGAATCCTCTGTGGTCACATATTCAAATGATTCAAAAATTTCATTGTTAAATGTCAACCCAAAGACTTTATCTATACATGGAGCTGTTTCAGAAGAAGTGGTGAAAGAAATGTCTCTGGGTTTGTTGAAAATAAGCACTGCGACTATCGCTATCTCTATTTCTGGAATAATGGGCCCAGACTCTGATAATACAAGTAAAAAAATTGGCTCTACATGGCTCTGTATTATGAGCAAGTCTAAAACTAAAACTTTTTTTTTGGAATTATCAAAAAGCAGGCAGGAAAACCGTGAAGAAGCAGCTAAAATTGCAATAATAAATTTATATGATTTCATTAACCAGCTTTAATTGCTACTATATACGCTAATACTTAAATTAATGAGGCATCACAAATTCTATGGAAGATAATAAACAAAAAGCACTGCAGATTGCGCTTGGTCAGATTGAAAAAGACCACGGAAAGGAAGCTATAATGAAGCTCGGAGAAGGATCCGTTTATCCTGAAATAGAGGCAGTTTCGACTGGTTCATTAACCCTTGATGTAGCACTTGGAATAGGTGGCTTACCTAAAGGTAGAGTTGTGGAGATTTATGGTCCAGAATCATCTGGAAAGACAACAATGACCCTCCAAGTAATTGCTGAGACTCAAAAAAATGGCGGAACAGCTGCTTTTATAGATGCTGAGCATGCTTTAGACCCTAAATATGCAGCGAACTTAGGTGTCAATATAGATGATTTGCTTTTGTCGCAACCAGACTCAGGAGAACAGGCATTGGAAATCACAGATACGTTAGTTAGATCTGGCGCAGTGAGTACCATAGTTATAGATTCTGTTGCAGCTTTAACGCCAAAAGCAGAAATTGAGGGAGACATGGGTGCTTCCCACATGGGTTTACAAGCAAGATTAATGTCGCAGGCATTAAGAAAGCTTTCTGCTAATATTAAAAAATCTAATACTCTTGTGATATTCATTAATCAGATCAGAATGAAAATTGGTGTCATGTTTGGTAGCCCTGAAACAACTACAGGCGGTAATGCGCTTAAATTTTACTCATCAGTTAGATTGGATATTCGTAGAATTGGAGCTATAAAGAAAGGAGATGAAATTGTTGGTAATGAAACAAGGGTCAAGATAGTAAAAAATAAAGTAGCACCTCCATTTAGAATTGCTGAATTCGATATATTGTATGGAGAAGGAGTTTCCAAAGAGTCTGAGCTTATAGATTTGGGGGTTAAATATGACCTTGTTGAAAAAGCTGGTGCTTGGTATAGTTATGGCAAGGATAGAATAGGCCAAGGTAAAGATAATTCAAGAATATTTTTAAAAGATAATCCTGAAATTGCTATGGAACTTGAAACTAAAATCAGAGATATTATATCGGCTGATACAAAAGATCCTGTTGCTGATAAAAAAGCTAAATCTAAAGCTAAAAGTGATGAGCAACCAAACTGATGATATAAAAAACTCAATATCGCGGTACCTCAGTATGAGAGAGCACTCAAGAAAAGAGTTGATTGATAAACTGTCAAGAAAAGATTTTGATATGGATTCAATCTTGAAATGTGTAGATGAATTTTCGATGAAAGACCTTCAGTCGGATGATAGATATACAGAATCATATGTTAGATCTAAGTACAATGACCATAAAGGGCCAAATTTTATTTCCGCCTCTCTCAGATCTAAAGGAATTGATGCTAACACTGTTGATAAAGCATTATCTTTTTATGACTATAAAGATTGGGAGAAAACAGCTATAGCTGCTCTTGAAAAAAAGACTATTTACAGAAATATTGAACCTGTAAAATGCAAGATGAAGCAAAAAATGTTTTTATCTGGCAGAGGATTTTCATATAAGACTATAGAGTATGCGTTAAATGAGTATTGGAAAAAATGAATATTAGAGATTTATATGTCAATTATTTTGTAAAAAATAGTCACGAATTAATTGAGTCTAGTTCTTTGGTGCCAGCTTCAGATAAAACGCTGTTATTTACAAATGCAGGAATGGTCCAATTCAAAGATATATTTTTAGGCATTCAAAAACCAAAGCATACCAGAGTTGTCTCTTGTCAAAAATGCGTTAGAGCCGGCGGAAAGCACAATGATCTTGAAAACATTGGCTACACTAATCGCCATCATTCATTTTTTGAAATGCTAGGAAATTTTAGCTTTGGTGATTATTTTAAAGAAGAAGCGATTTTTTTCGCATGGGATTTTTTAACAAAAGAACTTGGCTTGGATAAAAATAGACTTTACGTATCTGTTCATAAAGATGATAAAGAAGCTTCAAAAATTTGGATAGATAAAATTAAATTAGATGCTGATAAATTGTGGTATCTAGATGATGTTGATAATTTTTGGCAAATGGGTCCAACAGGACCTTGCGGCCCATGTTCTGAAATCTATTATGATCTAGGTGACAACTTACAAGGAAGTATTCCGACAAAAGGTGATACCGGGGATAGATATATTGAAATTTGGAATCTTGTTTTCACACAATATAATCGAGATATAAATGGTGTACTAAATGATTTACCAAAAAAATGTGTCGATACTGGAATGGGATTGGAAAGAATACACGCTGTTGTAGAAGGTAAAACTGATAATTTTAAAACATCATTGTTTTCTGACTTAGAAAAATATCTTGATAAATCATTAAATAGTAAAAATATTAATTATACGATAAAAAAAATTATAATGGATCACTGCAGGTCATCATGTTTTTTAATTGCTGATGGAGTTATCCCAAGCAACGAGGGTAGAGGCTATGTATTACGCAGAATTATAAGGCGTGCAACCAGATTTCTTTATAATGCTGGAATACAGGAACCTTTTATCTACTCATGTGCTGATATTTTAAAAGATACAATGGGCGGCACATATAATGGATTAATAAATAAATCTGAGTTAATAAAAGAAACGCTTAAGATTGAAGAAAATAATTATCTGAACACACTCAGCAAAGGTCTTGAGCTCATTAATAAACTAACCAAGAGTCGCAATGAACTGAGCGGAGAAAATATATTTAAACTATATGATACGTATGGATTCCCTTCTGAAATAATTCAAGAAATTGCAGTTGAAAAAAACTTAAAGCTTGATCTAGATACATTTAATGATTTAATGAAATCTCAAAAAAAGCAAAGCAGGAAGTATAGTAAATTTGATTTATCAGACACTTCTTTTATAGACTCAAACAAGAATACTATTTTTTCTGGATATGTAGATCATGAATTATCGTCTAAAGTTATCGGCATGTATCATAATAAGAAAAAAATTAAAAATTTTGATGAACTAAACATAGAGTTGTTAGTTGTAGTTGAAAGCACGCCATTTTACCCAGAAGGTGGAGGACAAATATCTGATATTGGTAAGATAGAAAATGACTCGTGTAGTTTATTGGTTACCAATGTACAAAAGATAAATAATGTAATAGTTCACCAGGTTACTATTGAGTCAGGATCTATTTCGATAGGTGATGATATATTTTTAAAAATTAATACAAAAAGAAGAGAGAAGATAGCTGCTAATCATTCATCAACACATCTTTTAAATCAAGCTCTCAGAGATGTCTTGGGAGAGCATGTTGAGCAAAAAGGTTCCTTGGTTACTGACAAATATTTAAGATTTGATTTTTCACATAATAAGACTCTTACCTTAGAAGAAATTAGGAAAATTGAAACTATAATTTCATTTGAAATTGATTCTGATAGAGACACTCGTCAAAAAATTAGTTCATATAAAGATGCGCTAAAAAGTGGAGCGTTAGCATTCTTTGATGAAAAATATTCAGACGATGTTAGAGTTGTTAATATTGGAACTAAGTCGATGGAATTATGCGGAGGGACGCATGTCTCGAAAACATCGTCTATACGACTATTTAAAATTTTAAGTGAATCTAGTGTGTCTACTGGTATTAGACGAATTGAGGCTATTACGGGTGAAGAAGCTTACCATTCATATCAGACGCTATATGATAAAACAAAAGAGATTTCAAAATTTCTTAACGTTAAGCCTACTGACTTGCATAAAAAAATTATTGATATGAAGGAAAGTGAAAGTTTAAAACTGACTCAGTTTAATGAGTTAAGTAAAAAGCTTGCTAAGTTATATTTAAAAAATCTTGATTCGTCCGAGCTAAATGACTCGAAGACAAGATTATATCTTGCTGATTGTTCAGATATTGAAATTAATCAAATTAAAATAGTATCTGATTTAATTAAAAACCAGTATGAAAATTCCATCTCAGTTTTGCTTAAAAAAGATCAGGAAGTAATTAATTGTTATGTAGGTGTTTCCAAGCAATGCAAACATAGATATAATGCAAAAAAAATAATAGAAGAATTGAATGTAAAATTCTCTTCCAAAGGTGGGGGAAGTCCAACTTTTGGGTCTTCTGTAATTTTAGATCAGGATATGAGTATTATTCTAGATCATATAAGCAAAGCTCTGTAGGTTATAAGTACAAATGGCAATTATCGTTAAAAAATTTGGTGGTTCATCTGTATCCACTATCCCTAAGCTTAAAAATATTGCTAAACAAATATTGATAGAAAAGAATTCTAAAAATAATATACTTATTGTTCTGTCTGCAATGGGCGATACAACTGATAAATTGGTGGCCATGTCTAATAAGGCCTCTAAATCGCCGAACCCAAAAGATTACGATATGTTACTTTCTACAGGTGAACAAATAAGTGTTTCCTTACTATCAATGATTCTTAATGATCTCGGTGTTGAGGCAACGTCTTTAACTGGCTGGCAAGCTGGTATACGTACTGATTCAGCTAATATGGCGGCTCGTATATCAAATATTGATACGAAAAGAATTAAATTAGAATTTTCTAAATCTAGGATAGTAGTTGTCGCAGGTTTTCAGGGGATTGATTCCCAGAAAAATATTACTACTCTTGGGAGAGGAGGTTCGGATACAACAGCAGTAGCCCTCGCAGCTGCTTTAAAAGCAAAAGAATGTCAGATTTTTACTGATGTAGATGGTGTATACACAACTGATCCTAGAATATGTTCTAAAGCGCGTAAGCTGGAAGTTTTGACCTATGAAGAGATGCTCGAAATGTCTGGATTAGGTTCAAAGGTGTTACAATTAAGGTCGGTTGAATTCGCTAGCAAATACAATGTTCCATTGAGAGTGTTGCATGCCCATCAAGAAGGCTCGGGTACTTTAATTAAAAAAGAGGAGAAAAAAATGGAAGGTGCGCTTATATCAGGAATTGCTTTTACTAAAGACGAGGCAGAGGTCATGATCAAAGGAGTAAAAGACGAACCTGGGGTAGCCGCAAAGATCTTGGGACCAATAGGCGAGGCAAACATTGAAATAGACATGATTGTACAGAATGTTGGATCTAATGGGCTTGCTGATTTCACATTTACTGTTAGTAGAAACACTCTAAAAAAAGCATTACAAGTTATTGATAAGAAAAAGAAAATAATGATGTATGAAAGCGTTTCATCAAAAAGTAATATCGTGAAAGTCTCACTGGTAGGTGTTGGAATGAGATCTCATGCTGGTATTGCAAGCAAAATGTTTAAATGTTTGGCAAAGAATAAAGTTAACATTAGAATGATATCTACTTCTGAAATTAAGATTTCAGTTGTAATTGACCAAAAAAACCTAGAAATAGCAGTTCAAGCGTTACATAATGAATTTAAGTTAGAAAAAAAATAAAAAATAGAATCCTAACTTAAATAAAAATGGAGGGGGATGTCCATGCTAATACTTACTCGTAGAGTCGGAGAGGCTTTGATGGTTGGTGACGAGACTAAAATCGTCGTACTGGGTGTAAAAGGAAGCCAAATAAGACTTGGAATCAATGCACCAAAAGATATAGTAGTTCACAGGGAAGAAATATATGACAAAATTCATCCAAAAGATGATTCTGTCGATATTGAGTCTAAGAATAATACTAAATAATAGTATGTTTTCGGAGAAGTGGCTGAGTGGTTGAAAGCGGCACCCTGCTAAGGTGTTATAGGGTTTATACTCTATCGAGGGTTCGAATCCCTCCTTCTCCATAGAAAATTAATCCCTATATTTTTGATCATGTCATTATTATCATTAATTAAATTACCCAAGGTTCAATTTATGAAAAAAACTAGAAGATTGACTGATCAGTGGAAAGATAAGGGTTTTTCTGTTTATATCAGGTTTTTAAATAAAGAAGAAAATAAGCAATGAAAAAGTTTTTAAAAGATATTATAAATTTAATTTGGTCTAAAAAAAGATACAAATTTTTTATGAAAAAACAATTCAGTAATCGTGAAAGAAATAATTTATCAGATTTAATTAATTCCTTGTATTTTGAAGAACATATAAAACCTATTGAAGTTCAGATACCTGAAAACAAAAATATATTAGTTATTGCTCCTCATCCGGATGATGAAACTTTGGGCTGTGGAGGATTACTTCTTCAAGCTGCTAAGAAAAAATGTAATATACATATTTTATCTTTATCTTCAGGCGCCACTAATGATGCAGAGACGAGGGAAGCAGAGTTAAGAAAATCCGCAAATGATCTTGGTGTAAGTAATATTATATTTTTAAGACTAAGTGACGGGTTCGTGGGAAACGAGATAACTGGAAAAAATATTTTGAATGATATTTTTATAAAAAATAAACCAGATATTATCTTAATCCCTTTTATTTTAGATAATCATGAAGATCATAAGAATGCAAATAAATTACTAATAGAATTAAAGAGTCACGAAGAGCTGGAGATATGGTGTTATCAAGTCTATAGCAATATTATTTCTAATGCATATTTTGATATTACCGATGTCTCAGATATGAAATATAAAATATTAGAAAACTATTCTAGCCAATTAAAATATTTTGACTATATTAATTGGAACAAAGGCCTTAATGCCTGGAATTCTCGTTTGTCGTTTAAAAAAAATGAAAAGTATTTAGAAAGCTATTTTATAATCCCAGCTAAAGAATATATACAAGTATGTAAAAATTATTTTTCTAATAATGATTGATAATTATTAGACATTAGCTTTGCACTAAATTTCTCTTTTAATCTTTTGTTGCCATTAATTCCCATTTGAATTTTAATATCTGGATTATCTAATAGATATATTATCTTCTTTGCATATAAGGCATGATTGTTTTTGTCGCAACAATAACCAGCAATCCCGTCAGGACCTACTGTGTCTCTAAGAGCATCTATTTCAGTAGAGACGATAGGCTTTTTATATTTCATTGCTTCAAGAGCTGTTAACCCGAAAGCCTCAGTTTCCTGAGTAGCAATCAAAAGTATATCGGCTTGCTCAATAAGTTTTGATGCATTAGGGATATAGTCTAGAAGGTGAATGTTATCTCTTTTTTCTATAATACTTTTTAACTTGTTTTCTACTAAAATTTTCTCATCACCCATGTGATCACCGCATATTATTAAATGGCAATCAGGATGAGTTTTTAATACTATTTTCATTGATTCAAAAACATATGAGTGCCCTTTATTTGGATCATAAACAGCTAACATTAATAGTATTTTTACTTTTTCATCTAAATTCAATATATCACGTAAATTTACATTTTTTACTTCATCCTCTAAACTTATTCCATTAGGTATTACTTTAGTCTTGTTTTTTTTATAACCAGGATGTTTATCTAAAGAATTAGCACATGAACTTGAAACGCATACTAAATGATCAACTGAACTAATTAATTTTTTTGTCATAAATTTTTCGAACATTATTTTTAACTTACTTCCTCCATTCCAAAGCGATAAGCCATGAAGAGAATAGATAGATTTGCCTTTATTAAGCGAGCTCCATGCAATATTTGCCAACCTTGTTGTTTGTCCAGCAGGATAACCTCCGTTAATAGATATAAGAGCACCTGCTTCATGATTTTTTAATAATTTTTTTATTGATATAAATTGATAAGGAAGAAGTCCGTATAAAAGGAGTTTTCGAAAAATTTTCTGAATAATTTTAATTTTAATATTCTCTACCCAGCTTACATCCCAGTTAAGAATTATTGAGTGCCCAACTATTTTTAGATTATCAGGAAAAATTTTATTCAAATAACCTAAGCCTGGATGGCTTTTGTTGCATATGAAAATAAATTTATCCTTCTTATTTGGCCATGATTTAATTAGATTCGTATAGAATGTATCCATACCCCCAGCCCTATTATTTTCAGTAAATATTATTATATTCATTTATAAGGCTAGTTTAACTCATGTTATTATAGATTTTAACGTAAAAAGTCCTATGATCGAATTTTATTATATATTTAGTGTTTTTTTATTATCTATTATTGGTTATTTAGCTTATCTATTAAAGAAACCAGTACCAAAAGAAGACACAAGCAAAAATGATGAACTATTAGGTAGCTTGAAGACTGAGAATACAAATCTCCAAGAGCATACGACTAGATTACAGAAGCAAAGCGATAAACTCGAAGCAGAGAAGGATGGCGTAGAAAAAACTCTTGGCTTATTGCAAGATCAGTGGAAATCAGAGTTTGAAGCTTTGAAAGATATACGTCAGCTACTCACACAGGGTGGTACTAAAGCTGGTGATGTCGGTGAAACAGTTTTGCAAACTTTATTGGAATCAGCTGGTCTCAAAGAAGAAAATGAAGAAGGTGCGGGTGTCGGGCAGTTTTTTGTAGATAAAAAACAAGGAACTAGTCAGGGAGGAGGAGATTTAAGGCCTGATATTGTTATACTCTTGCCAGAAAACAAGAGAGTAGTCATTGACTCAAAGGTTTCACTCGTTGCATATGCTAAATACTTAAATGCTTCATCTGATGGGGCTTCTAAAGATGAAATTAAGCGTCATAAGACTGATCACCATCTAGCTGTTAAAAAACATATAGATGACCTTGCAAAGAAGAAATATCATGATTTACTGGGCAATAGCACTTTAGAGATGACTGTGATGTTTATGGCATCTGAAGGCGCCTATATAGAAGCCCTGGAAGTCTATGCTAACTATAGCTTTAAGCAGAAAGTCGCAATGGTTGGGCCAACGACCCTTATGCCGATAATTAAAATTATCCATCAATACTGGAAAATCAAACAACAAAACGATAATGTCGCTCAAATTATTGATACTGCTAATGAAATAGTTAAGTTATCTACTTCAACCGCGGATGAATACGTGAAAATGTATGATTCATTAAACAAATTTCTTGGACAAGTTAAAGGTGCAGGAAAAAGATTAGTAAGATTAAATGACAAAGCTGAAAAAATGAGTAAAATGGGACTTTCAATTGACGTGAAAGACCATGAGATCAATAAACTAGATTTAGATGATCAGTCTACCGTCAATAAAGAATCAGATAAATAAATGCGCCTATAGCTCAGCTGGATAGAGCACAAGCCTTCTAAGCTTGGGGTCAGGAGTTCGAATCTCTTTGGGCGCACTTATAAGTTTTTATTGTAAAACTTATATTTTTTGGATAGCTTTCTTGAAAAAATTAAAGAAACTTGCGCTGGCTAAATTCCAATACTTCATATCATAATCTCTATATAACTTGATGAATTTTATATCTTTTTTATCTAATTCTATTTTAAGATTATTGATAAAGTCATTCATATAACCCCTTGGCGTAGCAAGACAGACCACCTCAGTAATATTGTTATTTTGAGCCCATGAGCATATTGATTCTATCTGGTTATCATGACTGCTATTAACTTCTATTGATTTTATACTTTCACTGAGCAGCTTTGAGTAGTTTGACAGGCTGTTTTCTTTAAATAAGACCACGTTATCCGCATATACTGAATATTCTTCTTCGCATAGCGGTAAAGCATAAGCATTATTGATTGGAAATGGGATTTTACTACAGCTCAATACATCTATATCTTCACTAGTCATTAATAGGCCTGCTTTAGACCAATCTACGATCTTTGATTCGTTGTATTTTACTGATTGGGGTAAATACTCTTTATATAGTATGTTTGCCGGAGTGGTACTAAATTGTTCTTCAGAAGGGTTTATTCTGTTTTTAGTAAACTTTTGAATATTCCAGTGTTTTGCTAGATATGATTTGTTTTTAGTCTGTATTCCTGCGACCCAACGCCAACTAAGAGTATTTGAAGCAGGATCCCCATCTAATAAGTGCTTTAAGAATAGATTCGCACCAGCTTCCCAGGGTAATTTAAGGGTATGTATCCATATACTCGCATACCACATGCGGGCATGATTATGTAAATAGTTAGTTTCAATCAGTTCTTTTGTCCATAAATTGAAACAATCTATATCAGTTTTATATGATAATATCTTTTCAAGTAATTGTTTTTTATCATTATTAACAAGTATATTATCTTTATAATCATCCCAGACGCGAGGACGTAGTTCTAGCCATCCTTTCCAGTAGGTTCTCCATAAGACTTCCTGAATGAATTTTTCTATTTTTGGTAAAGGGAATTTCTTTAATGCTGCAGAGATAACCTCTTGCTCGGTAATTAACCTATGTCTGATGTATGGAGATAATAGGCTCACGTTCTGATGATTGTTCTCGCCAAGATCATAGTTACGCAAACTTTCATAGGAGTGTAATCTATTGTCAATAAAGTCATTTAATTCATTTATTGCATTTTCTTTTGTCGCATTGAGGTCAATAATTGATTTAGGCATATTAAATTATAAGCTTATTAGGTGATGTTGTATAATATCTAATTATGACAGAGGAGGTCGTACATGAGTTTATATTTAATAGTAGTTTTAGTAAGTATATGGGTTGGATCAATCATATTTTTCTCGGCAATTATTGCGCCGACAGTGTTCAAAGTATTAGATGAAAAGAGCGCAGGGTTATTTTTACGTGCCTTTTTCCCAAAGTACTATATTTTTGGATTAATAATAGGCGGATTAAGTTTAGTGCTCATTTTTT
>Ga0209711_10002049_pt1 | contig 18714 bp, 18 predicted proteins | sample ArcticOcean_MG_C_7_FD_187441 | JGI IMG/M metagenome (GOLD analysis project Ga0209711, IMG submission 187441) | Marine microbial communities from western Arctic Ocean - ArcticOcean_MG_CB11_88 (SPAdes) (version 2) | ecosystem: Environmental > Aquatic > Marine > Oceanic | place: Arctic Ocean... | reverse complement strand
GACGGTAATCTCAGCAGTCCCAGAGTGCGCGCACCTCTGAAGAATTGGCGGTGCCACAGGCTTAAATATGTCACCGCCATCTTTTTTTATTAGTCCCAACAAGGCCTGGAACTCTGTTAATTTAAGCCATTATCTACATGCACTTTATATGCGCTAAGAAAACAATGTTTTGAACCTATCAACACTCAGCCGAAACCCTTCTTCAAAATTGCCATTACCAGGATGATAAACACTTTCAAACGAAATTACGCCATCATAACTGTCTGCCCTCAGGGCATCGGCCATCGGTTGGAATACATCGGCCATTTGCCCTTCGCCCAACCGGCAAATCTCTAATAACCCACGCGGCGTATCCACTTTTAGGTCTTTGATGTGTACGTGACCCAGATAACCACCACGCACTTCATTATAACCATCCGGATATGCCAACTCATGGCACCAGCAATTATTTCCAGGATCCCAAAGCACTTTTAGATTGTCCTTCGCATCCAACTCATCAATAAGTTTCCTTGCTGTGTAATTGGAGTTTACGAGGGTGCCGTTTCCAGTTTCCACAACTAGCGTCACGCCTTCAGATTTTGCCAACTCAACCGCTGGGGCAATCATCGGGCCCATCGTGTCCCATACACCATGAGCCACATTCCATTTTTCAGCCCCGTTTAATCCCCATAATATTTGTTCTTTTCGTTGGGTCATTATCCTAACAAGAGGCGACCCAACAATATGGGCCATATCAATAACTCGTTTGAGTGCATCCATGTGTTTGGTGTGAAGGACATCACCAGACCTATTCGCGGCGGTCATCCCAGCAAATATATGCCGGGACAAACATGATACTGGCTTACCGCGATCTCGCAGCAGTTTATCTATTTCTGCAATTTCCTGCTTTGAATGGTCACCAACTTCCGTATCACCGACAAACTGCAGTTCAGCATATTCAAGATCATACTCGTCCATAACATTAACTGCGTGGCCTAGATCACGATTAATTCCGTCACAGATAACACCCAGTTTCATTTTGAAACCTCACGGTGGAGCTCCGCACCAACAATTTCCTCAATCACTCGCGTACAAACCCAGTTATCGCCATTGGGGTATTTTGTGCGGCCCGCATGGAAAATTTGCATGGCAGAGCCTGCGGTATGTAGAGGCACGCCAAGTTCTTCGCCAAGTGCCATAGAAATGGTTAGGTCCTTATGCATAGTGTTGATGTGACTACCGGTACCTTCAAACTGACGATCTATTATCTTTTCAAGCGCATTATTAACTACGCCGCAGCCTGCAGAAGACGTCGAGAATACATCCAGCAAAACCTGCCCCGGCACACCCGCTTTTGCGGCAAGTGCCGCCGCCTCAAAAGTTGCAGAAAATTGCGCGCCAATAAGGGACTGCAAGCAAGCTTTTACAGTCTGGCCATCGCCCGGGTTTGTTCCAACCCGATGAATATTTGCTGAAACTGCTTCCATAATGGGTGCAAATTCATCAAGCGTTGAAGCTGGTGCTGCGGCCATCAGGGTCAAGGTACCACTTTGTGCTCCGGGAAAGCCGCCAGAGACGGGGGTATCAATTAAATGAATTCCTGAGCCGGCCATTCCGTCACCAATTTCACGCGCCTCACTTGGTTTTATTGTTGCCGACAACATAATCGAACCCCCTTTCGACATCGTCGTCAAAAGCCCATCACTGTCAAAAATTACATTTTTAACTTCATTGCCCTTCATGACCATAACAAAAACAGCATTTACATCTCTACCAACTTCAGCAGGATTAGAGCACAACTGCCCCCCTATTGCTTCAAATGCTAACTGTCGCGCAGGCAAAAGGTCAGCACCTTTAACAGTAAAGCCATTCTTAATAAGATTTTTAGCAAGGCCACTGCCCATATCTCCAAGACCAATTACACCCACGTTTTTCATAAGAGCCTCCCGCTATTTTAGCAGCTGCGAACATCGCAAACTATCTATTCGAAATAGATGCTATCTAACATCCGTTTCGTGGGGGTTTCACACGTTCTAGAAAACGTCAGGCGAGTCCGGAAGACACCCCGCTGCCCATTTAAGTAAAATTAGCTAATTCAATTTCCCACATCTTTGCAAGCAGTGTTGTTTGCGATTGGATGTCCACTTATTCACAGCCAGGTCTCCTTTATCAAAGCGAAGCGGTTATCCCGCCATCAACATAAAGCGTATGGCCATTTACAAATGTAGACGCGGCTGAAGCCAAAAATACAGCGGCGCCTACCAATTCCTCCACATCTCCCCAACGTCCTGCAGGTGTTCGTTTTGCAAGCCAAGCACTGAATTCGTCATCCGCAACCAATGCAGCATTTAAAGGTGTATCAAAATAACCAGGTGCAATGGCGTTACAGTTTATTCCGTATTGTGCCCAATCTGTTGCCATGCCTTTGGTTAGATTACCCACGGCACCCTTAGTGGCTGTGTATGGTGCAATGCCCGGGCGCGCTAATGCTGTCTGCACTGAGGCAATGTTGATAATTTTTCCCTGTTTACGGTCAATCATGTGACGTGCCACTGCTTGACCAACGTGGAAAACAGACGCGACGTTAGTCTGCAATAACCGCTCAAATGCATCAGCTGGAAAATTGTGTAACTCGGTACGATGCTGCATTCCTGCATTATTTATTAAAATATCAACGGAACCCACTCTTGATTCAAAGCCGTCAACAGCAGCGCGCACCTCTTCATGGTTTGTCACATCAAAAGCCAATTTATGTATTGTTGCCCCTTCACTTTCTAGCTTTTTTGCTGCGACAGCTAGCTTTGTCCCATCACGTCCATTGAGTACAATTTCAGCGCCAGCACCGGCAAGGCCGCGAGCAAGCGCAAAACCAATCCCCTGGCTAGAGCCTGTGATAAGTGCGCGTTGTCCAGTCAGGTCGAATAATTGAAGCGTCATTAAAAGATTCCTTTGGTTCTTTCGTCTAACTACCTGTACCTTACAGGAAATTATATAATGGAGAAACACCTATGTCGCACAGCAACCAATCTATTGTCATCCACGCAGCAGGCGATCTCCGCGTGGAAGCGCGCGATGTGTTGGAACCAGGTCTTGGCGAAATATTGGTTAAAATGCAAGCGGGTGGTATATGTGGTTCAGACCTTCATTATTACCAAAATGGTGGCTTTGGTCCGATTAAATTGCGTGAGCCAATGGTGTTAGGGCATGAGGTATCTGGAAAAGTGGCTGCGTTGGGTGCTGGCGTCAAAAACATCAAGATTGGCCAGTTGGTTGCAGTCTCTCCTTCCCGGCCATGTCAGTCATGTGCTTATTGTCTGAACGGGCAACAGAACCATTGCATGCATATGCAGTTTTACGGCAGCGCGATGCCGTTCCCACACATTCAAGGTGCATTTCAACAACAACTGGTGGCGAAGGAAGGTCAATGCATACTGGCAGATGGGTTGTCAGCAGGACAAGCAGCGATGGCAGAACCTTTAGCAGTTTGTTTACATGCTATCCGGCAAGCGGGAGACTTAGTGGGTAAGACCGTACTTATTACTGGATGTGGACCCATTGGATGCCTCAGCGTCCTTGCTGCTAGGTGTGCAGGTGCGGCTCGTATAATAGCTACTGATTTATCAAATTATACTCTAGATATGGCCCTGAACTGCGGTGCGGACAACGCCATAAACATAAAACTAGATCCCAACGATTTAGACCAGTACCAGAAAGAAAAAGGCCAAATTGACGTTCATTTAGAGTGTTCAGGTGCGGCAGCGGCGCTAGCTGCTGGTATTGCGTGCTTGCGACCAGGTGGAACATTGATCCAACTTGGTTTGGGCGGCGATATGACCATTCCAATGCAGGCATTAACAGCAAAAGAGATTAAGCTGCGCGGCTCTTTCCGCTTCCACTCAGAATTTGCAACCGCAGTTCAGATGATGCAATCTGGTTTAATTAAAGTTGATCAGTTAATTACGCATAGATTTGATATTTCCGAGGCGCAATCCGCATTTGATACTGCAGCAGACAGAAGCCGCGCAATGAAAGTCCAACTCACGTTTTAAGGTTCTATTAGGCCAAGCCAAAAGTGTGTTGAATTCCTAAAAACCATATTTACAAACCACATCTATCACAACGATTTTAATACTAACGGTAAGAGGAGCGTTAAGTTTGCGTTTATAGTTTCAAAATAGTGAAATGGATTGTGATAAACATCACAAAATTAGCGGTTAACAATATGGCAACTAAATTTGATGTGGAATGGGATATATGAAGTTTTCAGCAAATCTAGGGTTTCTTTGGAATGATCGCCCACTGCCTGATGCAATTCACGCCGCCAAAGCTGCGGGATTTGACGCAGTAGAGTGCCACTGGCCCTACGATGTTCCTGCCACTAAAATATTGACAGCATTAACAGAAACTGGACTAAAAATGCTTGGTCTAAATACACGCCGTGGTGATGTTAAAAGAGGCGAGAATGGGTTATCCGCAATCGTAGAGCGGGAAGTTGAAGCCCGGGCTAACATTGACGAAGCAATCGCCTATGCAATTGCAATAGAAGCAAAAAATGTACACGTCATGGCGGGTTTTTCTGTTGGAAAACAAGCCCATACGACATTCATAAAAAACTTGGCCTACGCTTGCACAAATGCAGCACAACATAGAATAAAGATCCTGATTGAACCGTTAAACGAGTACGATGTACCAGGTTATTTTCTGAAGACTACCGATCAAGCGGTGGGCATAATCGATGAAGTAGGATTTACAAACCTAAAGTTGATGTTTGACTGCTACCATGTCCAGCTGATGGAAGGTGATCTCACTCACAGACTTGAAAAACTGTTGCCGCATATTGGCCACATCCAATTCGCATCAGTACCTGATCGTGGCGCACCAGATCACGGCGAAATCAATTATGAACATGTATTTCAAGTTATTTCCAATCTTGGATATGATTGTCCAACAGGTGCTGAATACAAGCCAAATTGTCCTACCGGTCAGAGCCTTGGGTGGTTGAGAAAGTCGCAAGCTATAGCATCAAATGTTTTATAAATTTGTTTTATGCTAAATTAGCATGGGACTAATATAGCTTTATGGCAATCAATTTTAAGTCAGAATGAACTCACCAAGCATGACTGAAGTTAGAAAAACTTGATAACACCCAGAGTATACTTGAATTCTCAAACCTAGCGGTTATTTTGCAAAAAAAATAGAGGACTAAAAATGACTAACTTCTCACAAAACTTTGAAGCTGACACCGGAAAAATTTTGAATATTGTGATTAACTCACTTTATTCAGATAGAGATATTTTTCTTAGAGAACTTTTGTCAAATGCATCTGATGCGATTCAAAAGAGAAAATTTTTAGGCCAGACGAATAAATCTGTTTTGAACAAAGTTGCCGATCAAATTGGGATAAAAGTAAATTCAAAGAAAAAAACTTTGGAAATTCAGGATACAGGTGTAGGTCTAGATGAGGCAGATTTGGTTGCAACTTTAGGAACTATTGCTAAATCTGGTACCACTTCTTTTCTACAAGAAATGCAGGAGACTAGTGATGCCAAATCCGCAGCACAAACACTAATTGGAAAATTTGGTGTTGGTTTTTACTCTGCCTTTATGGTTGCTGAAAAAGTAGAGGTCGTGACCAAGAAAGCTGGGACTAATGAAGTTTGGGCATGGGTCAGCGATGGGCAGACTGGTTATAATATAGATAAATCGTCTGAAGATATGCCTGTTGGCACTGTAATTCGAATGTTCTTAAAAAAAGACGCTAAGAAATACCTAGACGAAGCAAAAATTCGTAGCCTTATACAAAAATATTCAGACCATATTTCAATACCTATCAACATTGAAAACAAAGATGGTGAAACAGAACAAATCAACAGCACAGAAGCTTTGTGGACACGCTCTCCACAAGACATAAGCACAGAAGAATATAATAAATTTTTTAATACACAGTTTTCAACCTATGATGATCCGTTCATCACGCTACACAATAAATCAGAAGGAACAGTGGAATTTACGAATTTACTGTTCGTCCCTAGCAAGGCACCTTTTGATTTGTTCGATGCAGAGCGAAAATCTAAATTAAATTTATATATTAATCGCGTTTTTATTACCAATGATCTCGACGGAATACTGCCATCCTGGTTGAGATTCATTAATGGTGTTTTAGACACAACAAGTCTTGACCTGAACGTCAGCAGAGAAATGGTTCAGGACAGTCCAGTAATAAAAAAAATATCTAAGGTTTTAATAAAACGTATTTTGTCTGAACTAAACAAAAAACTTAATAAAGACCCAGAGAGTTATGATAAATTTTGGGCTCAATTTGGTAAAGTACTTAAGGAAGGGCTTTATGAAGACTTTGAAAGTCGTGATAAAATTGCTGGGATCATTCGAGTGTTCTCTCTTAAGCACGACAAACTAATAACACTAAAAGACTATTCAACCGAACTTGCACTTGGGCAAGATCAAATTTTCTATCTAACTTCAGAAACCCTATCTCAAGCTCGCAAGAGCCCTCACCTTGAGGGTTTTACATCAAAAGGTGTTGATGTGCTCTTAATGACTGATCCAATTGATGCTTTTTGGATGTCACAAATGGGCAAGTTTGGAGATAAATCATTTATTTCAATTTCACGTGACAATTATGATTTAAGTGGTGTTGGCAAAGTAGAAGATAATGAGCCTGAAGTTCCTGAAAAAGATTCAAGCCATATTCTTGAGCGTATAAAAAACGCACTTACTGACAAAGTGGAAGACGTAAAAATTTCCTCAAATCTTAAGGAAAGCCCTGTACGATTAGTAGCCGGGCAGGCAGGGCTAGATTATAATTTAGAACGGATCCTCAAAGCACAAAATCCGACTTTTGAATCTAGCAAGAAAATATTAGAGGTCAACATAGACCACCCACTAATTCAAAAAATGATTGGCCTGGATATAACATTGTCTGATAACTTGTCCCGCGTTCTGTTTGAGCAAGCTCGGATCGCAGATGGAGAAATGCCATCTGATCCCTATAAATTTTCTCAAGATCTGTTCGAAATGGCACTCAAACTACAATCAGAGCCGCTTGATTGATATAAATAGGCTATTACTAAAACTTAAATACTTTGCCAAAAGCAGCTTAAATTGAGTCAAAATCGAACCCTGAAACGTATCAACTGTCTAGATAGGATTTATAATGCAGCAAGCTCATGATTATTTGGCTGAAGCTGCAGAGTTGGCAAATGTTTTATACCATCTTCCGGATACTATGTTTGACCGCACAACGTTATTTAAATCTTGGACGATAAATGATGTAATTGGGCATTTATACATGTTTGATGTAGCGGCTCTTAAAACATTACAAAGTTCTGAAGAATTCAAGAGTTTTTATTCTCATATTGCTAAACGTTTGGACCAAGGAATGACTCTTTTAGAGAGCCAGTACTCTTTCTTGGGTGAATTATCTGGAAGAAAGTTATTTGAGGTTTGGCAGAAAACCAGCCGCGAGGTAGGTCTAGCTTACTCAAATGCCAATCCCAAAAAGCGTTTGCAGTGGGTAGGACCAGACATGAGCGCTATCTCGAGCATAACTGCGCGCCAAATGGAAACGTGGGCACATGGCCAAGAAGTGTTTGACGTTTTAGGCATAGTCCGCCCAGTCCATGACCGCATTCGAAATATTTGTCATCTTGGAGTCGCTACCTTTGGCTGGAGCTTCCAAAACAGAGGTATTCCAATTCCAGAGCACACTCCATATGTCTGTTTAACAGCACCATCAGGCAAACTATGGGAGTGGAATGCCCCTAACTCTCCACATTCTATAACTGGGACTGCGCTGGCATTTGCAGAAGTAGTTACGCAGGTAAGAAATATTGAAGATACAAATCTTATCGTCTACGGAGCGGTTGCAAATCAATGGATGGCAATTGCACAATGCTTTGCTGGCATTCCTGAAAACCCTCCAAGCAAAGGCACACGAGTGTGCTCAAGCTAAATCTAATGAGCCACAAAGCTAGTATTACCAATAGTTTTGCCCAGCCCACGCGTGCAACACAGTTTTGAACCTAATTATTAAGAACTCAAATATCTTTTTGTTGGTAGTTTTTAAATAGATTCCGGTTTTGTGTCTACAAAATTTTGAAGTCAACAGCATAGAAATCATATTTGGCAAACAACAAATACTGATATACTGCTAATAAATATGGGTGTGCGAATTTACTTTATTTGTTTCATCTGAAAATCAAGTAGAGATACTTGTGGGTTGCTAACCAGATTAGCAAATTAGAGAGAAATATTGTGAACAAAATACTTATTATCCTAATATTAATAGCATCCTTATCCGCATGTGCAAAAATTTCTGAGCCTATTAATTCGTCGTTGATGGTTTTGGAGAAAAAGTTAGCGGTTAATGTCGAAGACGCTCGGCAGGTTTTGGCACTTGCTGATCAGAAACAACTGATCATCTCCGATATCCGCGAAAGATCCGTTGGACAAATTGTTTTTCCAAGAGCAATCAAAGTTGGATTATTTTTGGGGGGCAACTATTCTGAAGGTTATATATTTAAGGATGGTCAAGTTTTAGGTCGCATCAGGATGTCTGGAGGAAATCTCGGCCCACAATTTGGGGGCCAAGAATACAGTCAAGTTATGTACATAATGACAGCGGCAAAACTAAATGAACTTATGAATTCAACTCAGTTAAAATTGCAAGGAACTGTGAGTTACGCAAAAAGTGGGGACAGCAAGACTACCCTAATCTCAACGCAGAATGATTTAAAAGAAATTCATACTCTCGTATTTAACCAGACCGGCTACCTGGCAGGCATAACACTAGATGGCATCGTTTACTCAATCATTGAAAAATACTGAACTCAAAAGGTAACCATGATTGACCTTTACACTTGGACCACACCAAACGGCCGCAAGGTCTCGATCTTGCTCGAAGAACTTTGTGTCCCTTATACAGTACAGCCTATAGATATATCCAAAGATGAGCAGTTCAAGCCAAGCTTTTTGAAAATAGCCCCAAACAATCGCATACCCGCGATTGTTGATCACGAAACAGGTATTCAGTTAATGGAGACTGGTGCCATCATGATGTACCTGGCAAAAAAACATATGAAATTTCAGTGCGAAGGTGACGAATACTGGCATATGATTGAATGGCTGATGTGGCAAATGGGCGGCCTTGGCCCAATGCTCGGGCAAGTACATCATTTTGTTAAGTATAATAAAGGCAAATCTGACTATGGTGAAATGCGCTATTCCAACGAAGGTAAGCGCCTGTACCGTGTGCTGAACGAACGGCTTGAGGACCGTAACTTTATCACCGGTGAAGGCAATGGCGTCTACTCAATCGCTGACATTGCCTGCTGGCCATGGGTATCACGGTTTGAGTGGCAGGAAATTAATCTAAACGACTTCCCTAACGTACGTGATTGGTATGTGCGCATCGCTCAACGACCAGCCGTGCAAAAAGGTTATTCGGTTCCCATATTTACAACTGCAGTACCAATGCCATGAATAACAAAGGTTCGCACCCTCTATTAATAGCTTCTTGCCAGGCAACGCCCCTCACAACTGCATAATAGGCAGGGTGTAATAATTAATAATACTTATTTGGCAGTTATAAGTTAGTCTGAAAATTCAGTTTCTGTGGAGTTAAAATCGATATGGATATGATTGCCATCAACATCGGTTAGGTTCACTTGAATAACCGAAAGCCCAGGAACGGGGTCCAGTGTATATTTAACTTTACGCTCGACAAGTGTGTCTAATAAATTTTTGAGCCCACTTGCTTGAAGCGCAAAGTGTTCGATTTTTGGCTCAACTGAAGCGCATTCATGCGCCGTCTCCACCAAATGGATAATGGGATTATTGCCGACATAAATCCAAGCACCATGGGATGGAAAGTTGGGCCGCTTGCCGCTCTTCATTCCTAGTACGTCTTCATAAAACGCGACCATTTCAGTTAATCTATTCGTTTTGATATTCACATGATCTAAACAAAGTATTTCCACTTTTAGAATTCCTGTTTGGCTATTATAAGCTAAATTATCTATATTTCACCATTATAACATTTAATATTCTGGAAATTCACTACAAAAGTTTATCAAAATTTCTCTAAAATTGAGTTTAAAAAAATTATTATATTACTCTATACTTAAATTTTTAGACACCCACTTAAGTTAGAACCTTTTATTTCCTGTCCTTTGAGAAAAGAGAAAAGGCTCGTACACCCATTAGCCAAGCATAAAGTAAGCGATGTCAGCTTAGCTTCTTACTGCATTGTCACATCATCATCCCTTAAGATACGTTCCCAATATGATTGAGTCAAATTGTCAAGGACGCAAAGTACTATTTGCCACTTCGTTGGTTTCTATGGTGCTGGGTTCAATACACGCATTTTCAGTTTTTCTCGAACCTCTCGAGGTTATATTTGGAACTTCTCGCGCGACCCTCAGCCTGACCTATTCATTCAGTTTAGTTTTTGTAACAATTACAGTTCTCTTTGGCCCTAAGTTTATTACCGTCTGCAAGCCGCAACAATCTATGTATGGGTTGCAGTCCTTGGGGCCATCGGTGCTGGCGTTGCCAGTATTGCAACCAGATTGGAGATGGTCTGGATTGAGTACAGCCTAATTTTTGGTATAGCCAACGGTTTGGGTTACGGATTTGGACTACAATTCGCAGCACATGCCAACCCAGAAAATCGAGGCCTCGCTATGGGTGTGGTAACTGCTGCATATGCCTTTGGGGCTGTTGTATCAACGTACGGATTTGAAGTGGCACTGTCAGTTGGCGGCTTCTTTTTAGCAATGATAACCCTCGGTTTAACCGTCTTTTTAGTGAGCATAAGCGCAGCATTTTTAATTGCACATACTAGGGCACGATATTGTTATGCTTAAACTGATCTGCGCGGCTCAAGCTTGCCGCCTGGCATCATAGTAATGATTTGGGCGGCATACGGCTGCGGCGTCGCAGCCGGACTTATGGCAATTGGCCACGCAGCAGGAATTGCAGCAACTCAAGGCTTTTCCAGCTGGGTAGCGGCATCTACAATTGCTAGCGCAAATCTTGTAGGTAGTGTCCTTTTTGGATGGCTTTCAGACAGGGTCTCACATCAAAGCATGCTTACAACTCTGCCACTCATCAGCGCAATGGCACTAATTGGGTTTTCAGTTTTTTTAGGGCAAACTCTTACCCTCTTGGGAATCCTCGGCTTCGCTTATGGAGGGACCATAGCAGCCTACCCTGTAGCAATTACAACGCTATTTCCTGGAAGGGCTGGCCCGCCCCATGCCTACGGACTTATTTTTACACCCTGGGGAGCTGCAGGACTGCTTGCTCCATGGCTTGCAGGTCAAATTTATGAGTGGGCTGGAAATTATACAACGGCTCTTTGGCTTGCCGCACGGCTTAGCATTATTTCTGTAGTTACTGCACAAAAAATTATCTGGAAATATTAAAACGCACTCAGGACAGGGGCCTCTTTATCGGCAGGCTCGATATCAACGTTTGAAATGAATAAAGGTTGGGCACCTTCCCTAGTGAATAACGCAAAATATCGTCAAGCAAACCAACTTCAACCATTCAGATAATATTATTGCATTAGTTCTAGATTAAACACGTACCTATACCACTATATCTAAATTAATTCTGAGATCACCAGCTTGTCACCGACAATCTACTTATGGTTAACATCTTAAGCGATTAACGGCGATTGGGGAAGCAGATGGATTTTGTGTGCCTCACGCAAGCTTTTGTCGAGCTGGATATCAAAACGAGCTGCAGAAACTTCTGCAAGGATTTCATCTTTACGTTTTGTTGCCTTGGTTAGCAGATTTGGCTTTTCTAATTCGACCCATTCTTTGGGCGAGGCCCGGTCACCCAATGTCGGATAGACAAAGTCTGACTGCATACGGTTGAGCGTTTGATCTGTGCCAAGATAGTGGCCGGGCCCCCCGACACAAACCTGCTCCATTTGATCCAGAGCGAGAGTTTCGTCGGTGACTTCAATGCCTCGTACGCAGCGCAAAGCTTGGCCAATGATATCGTCACTTAGTATGAGACTTTCAAGACAAAACCCAAGCAATGAGGCGTGCATACCTGCTGCCTCGTAGACCATATTGAGCCCAGAGAGACCTGCCATAACATTTGAACACATTTGTTCCCAGCCCGCCTGCATGTCTGGCATTTTGGAATCAGATGCGCCAGCAGCAGCACCTCCCGGAATACCATAAAATTTGTGCATTTGAGCACAGCCAGCGGTGAGGAGTGCCTGTTCACCGGATCCAACAGACATCGCGCCAGTTCGTAAGTCTAGGCCAAAGGGCCAAGTTCCAAAAATTGTTGGATGGCCAGGAGCAATAGCGTTCACATAGACAAGGCCAGCGAGGCATTCTGCAACGGCTTGAGTAATAGCACCCGCAATGGTCGACGGCGCTGTTGCACCTGCCATGCCGGCGGACAATAGAAGTACTGGCATGCCACCACGAATACAGGCCTCCAGCACTTCACAACTTTCTGTTGCGAACTTCATGGGTGGCACTACGAAGCAGTTGGAATTTGATACGAATGGACGTTCACGATATTTTGCTTCTCCACCAGCGATTTTGTAGAGCATTTCAAAAGCGCCAGGTACGAAAGATGGTTCGGTGAAAGATGTACCTATATGTTTGGTTGTTCCTGACGCGCATGCATAAATCGTGTTGAGATCCATTTCATAATTGTTAGGAATGTCGCGACAGACCATAGGCCGTTGTACGAAGTGTACGTTGTCAAGTTTATCCACGATCCGTGCGGCATCATGCAAATCTTGTACAGTACATTCACGGTATTGATTGCCGTGAACATCAACAATGTGTACTGCGGCACCCGCAGTGCCGTAGTGGACACGGTTGCCTGAAAGTCTGAGATCGTTTTTACCGTCACGGCTAAAAAGTGTGACCTCTCGACGGGCCTTGGTCAGCATGTCTTCGACAAGCGCACGAGGGAACCTGATGCGACCGTCGTCACCTTGGATTGCGCCAGCGTTTGTGAGAATTTCAACTCCTGATGGCGGAGCATCAGCAAGGCCAATGGTTTCGAGCGCATCAAGTGCTGCAGTATGAATTTTTTGTACATCAAGATCAGACAGAGGTTTGTAGGTTCCACCGGACATGCCTGCCCGGATAGGACGGGCATCGTCTGTAAGGGGGGCTGCGCGCAGAGCTCTACGTGCAGAACGACCACCGGAACGGCGGGAAAGAGTTGATGACATTTTATACTCACTTTTGCTCGATGAAATTTTACGGTTTGTATTAAACCAAAGCCCTGGAGAACCGCGTGCTGCGCGTCCACGTTTCGCGCCAATAATGCACGATAGCAAAGCGGTCATCCATTCAAGATCTGGCATGGTGTTCTCGTATTTGACTGCTAAAAGTTTATGTACATACTTTGTATAAAAATGGTAATTTACGGCATAAAAGTCGTTTTTAGGGTTTTTACAAAGGTAACAATGCTAAGTTTACCGGGGAGCTCACATAATGCCCTCCTATTTTCTTACGCAGCATGAACTTTGAGAGAATAAATTAAACTACAAATTTTCGTAAGATTACAGAGGGCCAGGCTGACCCTAACTGTAATCTAAGCCAGCCAATAGCCTTACCATATTTTAAAAAGAGTTAAGGGGTGTTACCTTTGCTGTAAACCTGCCCGATTTCTTTACTTCAAGATTCTAAAAGTAAACGATATTGAGTTTCAGCTACCATTTTTTGGAAGTCTCACAGCCTAACTCTGGCCCAGATTTCTAACTGGTCTGCTGTGCGTTCAGTTTACTAAAATGCTATATTTGCTGATCTAATATGAACATACAAAAATTTTTGATAACCAATAATCAGCTTTATGGTATGGTACTAGTATCGCCCCACAATCTGCGGGGCGATACCAAATTTAAATATCTTTTACTTAAGAGCTTTATCGGTAATTACATGTGTCCATGCGCCTTTAGGCATAGTGGTAATTACAGGATCTGAACCACCAGTCATAAGACTTGAAACTGTGCGATCGAAATCTGCTTCTGACAGGGCCCCATTACTACCGGCCGTCAGTTTGGCTATCTCACCCATCTGAATAGTATTAGCATCTACAGTCTGTGAACCAGAATCATCATTATCAACAACTATTTGAGCGGCTTCAGCTGTATTATTCTCAGCGTACTTCCAGCCTTTCATAGACGCGCGAACAAACCGAACCATTTTATCAACGAATGCTGGATCAGATAAATTTTCTTCTTTAACATAAAGGCCATCTTCTAATGTCGCAACGCCTTCTTCTTCATATCTGAATACTGTTAGCTCTTCCGGTTTCAAGCCTTCAGCCAAAACTTGCCAATACTCATTATATGACATTGCTGAAACACAACTAGCATCACCTTGTGTTAACGGCAAAATATCCCAGCCTTGCTTAAATACAGAAACCCCACCAGCGCTTCCATCTGTTGATAAGCCAAGTTTATTCATCCAACTTAGGAACGGCCATTCGTTTCCATAATACCAAACATAGAGGTTCTTATCTTTTAGATCAGCAACTGAGTTAACGCCTCGATCTTTTCGACAGACCAACATCATTCCAGACCCAGCAAAAGGCTGTGCAATGTTAACATTTGCAAAGCCCTTTTCCCGCGCGGCTAATGCTGAGGGCATCCAGTCCACAGCAACATCAGCCCCACCACCGGCAAGAACACTCATTGGCCCAATATCAGGACCACCAGCTTTAATAGTAACATTTAGGCCCTCTGCCTCGTAAAAGCCTTTATCTTGCGCAACATAATACCCAGCAAATTGTGTTTGAGTTACCCATTTCAATTGCACTGTTACGTTGTCTGCCGCGTTTACCATTGAGGCGGTAAAGGCAACTATAGCACCGACTGTAAAAGTCTTAAGTTTCTGCATCTTTTTCTCCTATTTAACTAATTTATAATATCTTATTTCGATTTACGCTCTTCCTCTTTGAGAAGGGTGCCAAAAAGTTATCCACTTTTCTAACAAAACGATCCCCCCATAAAATAACGATCCTGCAATCGCCGCTACTGTTATTTCCGCCCAAACCATATCTAGGGCGAACCGAGGCGCTTCCGTTGATATTCTGAATCCCATGCCCCTAATCGGAGAACCAAAAAACTCAGCAACGATCGCTCCTATCAAAGCTAATGTCGTACAAATCTTAAGTCCATTAAAAATGAAGGGCATTGCCGTTGCCAGTCTTAATTTAAGTAATGTTTGTAAATAATTAGCATTATAAGTTTGCATCAAGTCTTTATGAATTTCATCAGACATTTTCATTCCCTGAACAGTGTTAACTAAGATTGGGAAGAAAACCATCACTGCAACTACCGCTGCTTTCGATTGCCACCCATATCCATACCACATAACGAGAATTGGAGCGATCCCAATAATTGGCATTGCTGCTAAAAAATTTCCAATCGGCAATACGCCGCGCGCAAAAAACTTAAATTTGTCTGCTACAAGGCTAACAAAAAAAGCAGCACCGCATCCTATCAAGTATCCTGGTAGTGCCCCTTTAAGAGCAGTTTGAACAAAATCCCCCCAAAGAATTGGTATACTTGAGATAAATTTATAATAAATGGCAGAGGGTGGTGGCAAAATTACTGGACTCACCTCGAAATCTACGACACTTGCTTCCCAAATTAGCATAACGCTAACCCCAAACAATATTGGAGGGAATAAATTCAATATTTTACTTTCATTTTGACGTGATATCCAAATATTTACCAACCACGCTAAAATCCAAAAAATTATTGCTCCAGCAAAATATAGCATCATGTTTCCAAAGCCATTCTTTTTAATACAATTCTTTGAATAATACTAATTATAGCAATTAGGGAGCCTGCCAGTATTGCCGCAGAAAACAAACCGCTCCAAATGTGTAAAGTGTTGCCAAAAGTACTTCCCGAAAGCATTCTAAAGCCAAGCCCTCCACCACCACCAGATGGGAGCTCTCCGACAATTGCGCCTACTACTGAAGCAGCCATACCTAATTTCAATGATGTAAAAAGATACGGTGTCGATTTTGGTGCTCTCAATTTAAATAAAACTTGTGATTTGGAGGCAGACCAAGTCTTCATTTGGTCAATATCCAATTGTTCTGGGCTTTTAAGGCCTTTGACCATGCCCACCACTACCGGAAAGAACGAGAGGTACATTGAGATAATTACAATTGGCATCAAACCACTAAATCCAGCAGACCCTAATGCGACAACAATCATTGGCGCAATGGCAAGTATAGGAATGGTTTGGCTAGTAACTATCCAAGGCATGACACTCATTGCGGTTGCCCTATTATAAACTATTCCTAGTGCTAATAGAATGCCAAGACCTGTTCCAAAAGCAAAGCCATAGATTGTTTCATAAAAAGTAATCAAGCCATGATATATTAGTGATCTTTTAGAAGTTAATTTTTTATTTACAGTGGTATCCCACATCTCTTTTGCAACTTGATGTGGCGTTGGCAATTTGGGTCTTTTTTGTGACCACGTTTGGCTTACTAATTCAGTCTTTGATAATGTAATCGAATTTCTTTTTGCTTTATCATATTCCCATGGAGCATTCAGAATTATAGAAAACCCATACCAGATTATTACAATAAAAGTTATTATGCAAAAAATGGGTAGTATTTTACTATCTGAGCCTGTCCACAACTTTTTAGTCATCACTATGGCCCGCTCGCAATCCTTCTCGAACTCTTTGAGATATTTCAATAAACTCTTTAGAATCTCTAATTTCAAGAGGCCTGTCTGAGGGTAGATTACTGTCTATTATATCAACAATTCGCCCAGGTCTCGGCGACATAACAACAATTTTCGTAGACAGGTATACAGCCTCAGGTATCGAATGGGTCACAAAGCAAATTGTTTTGTTTGTAGATTTCCACAGTTCTAGCAATTGCTCATTTAAATGATCGCGAACGATTTCATCTAAGGCGCCAAATGGCTCATCCATAAATAATATGTCAGCATCAAAGGCTAAAGCCCGAGCTATACTAGCCCTTTGCTGCATTCCACCAGAAAGTTGCCAAGGATATTTTTTTTCAAAACCTGTCAGCTCTACCAAATCAAGAACCTTCTTTACTCTTTTGAGCTGTTCCTCTTTCGAGTAGCCCATAATTTCTAGAGGCAACTTTACATTTGCGGCTACGTTACGCCAAGGATACAGACCAGCCGCCTGAAAAACATAGCCATATGCTCTAGCCTCTCGAGCTTCTCTCGGGCTGACACCATTTACTGTCACCTCGCCGTCAGTTGGTTCATCTAGATCTGCTAAAACCCTTAATAAAGTCGTTTTTCCACAACCAGATGGTCCAATAAAAGATACGAAGTCACCTTTATTAACTTTTAAGTCAACGTTTTTCAGAGCATGGACAGGCCCATCACTCGTCACAAATGTAAGATCAAGGTTCGAAACATTTATTACTTCAGATTGCACCACAAAAACCTTTTATAAAACTTACAAAATTACCCTTATTCACTCCAGAATTTACATTTTGAAGAGCACTTACAGGACCGTCGTTTGTCTTGAAGGTCAAGTGAAGTTTTTCTGCTGTGAGCCTGATCTCATGTCTCAATGCTGTCTCCTGTTCGAACGAAGTCAAAACCTGGCTTACTGAATTAAACTCCACTAGCCGGAATGCCTGTGCGTTCGACAGGGCGAGGTGATGTTATGGCTTTCCAAGACGATAGTGCCTTGTTCGTGGCTGTATTTCCCTCACGTTTAACAAAGTTTCCGTGACCTTCTTCTGTACGAATTTCGCCATCATAAATAGCCACTTGGCCACGTGTCAGTGTGAAGCGCGGAAGGCCTTTAACTTTTTTACCCTCAAAGACGTTGTAGTCGATGGCAGACTGCTGATTGGCTGCCAAAATCGTTTTTTGTTTATTGGGGTCCCAAACAACGATATCAGCATCAGCCCCAACTAGGATTGCACCTTTTTTAGGGTAGCAATTAAGGATTTTGGCGATGTTTGTCGAAGTTACTGCAACAAACTCATTTGGGGTCAAACGCCCCGTCTCTACGCCGTGCGTCCAAAGCATTGGCATCCTATCTTCAAGCCCACCCGTCCCGTTTGGAATTTTCGTAAAATCTTCAAAACCAAATCGTTTTTGGTCCGTAGAAAATGCACAATGATCTGTGGCCACAACACTTAGAGAACCGGACTGCAGGCCAGCCCAAAGGCTGTCTTGATGCTGCTTATTCCTAAACGGAGGCGACATTACACGGCGTGCGGCATGGTCCCAATCTTTATTAAAATATTCACTCTCATCGAGTGTAAGATGCTGGATTAATGGTTCACCCCATACCCTCTTACCTTGCTGCCGTGCGCGGCGAATAGCTTCGTGAGAATCTTCACAAGAAGTGTGTACGACATAAAGAGGAACACCTGCCATATCAGCAATCATAATTGCACGGTTCGTAGCTTCGCCCTCAACCTGTGGGGGGCGTGAATAAGCATGCGCTTCAGGCCCAGTGTTGCCTTCAGCTAAAAGCTTAGCAGACAATTCAGCCACAACATCACCATTTTCGGCATGAACCATTGCTATTCCACCAAGTTCGGAAAGTCGGCTAAAACTCGCATAAAGCTCATCATCATTGACCATCAACGCACCTTTGTAAGCCATGAAGTGTTTGAAAGTGTTGATGCCACGGTCTTTGATGACGGATTCCATCTCATTAAAAACTTGCTCACCCCACCACGTTACAG
>Ga0209711_10002043_pt1 | contig 18738 bp, 16 predicted proteins | sample ArcticOcean_MG_C_7_FD_187441 | JGI IMG/M metagenome (GOLD analysis project Ga0209711, IMG submission 187441) | Marine microbial communities from western Arctic Ocean - ArcticOcean_MG_CB11_88 (SPAdes) (version 2) | ecosystem: Environmental > Aquatic > Marine > Oceanic | place: Arctic Ocean... | reverse complement strand
GCAGTATTGATTCTATAAGGTTTTTTAGTTACTGCGCCCGTAGCTCAGCTGGATAGAGTACTTGGCTACGAACCAAGGGGTCGGGAGTTCGAATCTCTCCGGGCGCGCCATTTTTTACTATTTAATTGCGTCCATTTCTGTTACTTTCTCCATCCATTCCTTTTCTGCCACTTCAAGCTCATCAGAAAGCTCAGATTGATTTCTAACAAGATCTTGCATGTCATCTCTTCTGTCGACATCATAAATATCAGGCTCTGCAAGTCTTAAATTTGTTTCATCTAACTTACCATTTAATCTACTTATCCTTTTTTCTAGGGAGCTAATAGAGGATTTTAAGTTTTTAATTGTTGAAGTTGTGTCAATCTTAGTTGTATCTTTAACTTTTATTTTTTTATTATCAATTTTTACAATATTTGGCTTTAATATATAGTCCTTGTAGTCGTCGAGGTCGCCATCAAAAACATCAACTGTCTTATTATCAACAAGGTAGAAGGTATCAACAGAGCTGCTTAGAAGATGTCTGTCATGTGAAATTAAAAGGATAGCTCCTTTAAATGACTGAAGAGCCATAGTTAAAGCATGACGCATATCCATATCTAAGTGATTGGTAGGTTCGTCCATTAACAAAATATTAGGTTTTTGGTAAGCAATAATCGCAAACGCTAGTCTTGCCTTTTCGCCACCAGAGAATAAATCTATAGGTTCTTTGACCTTATCTCCTTTAAAATTAAACCCGCCTAAATATGTCCTTATTTGTTTTTCAGCTTTTGTTTCATCAAGTTTATAGATATGGGTGAATGCAGAGATAGATAAATCAAGATCATCAACCTGATGCTGAGAGAAATAGCCTACCTTAAAATTATTACCAGCTAGTCGTTCTCCATCAATTAAAGGGATGCTTCCTACTAATGATTTTATTAATGTTGATTTACCAGCACCATTTGGACCAAGTAAGCCTATACGATCACCGGGGCTGATTGACATATTAATATTAGATAGAATAATCTCTTTGTAACCAAGATTTGAGGTGTTTAAAGAGACCAAAGGATTGGATATTTTTTCTGTTTCAGGAATGGTAAAGCTAAACGGAGAATCAATATGAGCAGGTGCAATTAATTCCATTTTTTCAAGAGCCTTTACCCTACTCTGCGCCTGCCTAGCTTTTGTTGCTTTTGCTTTAAATCTATTTATAAAGCTCTGCATATGAGCAACTTCTTTTTGTTGCTTAATAAAATTACCCTCAATTTCTGCCATACGCTCAGCTCTAATAATTTCAAATTGAGAATAGTTTCCTGTATAAAGCTCAATTGACTGTCTATGAAGATGTGCGATAGAAGTTACGCAGTCATCTAAGAACTCTCTATCGTGAGAGATTAATAATAAAGCTCCTGGAAATGACTTAATCCAATCAGAGAGCCATAAAATGGCATCTAAGTCTAGGTGATTGGTGGGCTCGTCTAGCAACATTAAGTCAGATGGCTGCATTAAAGTCTTGGCTAAATTCAATCTTACCCTCCAGCCACCAGAAAAATCTTTTAGTGATTTGGTAAAATCATCATTTTTAAAACCCAAACCACTCATAAGCTTCTCTGCTTTAGATTGGGCTGTATAGCCACCTAAGGATGAATAATTTTCATATAGATCACCCAGGAGTTCAAATTTCTCCTCTTTCTCAGCTCTTGCTATCTCTTCTTGAATCTCTATTAATCTAAAGTCTCCTGATAAGACATAATCAAGAGCTACCTCGTCAGAAGATGGAACTTCCTGAGCTAGATATGAAATTCTAAGAGAGCTAGGAAAATTGATACAACTTTGATCTATTTCAAGTTCGCCTTTAATAATTTTAAACAGGCTTGTTTTACCTGTTCCATTAGCGCCAACAAGACCCACTTTTTGATGGTGATGGATCATAAATGAAACGTCATCAAATAGAGTCTTTCCACCGAGAACTAGTTCTAAATTATTAAAAGAAAGCATTATAAGAGTTTAAAAAAAAGCCAGTGTATCAAATGAAAAATGTAAAGCAATTAATGGTTAGCTAATTAAGCATTTAAACCGGCGCTATAACCTGAAGCCCAGGCCCATTGAAAGTTAAAACCACCAAGATGGCCTGTTACATCAAGAACCTCTCCTATGAAGAACAAACCTGGTTGATTTGCTACCTCCATTGTTTTTGAGCTAATTTGATGGACGTCAACTCCTCCAAGCGTTACTTCTGCTGTCCTGTATCCCTCAGTTGAAGATGGCTTCAATTTCCAATTATTTAAGTCACTTGCAACTGAGCTAATGTCTAATTTAGACCATTCTGCCAAGGGCTTGTCTGACAAGCTATCCCATAATAATGATTCAAGTTCGATAACAAGAGCCTTTGACATATAAGTATTAAGGAATGTCCTTAGTAATAGTTTTGGACTTTCTAGTTTTGCCTCTGTGATAAGTAAATACGCATCATTGGAGGGTAATAAATTTATGGCTATATCATCGCCTTCTTTCCAATAACTAGAAATTTGCAATACTGCTGGACCGCTTAGTCCTCTGTGGGTAAAAAGGATATCTTCTTCAAAGGTTTGGGTATTGCAAGAAATTCGTATTCCATGCGAAACTCCAGAGAGTCTCTCGCAGACACCACTCATATAATCAGTAAATATAAAAGGCACCAATCCTGCTCTCAGAGACGTGACAGATAAATTAAATTGTTTTGCTAAATCATAACCAAAGCCACTACCGCCAAGTGTTGGAATTGATAACGCTCCAGTAGCTACGACTAAAGAAGAGGACTGATATTTTGCAGAAGCCCGATCATCAGCATTATCATGAATTGTTGAAACTGAATAAATGCTTTCCTTTTTATTAAAAAGAATATTTGATGCATTAGTATTTTTTATAATATCTACATTGTATAAATCACATTCATTTAACAATATTTGAACTATGTCTTTAGCAGAATTTACACAAAATAACTGATTACGTTTTTTAGTATCATGCTCAACATCATATGAATCTACTAATTCAATAAAATCTTGAGGGGTATAACTGCTTAGTGCAGATTTGCAGAAGTGCTCATTTTTTGAAATAAAATTATCGGGCTTGACAAAATGATTAGTGAAATTACATTTTCCACCGCCTGACATAAGAATTTTTTTTCCAACTTTATTTGACTTTTCTATGACTAAAACTTTTTTATTTCTTTTAGCTGCAGTAATTGCACAGAAGAGGCCAGCAGCACCTGCACCTAAGACAATAACATCGTATGAGTTAACCGATTGAGACATGGAAATATTTTATAGAAAAATATTAACCTTTTCTATTTTTACTTCTTGTTCTATGGTTGAATCCAGCCTTAGAATTAAAATTTTTCTTTTTCTTTTTTTCTCCAGAAGGAACAACTTCAATTGGTTCAAAGCCAGCGACCTCATATCGAGGTAAGGTTTGATTTAATAGTTTTTCTATATCTTTAAGTAAACGGAATTCATCAGAGCTGACTAGAGTTATTGCCTTTCCTTCGTCTCCCCCTCTTCCCGTTCTTCCTATTCTATGGATATAATCTTTTGCAACTGTCGGAACATCAAAGTTTATTACTTGAGACATTTTTTTTATATCAATACCACGTGCAGCAACATCAGTAGCTACAAGAATTTTAATTTTATTATTTTTAAAGGCCTCGAGTGCCTTCATTCGATTATTTTGTGTTTTATTACCATGAATAGCTTGGGCTTTAATACCCACCTTATCAAGTTGCTTTTGAAGTCTATCAGCGCCATGCTTAGTTCTAGTAAAAACTAATGCCTGAGACCAGCCTTCTGTTTCTATAAGCTCAATTAATAACTCAGCCTTTCTTGATTTATCAACGGGATGAACATAATGCTCTATATTAGCCCCCGTTTCACCATCTGAGGTTACTGATATCTCGATAGCATGCTTTGACAATTCCTTTGCCAAAGACCTAAAAGAATTAGAGAAAGTAGCAGTGAACATTAAATTCTGTCTTCTTTCAGGAAGAAGTCCTATTATTTTTTTAATGTCATGAATAAAGCCCATATCTAACATCTGATCGGCCTCATCAAGAACTAAGATTTCAATATTTTTAAAATTTACTGATTTCTGATTGTAAAGATCTAATAACCTTCCTGGAGTAGCAACTAAAACGTCAACTCCTTTTCGTAATTTTAATTGTTGATTATGAATTCTAGCTCCGCCGTACACTGCTGTAGATCGAATTCCTAGATATTTACTGTAGGTATTAACATTTTCGTTAACCTGAGCTGCTAATTCTCTTGTTGGAGTTATTATTAAAGCTCTTAGTTGATGACCTTTATAGTCATTCTTAGGATCTGAGAGTTTATTTAATATTGGAAGAACAAAAGCTGCTGTTTTACCTGTACCAGTCTGCGCTGCAGCCATAACATCGCTGTTATTTAAAATTGCAGGGATGACCTCAGCCTGAATTGGGGTTGGTTTATCGTATTTTTGATCTTTTAATGATCTTAAAATTTGGTCTGATAATTTTAGATCATCAAAATTCATTTAATCCTTAGTTGTTCTTTGCCGGAAGAGTACAGACAAGCTCTCTCATGGTCAATGGTTATTTATTTAATCCTTAGCAAGAAGATTTCTAGTTAATTCAAAATCTCTTAAGAAATTAGATTTAATATCATCAATTATTAACTTTTTTGCTGTGGAATAGAATTTTTAATATCCGTAATATTATTACCCTTATCAAAATAAACTAAAACTGGCTTATGCTCAGAGGACTCTGCTTCATTGAACTCTCCATAAGTACAAATAATAACAACATCATTAATTGATACTTTATGAGCTGCCGCTCCGTTTACTGATAAGGTTTTAGACCCTGATTCAGCTAAGATTAAATAAGTAGAAAATCTTTCACCATTTGTAATGTTATAAACATGCACCTTCTCATACTCTTGCATGCCCGCAGCATCTAAAAAGTCCTGATCAACGGCGCAAGAGCCTTCGTAATGTAGCTCAACTTGAGTTACATTAATTCTGTGAAGTTTAGATGTTAGAAGAGTCTTTAGCATGATGACGCGAATTATAAGTAATTAAAAAAAGATTTCAAACCTAAGTACTAAATAACTAAAATATTATCTATTAGTCTTATATTCTTAATTTTAGCCGCAATAGCAATTAACAGAGGTCTTTCAGAATAATTGGATGATTCTTTTAAAGTATCTGCATTACAGCACTTTAGATAATCAACCTCAAACCCTGATGCAGATAATTCATCTATCTTATTATTTATAAGTTTGTCAGTAATAATATGAATGCCTGCAAGATCTTGAAGGGTCTTAAATAACAAAGATGCAATTAATTTTTCGTCATTAGACAAATGGGTATTTCTTGAGGATAACGCCAGTCCATTTAAATCTCTTAATGTGGGAGCTCCAATAACCGTTATTGGAAGTTTACCCTCATATACAAAATCCTTGATCAAAGCTAATTGCTGATAATCTTTCATTCCAAAAATAGCTCTAGTTGGTTTAACCAATTCAAATAGTCTATTTACAATCGTCAATACGCCATCAAAATGGCCTGGTCTATTTCTTCCACAAAGTTCAATACTTTTTTTTGGAGCTTTAATTTGATTAATATCTTCAAGAATAGATTGATCAGGAATAAATAAACAATCACAGCCATTTTTAGCTAATAAAGAAATGTCTAGATCAAGAGTTTTAGGATAAGTAATGAAGTCGAATGAGTCATTAAACTGAAGTGGGTTAACGTAAATAGAAACAATCGTGGGATCTTTATATTCTTGTGCTTTTAATAGCAAGGATAGGTGTCCTTTATGAAGATTTCCCATTGTTGGGATGAAGGAAAGATTTCTAAATTGATTTCTATAATCAATTAGATCATTTTCAGATTTTATTATTTCCAATTTTTAAAAGAATGTATGGTCAACTGAGGGAAAGGTTCCCTCCTTTACTGCCTTAACGTAGTTAGCTATTGCATCCTGAATTGAATTAGATTCGTCTAAAAAATTTTTGACAAATTTAGGAGGCTTTTCCAAACAAGATATTCCCAATAAATCATGAACAACCATAACCTGACCGTCAGTTGATGGGCCGGCTCCTATTCCTATGACTGGAATTTTTAATTCAGAAGTAATTTCAGAAGCTAATGCGTCAGGAACGCACTCAAGAAGAAGCATTGCAGCACCTGCTTTTTCCAATGCCTTGGCTTCGTTAATTATTAAATCATGTTTAGTAGTATCTCTGCCCTGAACAAAGTTTCCACCTATTCTATTGATAGATTGAGGTGTTAACCCCATATGCGCACAAATAGGTATTCCTCTATCAGCAAGCATGGAAGCCATATTAGATATCCACTCTCCTCCTTCTATTTTTATAGAATTAGCACCTGCCTGCATTAATCTAGTGGCATTTTCAAAACCAAGATCATCGGTTGCATAGCTCATAAAGGGCATGTCAGCCATTATATGAGAAGTGGTATTTCCTCTAACGACACATTCAAGATGATATATAAGCTGATCCATGGTTACGGGCAAAGTACTGTCATGTCCCTGAATAACCATTCCCAGGCTATCTCCCACCAGAATAACATCAACACCCGCTTCGCATATTTTAGTTGTGATGGTTGAGTCGTAAGACGTTAGACAGGTGAACTTTTCACCATCTTTTTTCATTTTCCTTAAGGTAGATAGAGTTACTGATTTTTTATCTAAATGTAGTGACATTTTACGAATTAAATTCCTTGGCAATAAGAGCTATTATCTCACGAGCTATGCGTATTTTTTTATCCTTCTTTAATAAAATACTAGTATTTTTAGTTATTACGTTAACCTCATTCTCATCAACATCAAAGCCAATTGTCCTATCAGAGACATCATTAGAAATAATCATATTTAAATCTTTAGAAAGTAATTTAGCTCTTGCATTAGAATCTACATTGTTAGTTTCAGCAGCGAAGCCAACAATGTATGTATCAGGAAAGTGTTCTGATACATAACTTAAAATATCTTTATTTTTCTCAAGATTAATATGCAAATCATCCACTCCTTCTTTTTTAATTTTAGTTGATGAATACTCCAGAGGTTTGTAATCAGAAACAGCAGCGCATGATATAAAAATATCTGAATCTTTGATGTGGTTAGAGACACTATTGAGCATTTCGTCGGCCGTATTAACTTTAATTAAGTTATGAGACCTATCTGCCTCCAAGTTAACAGGGCCACTAATTAAGTTAACTTGAGCACCTGCTTCATAGCAAGCATCGGCTATTGCATAGCCCATCTTTCCTGAACTGTTATTGGATATAAATCTAACAGGGTCTATCTGCTCTCTTGTCGGCCCAGCCGTTACTGTTACCGTCTTTCCAGATAGAGGTCCATTTTTGATAGAAGAGGCTATTAAATCTAATATAAGATCTGGCTCGACCATTCTTCCTGGACCGATATCACCACATGCCTGCTCACCGTCGGCGGGGCCAATAAAATTAATACCCCTAGATGAAAGCACCTTACAGTTATCTTGGGTCGATAAATCAGACCACATACTCATATTCATAGCTGGAGCAATGAATACAGGGGCTTTAGAGGCAAGAATAACAGCCCCCATGATATCATCAGCCCGTCCATGTGTTATTTTTGATAAAGACTCTGCAGTACAAGGAGCTATTAAAATAATATCAGCCCACTTAGCTAGCTCAATATGACCCATTGCAGCTTCTGCATTTTCATCTAAAAGAGAGTCATGAATTTGATTTCCAGAAACTGCCTGAAGTGTTAAGGGAGTAATAAACTCTTTAGCTGATTCAGTCATTATAGCCCTGACATCAGCACCTTCTTTTTTAAATAAGCGAATTATTTCAGCAGATTTATATGCGGCAATACCACCTGTAACACAGAGAAGAATATTTTTTTTTGAAAAATTTTTCATTTCAAATGGTAGTTAAGTGTTGAGATGATAGCTTTTTTATTATTTAAATCAAATATTATGATTGAGTTTTTTATGCCAAATATTGTATTAGAAAATCATACTAATACCTCTATCTAATACCCAGTAGAAACCCGCGCCCCCAAGCAGATAAGAGATAGCTAAAGAATAATTAAACTTAAATGAGCTTATTTTCATTACATAGATACAAAGTGAGAATATTAAAATCACCCCTATTTGAGCTAGCTCTATTCCAATATTAAAAAATAGTAATGAATAAAAAAGGTTACCATCACTGAAGCCTATATCAGTCAGTGCAGATGCAAATCCAAACCCATGAAGTAACCCGAAGCCAAAAGCAATGAGCCAGGGAGTAGATTTATAAAGCTTATTCTGACTAATTTCTATAGCTAGATAGATAATAGTGATAGCAATTAATATTTCAATTGTTGATTGAGGTATGTAGATTAGCCCTGTAACAGAAAGGGCTAATGTGATGGTATGAGCTATAGTAAATGCAGTGACTGTTTTAATAACATTTAGAAATCCACTCACAAGAAGAAGAAGTCCAAGTAAAAATAAAATATGATCTAGGCCTGAATATAAGTGTACTAACCCTAACTGGAAGTACCCTCTTCCCAATAAACTTGTTTTATTTGGTACTAGTAACTTAGAATTTCTTAAGTTGACAAGCCCTTCAAACACCTGACCATTGATGTAATTAATAGTTACTAGGGAATCAGTTAAAACACTTAAGTCTAATATCTCAATAAAGTTTCCCTTAATCGAAGACTCACAATTTAATGTAATATTTTCAACTACATACTTGCTTTGATAAAAAAGAGGATCATTTTTTCTTATACAAGAGCTTGGAAATAAAACCCTTCCTCTTTGGCCAATATTTTTCTTGGGATACATCCACTGGGCAGAATATTCATGCGAAATATCATCAATCTCATTGATAAGAAGATGAGCTGGATTAAATTCATGAGCCGACAAAGAGGAAGGTAATAAAATACTAATTAATATAACGAAAGAAGCTAACCTACTCATCAAACTTTAAGTTTGGATTTATGATTACCTTATATTCAGATTTTATTTTATTTATATAGTTACTAACTGCCTCTTCCTTTTCATATGCAACTAAATCAACCTCAACTTTACCTAAAACTTGAGCAATTGGGGGGTAATAACCAGCCCTGGCATCCATAATAAAAATAATATGATCTCCAAAGGATGATTTAAAAGGCCCAAGCCATTTATTTAAAATAACCTCATTGAAATTTAAACTAAATTGTCTTCCAAAATTTCCTGATATCTCATCTAAGCTACTTTCACTAAAACTCTTACCTAAAAAAAATGGATCAGATTTTATATCTTGATCATTATTTAGTATCTTTTTGTAGGCTGCTTGAGACCTTTCTCCAGAATTGCTTTCTGCTGAAAAGAAATAATGCTTAAAGGTGAATGTTGGCTGAATATAATACTTATCCTTATTGGCATTATAAAAACCAATAAGATCATTGTTTGATGGCTTATCAACTAATGACTCCTGTTTTAAAAAAGATATTTTTTGAGCCAGTCTTCGTTTAATTATTCTATCTTCCTTATCCAATCCCAAAAGAAGAGCCTCTCTATATAATATTTCCTCTTCAATTAAGTTGGTAATTATTCTACTAATCTCGTCATCAGTTGGACTTCGTCCAACTTGTGATTTCCATGCGCTTATAAGGCTAGTGATTTCCTGATCAGAAATAAAAATGTCCTTTGAATTTTGATCAGAATTAAACCCTATATCAATGATATAGATAAATAAACCAATTAGAAAAAATATAAATATTTTAAATTTCAATTTAAAGCTACTTTAAATATTTATTATACTAGCTATCACCCAACGAGATAGTTCCACCTAGAGGCATAACTGTAATATCACTTATGGCTGGTATGTACCATATAGGGGATGACCATGCTCTTTCTTGAAGTGTTTCATGTAAATCCTCTCTTGGCTTATGTCCTGCTTTAATAGCATCCCATGTAGACCATCTACATGTTGGATTCTCAAGAACTCTTACGTAATAAAAGGATTTTATAGATGGGTCAAACTCTGGATCATTCCATATAGTTTTTAGTTCAGACGAGCCAACGCCTTGTGATATTGAGCAATCAGTTATGCTAACTTTTGCTCCGTTATCAGGACATCTGTTAGTAAGAGGATCAACTGAAAGGCCATCTGAGCAAGCTGCATCATAAACTTTTTCATGAGGTGTTCCGCTATTACTATCTATCCAACCTTTAATAATCTGAACTCTCTGCAAAGGTGCTCCGTTTTTATCTTTTTGAGCCCATACAAGAAAATCTGGGGCTTGGTTATTGTCATTCAATAGATCAGCTCCCATTGTCACTCCCTTGTCATAAGCTTGGCTTATAAGGGCATCTGAAGACAAATCAATAGAGGCTAGGTCATAACCAGCAAAAAATCTAACCGCAATCCTTGTGCCTGTAGTTGCAAATGTTTCTTTTCTCTTGAAAGCTGCAAAAATTGAATCTCTTGTATTTTCTTCAGCCCATGCCACAGCAAGCCCAGAGGCTCCCCATTGTGTAAACCCAGTATTTGCATACTCACCCTCATCAAACTTAACTGTACTAACAGGTTGATTGAAAGCTTTCATGTAGTTGTCCATTCTCTCCTTATTACCTTCAGACAAGGGAGCACTGCCTCTATTTTCACTGGACCCATCAAGAAGACCAACTTTTGACCAATAATTTGATTCATCATAAGAACCTGCTCCGGTGTGCGTATCACTAGAGCCAATTAAACCAAATTTATATGGATTTCCTTGATTACTAAATTCAAGAGTTAGCCCATTAAGGTATGCCTCTCTAACATAACCACCTGAAGGCCTGCTGTAAGTTGGCGGTCTACTGCCTACTCTTTTATCCATAATTTCAAAATCTGCCCACTCGTCGTCTGGTGATAAAAGTGGATGAGTTTCGGAGGTTCCTTTAACTTGTGTAATTTCAACAACAGGTTCATTTCTCATTCTTTTTTCTGCATAGGCTTTATTAATAGCGCCTCCTTTAAAGGTTTCCATCTCAAACATCTGACCGTTTGAGCCGTTGCTATTATGAGGCATGGAAATTGTATCAATCCCTTTATCTCTTAAGCCATCTTGCCAAGTCCATAAATCCTCAGGATTTAATGAATCAATTCTAGTCCATGGTCTTATTGGAGCTATAGATGAATTAAAAATGACATTTCTATGAAGATTTCCGCCCTCTGTGTCAGTTGATGTTGTAAATTCATAACCGATGAAGGTTGTAAAAGTTCCAGGATCATTGTGCTCATTAGCTGATCGTGCAACATCAGCCCATGCAGATTTATGAACAGTGTAATCAAAAGATTTTAAAGCAAGTTGAGTATTCCTTGTAAACCAAGCCTTCAGAACACTAGGGTGCCACCAAGGCTGAGGATTGAGAATAGCCTGACCTAGAACTGAACTGAATATAGCAGATCTCTCACCAGCAGAATCAACAGTTAGGTTTTCTGGTCTGTTTAGGTTATGAAATGGTTTAGCAAAATCATTTTTTGATATATCCGTTGTGGTATCTGCGTAAGCTTGAATCATTCCCATATAAAAACCATGATCAGTAACTGAATAAAAATCTAAAGGCTCTTGGAGCTTCATTTCATAACCTAGAGGATGTTGAATTCCCTTTCCTTTTGCATAATTGTAAGCATCATCAGGTGATGCTGTTACACCAAATACATAAGCATCAAATGAATATTTAGTATGAACATGAACATCGCCAAAATATGCATTTCTATCTTTATTAGGAGCGGCTATGATTTTTGTAGATATTGGTTTATCAACAGAAAAATCTACTAACTGAAGAGCTGAGTCTGATTGAGTTTTTTTAAACAAACTCAGAACTGGTCTCTTGTCATAAACATCAAAATATATTAAAGCTAGAGTCAGTAAATACACTACTGGAATTATTAATAAGATACGTTTTAAAAGCTTGTTATATTTCATTGATTTCCCTAATTTACAATAAATTTAATCTTATCATATGCTTTGTTTAAATTTAAAATTTATATCTGTATTAATAGATTGCAGAAATGAAGATGTTACAACTTGGTATAAATAATATTTAAGTGGCTTAACTTATGTCTAAAAGCACTAGGTTTAAATAAGGTTTTTAAGTGCTATGGATTCAATTTATCTATAATTTGCTTAAAAGAAATATATTTAAAGTTCTGTCTCTCTGGAGTTCCTGTTAAATCATTCCAACCATCCTGAACTACTAGCAAACCATTTGGTAAATTGGCATTAAAGTTAAAATTAATAGAGTCAACCCCATCTGTGTCTGAGACACCATCAATTAAATCTGTTTTTTCAATCTCAAAAGAGCCAAGGTAGTCATAAGGCAACTGCCTATTATAGATATTAATAGTATTGTCGCCCTGCGAAGAAAGAACTATGTAACCTTCAATGTCAGAAGTTTTATATATTGAAATCCCCTCAGGATCACCAACGATGTAACCGTCTCTGGTATCAATAACTGTTGGGTTTAAGAAATCCAGATTATTATCTATTTTGTAGGCCCTTAAAATACCTCTGTCTTGCTCTTCTGAGATAAGTAATGTCCTGTTCTGATCATCATAAACACAACCCTCTGATTGAACTGCATTTCCATTATCAAAAGTTGCTACCAAAGAAAGTCCTAAAGCTGTATATCTCCACATTTGAACTTGAGATCCCTCATCTTCAGTTATAAAAGCTATAAGGCCATGATAAGGGTCTAATCCTCCGCATACCCCGTATACGATCATATTAGTTCTTGCACTAACACTGGGTGTTAAAGGAAGCTTGAATACACCTTTGTCAATTTTATCATTTGTTTCTTTATCTGAAAAAAACCAGACATCCAAGGTATTTGAAGTTCTATTGGAGGCAAATAGAAATGAATAAGAACCAATATCCTCATTGTCATCGTTGGTTACGTCCATAGACCTAACGTCAATATTGTTTATTAGTCCTATTTTACTGTAATCAATCTCGTTAGATTTTAAGTCATAGGTATATATCCCACTTCTCTTATCGGTACCAAATATTAAAGTATTTAAAGGGTTGATTGTATTAAGCCATATTGCAGGATCATCAGCAGCATCTCCCTTGGTGATAATCTGGGGTGTTTCAGACATAGCCTGAATTTTATATATAACTTTTGATTTAACTTCAGCATAAATCGAGGTAGAAAAGATAGTTATAAGAATGGCAAATCTAATGGAGTTATATTTCATATTTGAATTGTAGGTTTGGATAAGATTTTGTAAAGTAAAAAGTAGTAAGTTGAGCTTACATTTTTTTAATTCGTTTATAATGGTGCTATAAAAATCTAGCGCCTGTAGCTCAGTTGGATAGAGTACTTGGCTTCGAACCAAGGGGTCGGGAGTTCGAATCTTCCCGGGCGCACCAATTAATAAATAAAAAAAACCCCTCAAAAAGAGGGGTTTCATAATTCTACTAACCTCTACAGATCAACTGTAAATGATATTCCAGCTGTTCTTGGAGGACCATTAAAGAAAGCTATTGACCCAATGGAAGCTTGGTTAAATGCAGATACTGAATGCTCTTCGTCTGTTAAGTTTTCAATATACAAAGCAACCTTAACTTTATCAGTAACCATCATATTAATATTTAGGTTATATAAAGTGTATTCAGGAATAGTTACATGACCATTACCGCCATTAGCAAGAAGTCCTGAATAGGTAGGAATAGCAGCAATGTCACCTGCGGTTCCAGCGCCATTTGTAGTATCAGAAGTCATAATATCTTCGCCTGCAGTATATGATCTAAACACTGTTGAAGTTGGCAATCCAGCAATTGATCCATCATGCTTTACAGTGAAGCCATAAGTGTCTCCAGCTCCAGCAACGTTATATTCAAGAACACCTTCATCATCTCCTTCAACATGACCTAAGAATGCACTTAAGGTAATAGAATCAGATAAGTTATAACTTAAATCCATTTCATAACCTGACATCTCAACAACTGGCTGAATAACTGTATTAATAGTCGGAACACCGGAAGAAGTTGTTGCACCAACTGCTATTGATTTATTCAAGAAATCTTGATTAAAATATGCAGCATTAACATTTAACTTCCCATCTAAAAACGAAGACTTAGTTCCTATTTCAAAAACTTCAGTAAGTTCTTCAGGCAATGCAACAACACCTGAAGCGGTGAGTGAGTCATTAGAGTTACCAGGCATATAACCTTCACTAAAACTCATATATACCATATTGCCATTATCAAAACTGTAATCAAGAATAGCTCTCATTGAATCATTTTTATAAGTTCTTTTAACCCTACAATATCCATCTCCACCCACCATAGGATTTGAGAAAGTTCCATATACAGGATCACACTTTGAAGCTTGGTATTTAGCGCTTCCTGTTGCCAAGTCAATTGCCCAAGCATCCATACCAGGCTGCATATAAGCCGCATATCCTGCTAATGGAAGTAGTAATGGGCTTATTCCTCCAAGTCCAACTGCTAAATATGTACCGTTAGCACTCATTCCCCCAGCAGGAACTTTTGCATTAATATCAATGCCTTTTGTGTCCTCTGAAGATCTATAACCCAATGTTAGATTCAGTTGATCAGAAATTGCATAGGTAGCCTCAGCAAACATAGCTTCTGAAACATTAGTTGTTGCATAAGTCTCATCAACATTACCAAGTTGAGTTACAGCTAATGCAGCAATATCTGCAATATTAATCGGAAGTCCACTAACTGCTCCGTAACCAGCAGGAATAAGAGTAGAAGAGGCTTTAAATCCAGCTCCATAGATAGTTTTCATATTTGAATAACCATCCACATCAGACTCAAAATACCCTACTGTATATTGCAGTCTGTCATCCATAGCTGATGAGCTAAATCTAACTTCAGAAGTTTCTCCATCTGTAGAGGAAGTTCTAGGGCCAACTTGGACCATATTATCAAAACCAGATTTAAGAAAACCAAACATCCAAGGAGTCTCTTGATCTTTATGTTCTGCTTTGGCATGTATTACTGTTAATTGTCCAAAACCTAAATCAGAAGTTATTTTTAACGATGACTTATCTAAATCTAAATATCCATTTTCCATAGAACCATCATGATAAGACTCGTAATGACCAGTCTCTTTACAGGCATCATAAGATCTTTGCTTTGAACCAGCAGAAAAGCCACCCAAAGCAGCACTTCCTGCAAGAGTAGTTCCTGAAGTGTAAACATCACAGTTTGGGTAAACAGGAGTTCCATCTGTATTAAACGTAGAATGACTTAGTAAGATATTTGTATTATCTGTAACGTCTATAGATAACATAGCTCGTAATGATTCATTATCAATCATGCCCCCATCCATTCCTATAGAGTCTAGATTATCAATATAACCATCTTGAGATTTATTAATACTTACAATCCTTAAGGCTGTATTCGATGTGATTGGCAAATTAACCATAGCAGCAACATCATTTAAGTTTCTTTGGCCTATTGTTGTTCTAACAGTGGCTTGAAACTCTTCCATAACCGGCGTGTTGTTATTAACTAATATAGCTCCAGACGTTGTGTTCTTACCAAATAAAGTTCCTTGAGGACCTTTTAGTACTTGAAGGTCTTTTACGTCAAATAAATCAAATAATGATCCTTGAGGTCTAATCATATATACGTCATCTACATAAATAGATATTTTTTGATCCCATTGAACCGAACCTCTTGAGGTTCCTAGCCCCCTAATACCTACAGCAACACCATTTTGGTTGGTATTTGCTTTAACCATTAGTACATTTGAAACCACTTCATTAATAGCTTCCATGTTCTCAATACCTTGATCATCAAGATCAGTACCAGAGAAAGCACTTATTGCAATAGGAACATCTGAAACAGATTCCGCTCTTCTTCGAGCAGTAGTTACAAGATCTTCGACCGTGTCTGCTGATTCATTAGATGAATCTTGTGCATTTACAGTTACAGCTGAAAGTAGTAATAATGAAAAAATAAAACGGTTTAGTTTAAATAATATATTCAATGTAATTCCCCCTTAATAGAATTTTACTGAATAATCTTATTTGACTTAATGCGTAATTAGTTTTTTAAAATATACTTTTTTTATATATAAAAAATAGACAGTTATATATTAATTTATATATAAAATTTACATATAATTTTTGAAAGATCTTTGATGATATAAAAAATCTAAAGCATTATTTGTTTTTAGCCGACCTCTTCAAGATCACCACCATTAGAAATCCATTCTGCAAAACCGCCAATATTAAATACATTATCAAATCCAGCATCTTCTAATGATTTAGCTGCAAGAGCTGACCTAAAACCAGCAGCACAATAAACTAAAATAGTAGTATCTGAATCTATATTAATTGGGTTTTGTAATGAGTTAGGTTTCAACTTAAATTCTATGACACCTCTTGGGATATTTACAGCATTTTTAATAAGGCCTGAAAAGTTAACCTCTGACTCCTCCCTAACATCAATAATGACATGCTTGGAGTTATGAATTATTTCTACAGTCTCTTCATATGAAAGCTTTTTAATTTGGTCGTTTGCTTCAATTAAAAGTGATTCTAAAGTTTTGTTAGCCATTTATGGTCTCTCTGGTAATTTGTGAGGTAGGTTTTTTATTTGATGTCGCAAGAAATATACCTATTAAAACAATACCACAACCAATTAAAATATTGAAAGTAATAAGTTCATCTAAGAATATTCTTCCCCATAGAATTCCAAATATAGGAAGAAAATAAGCAACTATAGATGTCCTCACTGCACCAATTTTCTCAATCAATCTTACATAGCCGATAAATGCAAAACCCGTAGAAATAGCACCAAGCCATAAAACTGAGAACAAAGCCTCAGATGAAGGCATTGAAGTTGGCAGATTAAATATCGTAACTGGGAGCATTAATACAGAACTGAAAACAAGTGACCAGCCTATCAAAACCAATTTATTAGTTTTATGTGAGTGTTTTTGTATAAATACTCCAGAGAATGAATAACAAGCAGAGCCTAATAGACAGTAGATACTAGAAATCAATGTTGTGGATGATGACTCTGGATTAACGAGAATAAAAACACCTGCAAAACCAATTATAAGACCAATAACTTGTTTTGGAGACACGCTTTCATTCAACCAAAAGAAAGCAATAATCATAGTATTGAATGCTGTAGTTGCATTTAATATTGCAAGCATATTTGAATTAGATTCCAAACTTGCAAGCGAGAACAATGTAAAAGGAATAGCGCAATTTGTAATGGATAATATAGCAACATATTTCCATATTGGTTTTAAAAGTTTTAAATATTTAGGTTGCAATAATATTGGTAAAAAAATGAGTGAAGCAATAATTAATCTTGAATTAACTAAAGCTATAGGACCAAATTCAGGTGTTCCTATTTTTGTAAATATAAAGGCACTGCCCCAGATAGCTCCTAGAAATGTTAGCAAGGCCCAATATCTTAATTCCATAAAATCTCGCTCATAAAAAAACCCCCAAAATAAATTTGGGGGTTAGTAAAAAACCTAGATCTTATTTAGAAAATAGAATCTAGTCAGAAACCTAAAGCTTGCCAATTGTCAAAAGGCAGACCCTCTGTCTCTTCTTATTAAATAAATATTAATATGATCACCTCCTAGAACAGGGTAAAAATAAATTTGTATAAGGATCCCCTTATAAAACCCTTAAACAAGACACCTACTAAAATTATATACAGACTAACTATTAAATAAAGTTATTTATTAAAAAATAGTTTAATTAAAATCTAAACTCTAATTGAGCCTTCGGCTCCATAAGATTCAAAGTATTGTCAAAATAAGATTCAGAACTATTTAAGTAAATAGATAATTCATTCATATTATTATTAAAGTATTGAAAAGCAAGCATCTTTTTTACTGATGTTTTATCTATTGCTTCATCGAGTTTTTTAATAATAGGGTCAACATTATTTGTATTGGAAGTATTCATTATTTAATTATACTGTATATATGTACAGTATGTAAACTACTAATTAGTAATAATAAATTTAGAAGACCTAAGGAACCTAAAAACAATCATTAAATAAAAGAGCATTATTATTGAACCAATAGTATCTCCAATAAAATACGTTAATACTCTTAGGGCATCGACATTGAGACCAGGGTTAAGAATTTCTATTAAACTGTTAGTCATTACGGCATTAAAACCTGCTGATATAAGTACTACTAAAATTAAAAATCTATAATTAGCAAAATTAATGCGCTTATACAAGGAGAAATCAGTATTAGTCCTAGACCACTTTATCAACCCAACAGCAAAAACAACTGCAAGAAGGCTTGATGAAGAAGTCAGATACCATAAATACATTTGAGCTGGCTCACCCATGTCGACTAATTGAATATTTTTTAAATAATAAGCAGTTCCTTCTGCAAGAAATAAAGCTGGAAGGGCTCTATAGCCAAAAAAAACATAACAAAGAACCCTAACTCCATGAGGAAGGTAAATTAAACTGCCGATAATAGCATTTTCAGCAACCGAGAAAGTGAAAGTCAACCAAACAAGAAGAACAAACATTGCGAACACATAGGTTGTAACACTAACTGCTAAAAAATGCTTCATTAATAATTTAGTTTATATGGGATTAATTAATAATTTATATGCTAATGAGGGCAAGATTAAACTCTCTTTTATCTTTATCTGACTGAGATAAAACCACGAGCCCATGATTTTCAAACTTTTTAATCGCTTTATATACCGTCGATCTTGAGAGTTTCGATGAGTTAATAA
>Ga0209711_10002041_pt1 | contig 18756 bp, 16 predicted proteins | sample ArcticOcean_MG_C_7_FD_187441 | JGI IMG/M metagenome (GOLD analysis project Ga0209711, IMG submission 187441) | Marine microbial communities from western Arctic Ocean - ArcticOcean_MG_CB11_88 (SPAdes) (version 2) | ecosystem: Environmental > Aquatic > Marine > Oceanic | place: Arctic Ocean... | reverse complement strand
TTCGCCGCCGTTGATTGAATTTTTGAAGCTTCAGTCAATTTCGGGTAGAGTGCTGGTGCCTGGCTGTGGAGCGGGGCATGATGTACGAGCGCTGGCGGCGGAGGGTGCAGAGGTGGTCGGATTGGATATTGCGCCAAGAGGAATCAATAAGGCAGAAACTTTTCTAGTTTCCTACGACGAACGCTATGAGTTGGGTGACTTTTTGAATTTAGGAAAGCAGTATCACCACGCATTTGACTGGATCGTGGAGCACACCTGCCTCTGTGCGATTGATCCGAGCGAGCGCGAGGCGTATGCGAGATCAGTTGCTCAAGCTCTCAAGCCGGACGGAAAGTATCTAGCGATATTTTTTCGAGAAGTTAGTGATTACCAAGGTAATGGACCGCCGCATCCAATTAGTCGTGAGCAGAGTGATGCTTTGTTTGGTGATAGCTTTAAGCTGATCAAATCTTTTGTCCCGCAACAAACGTATCCAAGCCGAGCAATTGGCGCGGAGGAGGTTTGTTGGATGCGGTTGAAAGCTTAGCCGTGGGGTGTCCCTGCCTTACCACACAGTTGGGCTGACGTAGTCACCGATTGTATCGCGGATACTGAAATCGAGCTCGGGAAGAAATTGAAGGCCGGCAAGTTTTTCGATCTCTGCGATCGAGCTCAGGTAATCGTTTAGATTTTCACTCTCTGCATCGGTTGGAATGAGTAAGGCGAGGGCGCGGAGACCACCTTCGTCGGTAAGATCAAAAGCGATGATGTAAAAGGCGTCAGGCAGGGAGATGGCAGAGCCGAAATTGGAGCTCTCGGGTAGATAGGCGGGACCTAGATAGACCCAGACTTCGCCGAAACGTTTTGGGTAACGCTGTGTGAACTCGTGCATCACTTTTTTCCACACGCCGTCGGCGTAGGCTTCGGTCATGGGAGCGTAATTGGTGGCAAGCTTAGCATCGATGGCGCCGCGCTCGCCGTGTTGACCAATTAGCGCTTTGGCGGGAGCAATTGGCTGTGGCAGCCATTCGCCTATAGTCATGGTCTGAGGGCTGAGCCTGGGTATGCGGGCATCAATCTGGAGTGAGCCGTCAGTATCGGCTTTTTTACGCTTGGTATCGTCGAGTCGGATCGCGATGCACGCTGTCTGTTGGCTGCGCTCATTGAAAAGATTGATATAGCTCGGTTGTAGGAGCGGACGAATCGGTATACGGCTGTTTGGCATGCCTGCAAGGAAGGGTGTCTCTAGGTCGCGTCCGAGTTCACCGCCTTCGACGACCATGCCACCGCTCGATGGGATTGCATCGTAGAGACTGTCGAAAATTGGCGCAACTAGGGCAGGCATCGCCCCGTGTGTACGTGAGCTATTGATAGCTGATGAAGCGACACGCTCCATCTTCGCACGTATTTCGAATGAGCTGAAATAATAAATGCCACCAATAGCTAGGATGGCTATCGAAAGTCGAACAAGTAGCTTGCGGAGCCAGTGTGAGTGATTGGGCCGATTACGTGATTTAGACGTAGCTTTTCCCTGAGCGGATCGCTTCTTTTTGGTTTTATTTTTTGCGCTCCTATTAGCCATCAATATTATATTAACTTAGCCCATGAAATCATTCAAGGGCGAGCTTTTCCAGCTTTGGTCGAATCACTATCTGGCAATAAGGCGCGTTTGGATTGAGCCGATAGTAATCTTGATGGTAATCTTCTGCGGGGTAGTAGGTGGTAGCGGAGGTGATCTCTGTGACGATTGGAGCAGTAAAGTCTTTTTGGGCAGCGACTTTAGCGGCTTCGGCGGCTTCTCGTTGAGCCTCATTGTGGTAAAAGATTGCCGAACGATATTGAGTGCCGATATCCGCGCCTTGACGATTTAGAGTTGTGGGGTCATGCGAGCGCCAGAGCCAATCAAGCAATGTCTCAAAGCTTACTATTTTTGGGTCGTAATGGATCTGTGTGACTTCAGCGTGTCCGCTAGTGCCTGAGCAGATTTCGCGGTAGGTCGGATCTTGGACCTCGCCCCCCATGTAGCCAGATTCGACTGCATGGACACCGTCGAGTTGTTCAAAGACCGCTTCGACGCACCAGAAGCAGCCAGCGCCGAAAGTAGCGATGGAGAGGATTGTGCTCATATTACGTTTATCATGTTAGTCGGGCGCAGCTTATACGCTTATCGGACACTTAATTAATGATTATAGGTTAACTAAACACGGGGGTCCGACAAGCGAACACACCACATTAGAGCGAAATAACACCCGGCACCTGCGCAACGCGCTGGTAGATAGCGATCACTTCGTCGCTGGAGTGCATGTTCATTTCCATCGTATAGCCGATAAAGCGCCCGCTAGAAGATTCGTTAGATTTGACGGGATCATCCGCAAAGAGATCGAGCACTGTTTGGCACTGATCCTTGGGCACGATGAACTTAAAAGGGAAAAGGCAAGGCCAGTCGTAGTTTGCATCCAGAGAGGAGCGGAAGGAGTCAAGGGATTCGTCGTCTTTCATTTAGTTTTTAACAAATTTCTCGGGGGCGCGTTCAGAGCTTAGCGACAAGACCGAGCGCACAGCGGATATGGGCATCGAAGGTGAGTGCCCCGCCTCTATTTAATTATGTTGAAAAAGTAGCTAGGGCGGGGCTCGAACCCGCACGCCATTACTGGCAAGGGATTTTAAGTCCCCAGCGTCTGCCAATTCCGCCACCCAGCCATAAGTGTTATTCGGCAAAGAATCGCAGAAAAAAGCGTTCTCTGGGCCGCTTGGCAAGTTTCTTTACGCTAGATTTTAGCCTTGCGCGGGATTCGGTACTATCTACTTTCCCGAATTCCTCTGCGTCGGGTGGGACCGTCGGTGCCGCATTTGCGGGTGGAATCCACCCCACAATTCTAACCACTAACCAACTGCCGCTCCGGCGTGCAGTATAATAAATACAAATCATATGAGTAGTCTCATGGAAGAGCTGCTAGCTAGCAGCAATATCGATAACCTCGCTGAAGGTTCCATTTTAAAGGGAACGATCGTCGAAATCCGCCCCACCGAAGTCGTTGTCGACATTGGTGGCAAATCCGAAGGCATCGTCCACGCATCTGAGTTCGTAGACATGAGCGACCTCCAAGTAGGCGGTGAGCTCGAAGTCTATCTCGAAAAGCTCGAAGACAAAGAGGGTAACCCTGTTATCTCTTTCGATAAAGCTGAGCAAAAGAAGAACTGGGAAAAGATCGTTGAGAACTGTGAAGAAGGTTCAATCATTCCTGGTCGCGTACGCTCTAAAGTTAAGGGTGGCTTGATCGTAAGCATCGGCGTCGATTCCTTTATGCCGGCCTCGCAGATTGATGTGCAGCCACCTAAGAATCTCGATCAATACGTTGGACAGACTTACGACTTTAAAGTCATCAAGATCGATCTCGACCGTAAGAATATCGTCGTTTCCCGCCGCGAACTCATCGAAGAGCAACGCATGGAGAAACGCCGTTCGCTCCTCGAGGATGTCAAGCCAGGCGATACACGCCGTGGCCAAGTCAAGAACATCACCGATTATGGTGCCTTTGTTGACCTCGACGGCCTTGATGGCCTCCTTCACATCACCGACATGTCTTGGGGTCGTATCAACCACCCATCCGAGATGGTGAAGCAAGGCGAAGAGATCGAAGTGATGATCATCGAGATCGATCGCGAACGCGAGCGCGTCTCCCTTGGCCTCAAGCAACTTGCCGACAATCCTTGGGAAAAGATCGAGGAACGCTTCCCGATTGGCTCTACGATCAAGGGCAAGGTTGTCAACCTCGTGCCTTACGGTGCATTCATCGAAATTCAAGAAGGCGTCGAAGGTCTTGTACACGTTACGGAGCTTTCATGGACCAAGCGTATCTCCAAGCCAAGCGAAGTCCTTAGCATTGGCGAAGAGGTCGAAGCAGTCGTCCTCGGCATCCAGAAGGATGAACAGAAAATCTCCTTGGGCACTCGCCAACTCGAAACTAATCCTTGGGAAATGGCCCGTCACAACTACCCAGTTGGTGCTCGTGTCCGCGGTAAGGTTCGCAACCTCACAACCTATGGTGCTTTCGTTGAACTCGAAGAAGGTATCGACGGTATGGTGCACGTTTCGGACATGTCCTGGACTCGCAAGGTCAATCACCCATCCGAGGTGGTACAAAAGGGCGACGAAGTCGATGCAACCGTTCTCGACGTGGATGCAGACAGCCAGCGTATTTCGCTTGGCATGAAGCAACTCTCTTCCGACCCATGGGACGAAATTGAAACACATTTCAAGATCGGCGACATGGTCAAGGGTAAGGTATCTAAGATCACCAGTTACGGTGCATTTGTCGAACTCGACAATGATATCGATGGTCTCGTGCATATCTCGCAAGTTAGCGAAGAGCGCATTGAGAAGATCAAGGACGTCCTCGACGAGGGTGCCGAAGTGGAAGCACGCGTTATTAAGATCGATAAAGATGAGCGCCGTATCGGCCTCTCGATCAAGGCTGCCAACTACAGCGAGGCTGACCTCGCGAAGGAACGCCAAGCCTTCGATAGCGTGACCACTGGTGAAGATCTCACCAGCCTCGGTGATCTTCTTGACGAAGCGACCAAGTAAACCACGTTTACAGCAATCAATTTACAAAAGCCCCGCTCAAACGAGCGGGGCTTTTTTGGGTAATGGCCTGAAGGCGCTAATCCAACAAACTCATCGCTTCGCCGCTGCGCGGCTTAGTCGGTCGTTCACCGCAATCCCAATATCAACATCCTCTGCGCGTTCGACTTGGAGCTGAGTGTAGCCTCTTACGTCCAGCTTCTGGATGAGCATAAACAAATTGTGTGCGATCTCCGTGAGGTCACCGCTTTCGGAGAGCCAAAAAGTATTCTCTGCTAGTTTGTTCGCCGCTGGCTTCGTGTTATACAAAACCGCTTCCGACTTCTGGAAACAGCTTGGCCTTTCGCCATGTCTAAAGAGCGTAATTGGTGTATTTGGGCTGTAGTGCAGGGTTAACATCCCTGGTGCGGGATGTGCTGATTTATTTGAGGGCTGCTTTAGCTCCACCTCCACGTTCTGCATACCCAATTGCTCTGCTGAGAGGGGACCTGGGCGCAGGATCATCGGTGCGTTCGGATTGCGCAGATCTGCGATAGTGGATTCCACTCCATGCTCGCACGCGCCCCCATCGATTACGGCGAGTATGCGATCGCCAAGTGTCGCTGCCACGTGCTCGGCCAGCGTCGGGCTGACGTAACCGAAGGGGTTTGCGCTTGGTGCGGCCAGAGGGAAGTCGAGCCGTTCTAGTAGATTGCGAAAGATTGGGTGTCCGGGGACACGCACAGCTACACTTGGCAAACCTGCGGTAACGAGATCTGAAATTGTATCCTTCTTCGGTAGCACAAGGGTCAGTGCGCCAGGCCAAAATTGAGCTGCTAGTGCACGAGCACGCTCGTTAAACTCGACATGTTCTTCTGCCTGCTCAATTGAACTGAAGTGCACGATTAGCGGGTCGAGCAAAGGGCGACCTTTGACCTCAAATATTTTCCGCACGCTCTCTTCGTTAAGGGCATTGCCAGCCAGGCCATAGACTGTCTCCGTCGGCATCCCAAGCACCGCTCCGTCCCGTAGCAAATCGACACAGAGATCAATATTCTCTGCGGAAGCTTGGAGGATTTTGCAGGCGTGGGACATTTTATTCTTAGTACAGAATGCTGGCGACAGCGAGTTTCATCAGTTTACACTGACACTCTTCACTGTGTTGCAGTTCGTGGTCGAAATCTAGCTATAAAAAATCCTTCCCCGTTTCGGGAGAAGGATTTTGGAAAGTCCTGTATAAGTCGGCGATCGCTTAGTGCATAGTCAGCATGTTACGAGCCTGCTTGATACGGTTCGTGATGCGACGTTGATGCTTTGCGGAAAGGCCTGTATCTTTTCGAGGGAGGATCTTGCCTGTCTCGGTGACGAAACGGGAAAGTAGCTCCGTATCGTGGAGTGAATAGTCCATCGGATTACGGGAGCGATTAAGTGCTTTTTTGTCGGTGCTCATAGAAGCGCAGGAAGGTAGGGGCATGAGTCGACTGTGCAAGTACTATTTTTAAGCTTTTTGAACGCTAGTCTCCTGCATTGCAGCTTACGCATTTTCACTTATTGGTGCAGATCTATAGAAACGAGGCTACACTTGTGGTATTTCGTGAATTTTCGTGGGCAAAATTCAGCAATGCTCTTTGATTACCTCCAAAAACGGAGGCAGCACTGTTTTCAGCTTGGCGGGGCCGATACCGCGTATCCTGATTGCTTCACGCTCGTCGCGGGGTTTGAGGTTGGCTAGTTCGACCAGAACAAAGTTGGGGAAGACCGTATAGGCGGGTTTCCCTGTGGCCACTGCCATTTCGCTACGTTTGGCGGCTAGCTTTTTGTAGAGATCTTCGTCTTCGATCCCTTCGGGGGCTTGTCCTTTTTTTACTTTTTTAGAGCTGGCCTGCGCCACTTTGCCTGCCGTGCGCTCGGGTAAGGCCAGTTCAGGGGTAGACGTGCCGAGCATGACTTGGGATCCGAGCTCAGTTAGTTTGAGTAGCGGGAACTCTTGCTCGGTTACCACCTCCACGAGTTCAGCTTGTTCGAAACTCTCAAAGAGCGCATCGACATAGGCGCTGCCTTCGCGCTTCAAGATACCATAGGTGGAAAGTGAATCGAGCCCGGCATCAAGGATTGGTGCAGCTTTGCTACCGAGTAGACACTGGATAATCTTCCGCTTGCCAAAGCGAGGTCCCCACGCGTCGCCACCGTGCCGATTGCTCATGCGGGCGACGCCACTGAGCGCCATTTTAACGAGTGTCCATTCGTCGGCTTTCACCTCGCGATTAGCGGTTTGCTTGCGGCCTTGGCAACTATCGCAACGCTGGCACGCTTCGCTGTCTTTTTCACCAAAGTAATTCAAAATCCATTGCTGGCGGCAACTCGATGCGTAAGCGAAATCAATCACTGATTTGAGCCTCGCTTCATCGCGCTGCGCTTTGATCGCGAGTGTTTGGGCGTCTAGTGGGAGGTCTCGTCCGCTCTGCCCGAGTTTGAGTATTCGAGTACCTTTGAGTCGTCGTCCGGGCACGTCGAAGCGTTCGATCCATTTCTGCCGCGAAAGCACCGAGATTGCAGTACTGACTGCCATCGGATTGACTTTGCGCCCGTTTGGCCCACTGAGTCGCTCGCAGAGGTCGTCCACTGGTAACTTCACTTCGTGGCTTTCGTCGCTTTCCGCACAGAGCAGGTCGAAGACCTGGGCAATCAACTCCTTGCCAGGGTTCGCGCCTCCGATGAAAAAGTCTTGCACCCGTTTATCGGCGTAGGAAAAGAGCATTTCGCAGGTAGACGGTGCGCCATCCCGCCCAGCACGGCCACCTTCTTGATAGTAGGCTTCGACGCTGCCAGGCATTTCGTAGTGACAGACAAAGCGTATGTCCGCTCGATCGATCCCCATACCAAAGGCGTTGGTGGCTACGACCACATCGGATTTGCGTTGCATGAAAATCTCTTGCGCATCTGTGCGCTCCTTGTCGGAAAGTCCTCCATGGTAGCGGATGACGGAGCCTGCAAGAGGCTCAATCGTCGCGGCGACGGCGTCGACTGATTTACGCGTCGCACAATAAACGATGCCTGTCTTGTGCTTCTTAATTAGGCGCAGTAGCGCTTCTTGCTTGTCTGCGTTAGAGCCGACCTTGCGCACTTTGAAGCTGAGATTCTCACGGGCAAAGCCTGCTACGAACTCGGCCTGATCACGCATCTCCAGCACTTTCATGATGTCAGCCTGGACATCGGGCGTAGCCGTTGCCGTGAGCGCGATGCAAGGCGGCGAGCCGAGCGCCTTGCGAACTTCGCCGAGGCGCATATAGTCGGGTCGAAAGTCGTGCCCCCATTGTGAGAGGCAGTGCGCCTCGTCGATTGCTAAGAGGCTAATGGCATCGGCAGGCAGCGCGTTGAGAAAGCTTTTCGAGCGGAAGCGCTCAGGCGCGACATAAACAAGTTTCAGTGTGCGGGCACGGATGGCTTCGAGTGTGGCGTGTTGCTCTTCGAGCGTTTGCGAGCTATTTAGCAAGCCCGCGGACAGTCCTCGTGCTTGCAGCGCATCGACCTGATCCTTCATCAATGCGATGAGTGGAGACACGACTAGTGTGACTCCCGGTAGGAGTAGGGCAGGCAACTGGAAGCAAAGGCTTTTACCCCCGCCTGTCGGCATCACGACGAGAGTGTCCTTTTTCGAGAGTATCGAGTCAATGATGGCCCGCTGCGGTTGCCGAAAGGACGGCATGCCGAAATACTGTAGAAGGGCTTCTTCTGGTGTCATATTTATGAACCGTGCGAACGTTCACTAGTTTGCCAAGCTTTACTCCTCTTTCCCAGGTTGAATCGAGATACCCTGTGCTTTTAAAGATAACATGTGCCCATCGCAAGCAATGGGCTAGGTTCACATTAAATAACTCACATATGAGCGTAAAAACTTTGAAATCATGATCTTGGATCTATGCAGTGCGTCAATTTACGCTATCTAGAGCTGCGCATCAACGGCACCTTCGACACGTTTGATATAGTTTTGCAAGTTTGTGCCAGGTTTCATGTCATAGGCACGTCTGAGTAGGGGTAAGGCTTTGGCGTATTGCATCTCGTTGACCAGGAGCTGTCCATGTTCAGTGAGTGCTTCGAGTCGAAAGTCTTGATGCCTCGCGGCTTGCTCAAGCTTGAGAATCGCACGTTGCACGAGTTCGCTAATCTCTATTTCTGCATCCGTATCACCTGGGGCCATTTCGACACGCAGCTTACGAGCTTGCTTGTAGTAAATACGAGCGAGTTCGATGAGCGCACCAGCTTGAGTCGCATCTTGTTCGACAATTTGTTCCAATGATTGGCGGGCGGCATCTTCATCACCTCGTGCACTGGCGAGCCCAGCTTCAATCGTTAGAAGTTTCATTGATTGCTCTTTATCCAGGTTGTCACCGTAGCGAGCTCGCATATCCTCGATGAGTTGTTCCGCGAGCTGGTAGGACCCGTATGTGTAGAGTATATCTACGGTTCTTAGCGGTGTTTCCGCTGGCAGCCCGTCTCCAGTTTTGAGTGCTTCTTGATAAGCTTCTAAGGCGAGAGAGAAGGCTTGTTGATTCAGGTATATATCGCCAAGCAAACCAAGATTTTCAGGGCTGGCCTGACCCATACGACGAATGATTTCGAGAGTGGATGCTGCCTTTGTGTCATCGCCTAAATTAAGATATACGTTGACCATGAGGCTCCAGTATTCTTGTTCGTCTGGATCTTCTGCAGCGAGATCTTTGAAGAGCGCAAGTGCCTCCTCATATTTGGCAAGGTTGTAGAGCGTTTGAGCAAGTCCCGCGATCCAGTCGAGATTCTCAGGACTGTTTAGTAATGCTTGGCGGTAGGCAGTTTCAGCGGGAAGATATTTACCTTTATTCAGAAGGCAGTAGCCGATGAGTCCGTAAGTACGACCGTCATTATCACCCAGTTCAACCGAACGGGAAAGTGCTGTGAGGGCTTTGTCCAATTCACCTTGTTGTAGATAGAGTAATCCTAGGTTCTTATGTGCTCGTAGGAAATCGGGGTAGGCAAGCACGCACTTTTGGTAGGCTTCGGCTGCCTCTGGTAGGCGTCCCGCTTGAAAGTATAGATTGGCCAGGACCATCTGGATCATGCCGCTACTGCCGCTATTGACCTGAGCCTCAAGTAATTCTGTGGCTTTAGCTGGCTTTTTCGGAATGAGTTCCACTAACTCCTTGAGTAGCTCAATCTCCTCAGGCTTCGGGCTTGGCTCCCTTTGTGCCAATGCAGCGTAGGATCCAATGAATCGGTCAATGAATGCTGCGTCACTAAAAGTGCGTTTAAGTATGTCCGGTGAAGTCGCTAATTGGGCATATGTTGTACACGCGAGGGCCAGCAGTAGGAGGTTATGGATCAGGATGCGTTTCATAATAATTAATTACTGAGGGAGAAGACAATCGGGGCGATCATTGTGAAGGGCACTGGCTCCCCGTTTTGCATGCCAGGCTCAAATTTCCACTTTCGAACTGCATCCACAGCATAGGCTGCAAACGCTGGGTGGTCAGACTTTTTTGCAGTGGCATCGACCACATTGCCTTGTTTGTCGATATCGAAGCGGATTAAGACACGTCCTTCGATACCTTGGCTTTTCAAAGCGGGTGGGTAAACTGGTGTAATTTGTCGTGTTGGGCGGGGCTTGTTATCCAAGTCACGAAAATTGATAAAGTTCATGGATAATGCTTGAGCCCCGACACTAAAGTCTGGAACGGAGAGGTCGGAGCTGGCAAGGTTGCCCCCAGTTCCAGGATTTAAAGCTACATCGAGTTGATCTAAACTAAGTTCAGGCGGCTCTTTTTCGATGGTGTCCATCGGCTCAGGTTCAGGCTCATCTTCTTGAGTATCTTCTTGAATATCCTCGATTGGAGGTGGGGTATATGCGACCAACTGCTCGTCGTAAGATTGCGCAGGCTTTTGGGCATCCCCAAGAATTTGAGCGAGAGCCATCACTATGAAAATAATGATAGAGACCGAGAAGCCCAAAATCATAGCGATGGGCATTTCCCTTTGGGAGGACTGAGTGCTATACGTGTGGGATTTCATCCGTGCCTAGTCCTTGAGAGTGGATATGCTAATCTTCTTAGCTCCAGCACGTTTGCATTCGCTCCAGACTTTTGAGAATACATTGTGATCGGCATTCACATCCGCCTGAATGATCACCGGCATTTCGTTTTTCAAAATGTTCTGCTTCACATGGAGGCTCACACCGGCCAAGCTGATTTCGCGGCTACCGTAGATGATTCTATTATCTACGGTGATTGCCAGAATAAGGCTATTTTTTTCTAAGTTTGAGTCGGTTAGAGCCAAGGGCTTCTCAATCGTTGCATCCGGCTTCTCAACAAATACAGTCGTGACTATAAAGAAGATTAGAAGGATGAAAATACAATCGATCATCGGAGAAAGGTTGATTTCTGCCGTTTCGTCTTCTTTGGCATAAATGGATCTGCGGTATGCCATATCAATCTTCGGTGTTAAAGCTAAGTTTTACTGCGCCAGCCTGCTTTGCTCTGTCCCAGACCGCGACCAGTAAGCCGTGACGAGATTTCCCACTAGTCTTGATGCTGACAGGGGTGTCCTTGCCGCTGAGTCCATTGCGGACAATTTCCTTTACCTGCGCTAGGGCAATCTCTTGCCCCTCATAAAGAAGTTTATTGTTTGCAGTAATAGTGAAGGACACGTCTTCGCTCTCTTGGTCTGAGGCTAGCACCGTGCTGTCGGGCTTATTCAATTGAATGCCGGCTTCTTCGACGAAGACGGTGGTTACGATGAAGAAAATGAGTAGTATGAAGATACAATCGATCATGGGTGAGAGATTGATCTCTAACTCATTTTCTGATTCATCTAGTAAACTTCGGCGTGGCATCGTGTTAATTGGGGATTGAATTCTTCGCCCCCAGATTAAGGCAAGTTAGTGTGAGACTTTCGAGTCGTGCGAGTTTAGCCTCTTCTTGGTGGGTTTGTCGTTGAATAAACATCACCATAAATAAAGCAGGTAATGCGATGGTCAATCCAGTCTCCGTAGTTACTAGCGCTTCGGAGATTCCTGAAGCGACTACGGCCGCCGTTTCAACGCCACCGCTGGTTGAAATGCCTAAAAAGGTTTGCAGCATTCCGAGTACGGTTCCGAGTAGTCCGAGCAAAGGAGCTGCCGCAACTAGACATTTTACAAATTTCAACTGTTGTTGAATGGTTGCCAATTGAGTGATGCGTATTTCATCGAATCGCATACGCACGTATTCGATCGACTGAGTGTTCTCCTGGGTGTAGCAAATGATTTCCTTGATCTTCCCCTTTGCTTTTTCTGGTTCTAGTACCCACTCACGCCAGGCGAATTCCTCGTTACTAGGCAGTTTCGTGTCCATTATGGATAGCACTAGCCGAAAGGCCTGCGTATAGAGCAAAAACGATAGCAGAAACAAGGGTACCATGACCCAGCCACCACTCAGCCATATTTCAAAGATTTTCTGTAGAGAGACTTCCATTGCACGCTACTTGTCTAAGAATCTTTATTTCGGATGCCGTGTATACCGTTGACGAATGAGATCGCGACTTGCTCCAACTGTCCAATTTTTTGTCGAGCCATGCGTGATAGTAGTCCGTGCACTACGAGTATGGGGATGGCGACAATCAGGCCAAACTCTGTTGTCACCAAAGCTTCAGAAATCCCTGAAGCTAAGCCTTTGGGGTCACCGGTGCCGTAGATAGTAATCAGTTGAAAGGTTTTAATCATGCCAATCACTGTTCCCAATAGGCCCATTAATGGCGCGGCTGCGGCGGTTAATGCGAGGAACGCGAGGAAGCGCTCTAGATTTGGTCGCACCTCTAGGATCTTTTGAAATAAAAGCTCTTCGATGATCTCACGTCGCTCAGTTACCCGTTCGATCCCAACCAATAGCATTTGTGAACAAACACCAGGTACCGATTTGGCCGTTGTGCGTGCCTTCGCTTCATCGCCTTCAATTAAAGCATTTAAGACTTCGTCAACTACCGTGGGTTTGGCGGTTTGGAAGCATGTGATTTCTCGAATTTTGAACAATGCTAGCAATAACGAAAGACCGCCGAGTGCAATGATACAGTAACCAACCACACCCCCATCTTGTATGTGTCCGATAAGAGATTTACGGACCTTTGCTTTTTTCAAAGCCTTCCCTAGTGTGGGATCTAATGGTAAGTGGCCGGTGCCATTTTGAGCGACTGTTTGTATTGCTTCAACTTGTTTCTGAGTAAAGCCGGATGCCACAACTGCATCGGGATTGTTGGCTTCTCTTTCCACGATGCCAGCGGATTCGCTTATCTGTGAAGCAAAATAAACTTGTGGCCCAAGGGATAGGAAGGTTCCAGCCTCCAATTTGCCTGAGGGTGTCATTGCCTTACCCTCATACCGTTGCCCCCCAAGCGTCGCATCGATTCGTTCAATCGCTGCTTCGACCAGTTCGATTTGTTTCAATCGCTTTTGTTGCTGACTTACATCTACATCGTCTTGCACCAGCCTAGCTTGTTCAAGTTGCTTCATGTAAAATGGTATCTCGCTCAGATCAATACGCGCTTCAAATTCTCCGATAAATTCATTCAAGCGGTTGACGATGAAGTTTTGTTGGTCTCGCAAGCTACTCACGCGACTGCGCAGATTATCTAAGTTTAGCGTGCGGCTATCGCGCTGCGAAAGTAAACGATTACGTTCTCTTCGCACCTCGATCACCTCAGCTTCTAGGATAGCAATTTTTGTGGATAAAGGCAGCTTTTCCGTTTCGATCTGTTGACGTACTTGGCTCAGCGTTTCAACTGCTTGCCGCAAATCGGCATCAGCCCGTGTCTGGGCTTGGTTGAAGGCTTGGGCTTGCGCGCAATAAGCGACCAAGATACAGACCAAGATGATACTGCCAGTTTTAATTTTGTTATAAGATTGCATGAATTAGATCACTTTGAGGTTAACGGATCTCTACAGGAATATTTACGAAGTCGAGCTCGTCGGTCTCGCCTGAGTAGGTTGCGATAAAGCGACGAACATCGGATGCAGATTCGTTGCGTGTAGACCATTCCCAGCCCTCTGGCCCAGGTAATCCCATGCCGGCAAACTTGCCAGCGTCGTCCACATAAACAGCAAAGGCTAATCCCCAGTAAAGCGTGGTGACTCGCTCTTGAACTCCAGTGCCAGAAACATCGCGTGCGTTGGTCTGCAGAGTGAGTGTTCCGTTAAACTTCTCTGCCTGAGAAAGCACGCCAAGGACAGTCAGTAAGCGTTGCCCCAGTGCCCTTTTTGTTCTAGAGACATCTTCTGGAATGTTTTGAAGTAAAGGTGTGATTTTGACTAGTAAGGGAGAGGGGAAGCGGGCTGATAGCTCTTGAACAGCTACTTCTAGGGTGCGCACCTTTACTGCCAACATCTCGTTGGAGCGCTCGATTTCCTCTCGCTCCTCTTGCAAATCTTCGCGCTCGACATCAGCGATTGTGCTATTCTCAGAGAGCAGTTCAACTGCACTATTCAATGCGGCCAGTTCATCGCTGAGTATGCCTTCAGAAGTTTCCAGCATGGTCTTGTCTCCCAACCAGCTGGCACGCTCGCCCGAGATGATTTGGCGAGTTTCGATCCATTTATCGATTTTCTTTTGCGTGATGGCGATTTCCTCAGCGGATCCATTCGCGATCAGGGCACTCATCAGGAGTAAGGAAGATTTAAATAGAATTCTTTTCATAGTAAAATAACCGATAATTGATGTAAGATGTAAAATTTAAAGCAGCTGTCTATTCATTAAGAATGCTGTTCGCAAATTAATCGAGTTCAGATGCGAAAGCTAACTGCAAACTGCATTATCTTCCGTGGGCCTAAGCTATTCGTAACTACACTAGCGGCTTAGTCCGACGGCATCAGCAAGGCTTTTTTGTGAAATTCGGATTTCATCAAAGGTGACTTTAGGCAATCCAACAGAAAAGCACGACACGACCATGCCTCCAAATAGACCACGCTTGGAATTTTTTATTTCCTTGCGAAGATATTGGCCAACTTGTTCCGGCTCACTACCCAGTTCTGCCAAACGCAACACGGATTCAGAAAAGTCTTTTTCGGCAAAATGAGATGCTTGGTCCTCATCTAGGACCCACATGTTTAAAATGATCGTCTGCCGGTCACCTAATTTTGGCAGGTTTTCGAGTTGCCAAACCACTAAGTAGTTTGAATCCGGAACACAAGGCGCGCCTGCTTCACTTTTTGTGATACGCTGTTTGCCTGCTGCCATCATACCATATTCGGAACCCCAACGCTTTGGGGAGAATGCAAAAGTAGCGGTCTTTAGGTCTAACGGGTTTTGACCAGGGACAGAGAGTAATAAGCCTAAGGCAGATTCAATTTTCAGGGCCTTTGTATTGAAGCGAAAGCTACCATAAACATCACCAATAAAGCTATCAGTGATCTGACGCATAGCGACGCCTTGACCAATAGAATTTGGTTTACGCTCACCTCTGACTTCCAATGAACCACCAGCGGAATCAAATCCTTTGATTTCTAAATCGGTTGCCAATACAAAAGGCTTTCCAGCAGTTACCTGCCAGGTGCTGTTCCATCCACGACTTGTATGGCCGACACGAGTGGTTTCACTACTAGCGAGAGGAGCCGAGTTTAGGTCGGCCATATCGAAACCTTCATAAACATCGGCGCAAACCGCTTTTGGTAATAGGGCTAGAAGGATCGTAAAAAAAAATAGGACCTGTGTTTTCATAGTTTGTATTGCGTCAATTCGTCTGAGTGGAAGTTTTAAGATAAATATATTAGGCTAAAGATATAACAAAACAAATTATACTTGCATTTTGTGCATAAAAGTGCAATGCTGGTTCGCTTGTTTGCACAAGCATTATTTTTAAAGCAACTAAACTTTTTATCCCAGACAAACTATTTGTTTATGAAAGACCTCATACGCCCCGGACTAGCTTTATTTCTAGTCGCTCCCCTAGCATTAATTGGTCAAACGACCCTTGATGCTAATCAGCCTCTAAAAAGTGCGACTCCAAGCGCAAGCGACAAGGATATTGAGGAAGAACTTTACGTCCTGCCAGAATTCATTGTCTCCAATGATCAGGACGAAGGCTATTACTCGGCTAACAGTACTTCAGTGACACGAACCAATACTTTAGTTAAAAATTCACCGATCTCCATGTCGATCGTCAATCAGCAGTTGCTCGACGATTTGAACATTCTCAGCGCGGAAGATCTAGCGATGGTAAGTGCTTCTATTGATGAGGACCCCAATGGATTCTCGCTTGACCGCATTCGGATCCGCGGCTTTCGCAATTCTTTTTCACGCTTTAATTTTTTTAAGCGCAACCTGCCAACGGACCCTTATAACATTGCCCGTGTGGACATTATAAAAGGTGCCAATAGTCTGATCTTCGGCCAAGCTTCACCGGGTGGCTCCGTAAGCAACGCGCCCATGTTGGCAAATTTTAATAAAAACACCAAGGTCCCCTCCGTGGCAGTAGGCAATAAGGACTATCTTCGCACGACCTTCAACGCAAACCAGATCATCAACGACAATTTCGCGATTCGCGTCATGGCTGTAAGCAGTGAACAAGGCTACGACCATCAATTCAAGAGCAACGAAAAGGAAGCGCTGACAGTGGCGACTACCATGAGGCTGACGCCCAAAACGCAATTGCGCCTGCACTTCGAAGGTATGAGCGCGACCAACCGCGTTCCCGGCCGCTCCATGCGAGACCTGACTGAATTCGACTCAAAGCAACGCGGAGATAAGTATGATGGCATATTTAGCGAAGGCTCGGCTTCGGGCAGCAACATCAGCTACCAAGTGCCCTTTTCCCCCGCCTGGGTCGAATACTTGCCCCAACAGGCCATGGATTGGATAATCGACTATACTCAAGCTCGAATTAATCCGATGACCGGACTACCTAATCCAGTAACTAGCCGCCAGGATTTGATTGATCACTATGCTTCGATCAACAGCGCGAACTACGGATCCGTGAGTGGACCGGATCGATTCAACAATCGTGACGGCTTTTTCACCATGGCTGACTTCACCCATGAAATTAATGAGAATCTGCAACTTAACCTGTCGATGAACGTCGAGCAATTGGACGCAAACAGTTTGACCCGTGAGTCATATGGGTCGATACGGGTAAGAGATACTGTTACTGAAGATAATTACAATTCACAACCTAACGGTACACAATATATCAGAACCTTTTGGACTAAGAACGACATCAGCACCGACCGCATTGGTTCTCGTAGTGCTTTGGTATTCAAAAACGAATGGTTCAACGCCAAGAACCGCATAATCGTCGGCTGGGACTTCAACACGCAGACCAAGAACGAACGATTCGATGACCAAGTGCCCGTCGGTGCCGCGACCAATCCATTACTGAACGATATTAATGGCGCCTTTCTACCTACGCCCCAAGCGTACGGCACTTTTGAAAAGATAACCAATGACAATAGAGCTTATGAGTTTATTTCTCTATCGCAATTCGGCAACGCTGATCACGACATTCTAAATTTTGATGAAATCATTGATTCAGAGGTAGTAGGAGAGGGAGTTAATGGAGACCCGGCTGAATGGGCTTTAAGCAAGACGACTTTCTCCAAGGTCAATAGCAACAGCCTGTGGTTTGCCGATCAAAGCGAGTTCTTCAATGGACGCTTGCACACATTGATGGGGCTTCGTTACGACTACATCCAAATTGAGTCCTCTTTACGAAAAGTCTCCTATTTCGGTTATGACCAAGGCTCTGACGATGGGCGTAACAACAAAACATCGGTCACTTATGACAAGTTGAACCCTACTATTGGAGGACTATTCTGGGTAAACGACAAGATCGGTATTTTTGCCAACTACGCACAGTCGATCGAAACGCCCTCTGGCACCCAACGTACGCCTCTGGCAGAGATGGCGCCGCCAGAATTGGGTGAAGGCATTGAGTTTGGAGTACGCTTCGACTTGTTCAACGGCAAGCTCGATGGTCAACTTGCTTATTACTCCATCACTAAGGAAAATGACAACGCGTTCTCCTATTCTGACAGCATGCTCAATAAGATTTACCCACATGAGATTTATGGCAGCGAGTTTCCAGAGAATTACCAGCTCTTCAAGCTGAACGGGGATCCTTACCCCAATCCTCCTCTCCTCTTCCCGAGTCTAGCTGGACGACGCGGTGTTGGCGACAAGACTCGTTCCGAAGGTGTAGAATTGGACTTCACTTACAATCCACTACCTGGACTGAGCATTATTGGCTCCTACAATTTCACCATAGCCAATGAAATTTTAGAGCTGGATCCCTTGATTCCGAACGCTGAGGACTTCGAACTCTTTGGCCGCCCCGATCACCGCGCGGCCCTTACTGCGCGTTATAAGTTCAGGAGCGGTGCGTTGAAGGGGCTTACAATTGGCGCATCCCAGCGCTATCGCTCTGCTACGATCCAGACCCGCTTCGATCTATACTACGATGCAGCTAATGAACCAGTCGGACAACCTGATGAAGCTGACCGCATTGAGCGCCACTATCTGAGCTTTGGTGACGAATGGACTACCAGCGCATTTGCTACCTGGGAGAAAAAGCTCGGTAAGAAACGCAATTCTCCTCAACTAACCATGGCACTTCGGGTAAAAAACCTATTCGACAACACGGATTTCTCCGGTCGCGAAAATTTCGGATACTACCGCGAATCACGTTCCTACAACCTCTCCGCTAAGATTCTATTTTAGACTGGTTCGCTTGGCGATGCGTCCTCCCCATTAAAAAAATAAACTCCATATACAATCGTGCAGACACAAAAAAATAGCGGAACGCTCTCTCGAACTGAAAAAATAGGCTACGGTCTTGGCGATACAGCGTCTAATTTATATTTTCAGTTCTTTAATATCTTCCTGTTTTATTATTACACGGATGTGTTCGGTTTGAGTGCTGGAGCGGTCGGCACCATGTATCTATTGGCTAACTTCTGGGATGCCGTGAATGACCCGATTATGGGCGCGATCGCCGACAGGGTGGAGACCAAAAAAGGTAAATATCGTCCCTTTTTGCTTTGGTTTGCGATTCCTTATGGCGCCTTTGGCTATGCGATATTTGCCAATCCAGATTTGGCGGAGTTAGGAAAACTAATTTATGCCTACCTTACCTTCATTGGTTTTAAGATGATTTATACGGCGATTAACGTTCCGTATTCAGCAATGATGGGCGTCATCACTCCAAATTCTATGGAACGAATGGCG
>Ga0209711_10002039_pt1 | contig 18781 bp, 16 predicted proteins | sample ArcticOcean_MG_C_7_FD_187441 | JGI IMG/M metagenome (GOLD analysis project Ga0209711, IMG submission 187441) | Marine microbial communities from western Arctic Ocean - ArcticOcean_MG_CB11_88 (SPAdes) (version 2) | ecosystem: Environmental > Aquatic > Marine > Oceanic | place: Arctic Ocean... | reverse complement strand
AAGGCCAATTGAGCGACATGTTGTTCGATGTTGAAAATCAATCGGAAGTCGACCGCCTGCATTTTTGGTGGATTCGTTCAGAACAAAAGGGTGCGTTCGTTGGATTGATTGGCTTTGGTGATGAATTACAATTATTGCAATCATCCTACAATTTAGGGTACTGGGTTCGCTCTTCTTACCAACGTCAAGGCATTGCCCTTGATGCGACCCGAACAGTACTTCAATGGTTAGAAAACAAAACGGTTGCAAGTGACGATTTCATTCGAATTGAGATCACAGTTCACCCTCATAACGAAGCTGGCCTTGCAACTGCAAACCGTATTTGCAAAGAATGGAATGGGGAAATAATAGAACAATTCATTGGAATCGAAATCGGACAACGTACGGTGCCTCATCGATTGCATATCCTCGATTTACCTCGAGGTGAAGTGGCTTGAACGCCACGTGGTTAACCGTTGATTTCGACGATGTGCGTCACATCCCTAGCTTTTATGGCCACCCAACGCGCAGTAAACATACCTACCAATACATCAGAGAATCCAGATTGCAAGACGCTCTCTCGGAACAATTTATTCAAGGGATGCGCGGGTTTACCTCGTGGCTTGAAACACATACTCATCCCGTAACTTTATTTGTCATTGGGGACTTGTTTTTGAGTAACAAATTCGAGTTGTGGTTTTCAGAGCTTTTAGAAAAATTCGGGTCTAGAATTACTGTAGGTTGCCACGGTTGGAGTCACAAATCGTGGTCTGCCTGGCCAGAGGATAGAGAGGGGTTCGCAACTGAATTGGCTAAGGCGACTGGAATGATTACCTCCTATGCCAAGGACTCATTCAGGCCTTGGTTCCGGGCACCTGGTGGCTATATCGCTCCTTGGATGGCTGCGGTATTGGCTGAACAAGGCTATGTCTTAGATACCTCGATTAATCCTTCTTGGCTTGTCAAAAAGAAAGCTGGGAAAGGAAACTCGTGGCAAGATGTCGCCACAGCACTGAATCAAAGTAGCATTGTTTCTCGCCCTTGGAAGACCCATTGGGGGCTACCTATCAATGGTCCGGCACTCTCTTTATTCCCTCTCTCACTGATTGCTAAAAGAGGTTGGAGAAATCTACCACTGCCGTTGACTGAAGCGACCTTAGATTCAGCTTTAATCTCTCCAGATGCAAACATTACTACTCTCTATTGGCACCTCTTAGACCACGCCCGCAACAATGGAAAATGGATGCCACCGTTGAAATTTCAAAAGGGAAATATCGCCTAGAATCTATGATGGTAGTCCAATAAGAAATCTTTATCATTTGAATCTCTTCGTAAAATCATGACTGAAGGACCCGTACTAAGTCCTGATGGAAACTTTTTGTGGACTGGAACGAAATGGATTCCTGCCCCACCCGCCACCGCAGCTATACCTTTGGCTAATACGATTCATGATTCTGTTATCATGGGGGATGTTACTCAAATTACGAATCAAATGACTCAATCTGATATTGAGAACTATTTTCTTACCATGCTTGATGCTTTCGAAGAAGCAAGAGACAGTCAAGCATTTGAAATTCTCGAAAAAGCAAAGAAAATAGATCACCGGAGAGCGAGTGAAATGTTTTCAAACAGTTGGCTTACGCGCATTAGTAACTCTCGCTTAACGGGAATTCGACGTTATTATAATTCTAATCTCAAAGGTATGGCACCATCATCGTTCAACATGGATGACATCACTACTGCACCTCTTATTTTTCCACTTGAACTTTTTTTCAGCCGACTTATCGCCTTACTTGATTATGATCTGAATAATAGAAAGGGTTGGATTCTACTCGCAGAGGGGGCACTTGAATTTTATAATTTTAAACTTGCTTACTCCAATGGCCACTCCTATGCTTTGGTGGCGAGTGATTATTTCCAATCTATTGGCGATACTGCTGCCGCCTCAAATATATCTCGAGCTGTTACATTAAAGAAAAAAGAGGCAAATAAAAGACTGTATTTATCAGTAGCTTTCCTTTTTTCAGCTTTATTAATCCTCTTTATAGTCATCTAATCTGGCCTCATTACAAAAAAGATTTCATTCACCTTGTTCAACTCTCAACTCAACTCAAATCGTATTGAAATTCGGAATTCCGGGGATTTTAAAATCGATATTTGCGCTGGTATTTATACAAGCTTTTCTAAAACCAGTATTGTCAAAGAAAGACGGAGGGATTCACCAATACTCAACACGTGGCTTATTGATTCTTAGATTCGTACTTTGGTAATGGAACATATCTGCCAAAAGGGTCTGGAATTCGAGATAACATGGATGCTTATGCAGTCCGAGGGTCTTTGATTCATTTGAAAGGCGAACGAGCACGAATTTGGGCCGACTTCCATGTGACATGAGCCATTCATGGACCACTTGGATATAGGCAATTCGAAGCGATTCGCAAAAGGCTTCACCAACCGCTTGAGATTCAAGAGGAAGCAAAGAGGGCCAATCATCAGAGACCCAATTCGAATTGAAATGATTCCATGAAGGCTTGAAGACTGCTTCAGCATAAGACCTTTGGATTGGACGTAATTTACTTTCTAACTCTGCGACAAGGTTCTTTCGGGCAAAAGCTTCAGAAAGCTTCTCAACATAATCGGGATAGGTTGGTGGGTCAACAACAACTGAAAACCGCGCCTTACTCGTCCCTAAGTGTGGATATATCTCCCATTCCTGGGTTGGGTTATCATTGAAATCGTATTCATTTCGTTCCCACTTCTCATCATCTAATTCAGGTGGTGGAGGTGGTGGGAGTTCTTCGGGATAAAGCACGACACGGGCGCCAGAGTTCGAGAGAGTCTCCAGTAATGTATCCGATATCTTATCACCTCGAACAATGATACGCCGATTCTCAATTGGGACATCTGATCTACGGATTTGAGAGAGGAAAGTAAAGAGGTTGTCAATTTTCAAACTGGCAATCTGTGTAACATCTTCCGCAGAAAGTGCCCATGAATCGATTGGAATCCCTGGAGTCTCTGAAAATAAGGGTGTTGAACGCATTGAAACCCAATTTTCGTAGGCTTGAATGTTTTCAATTTTCTCATCTCCTCGGATACGGAGCAAATCATTTTGCCATTGGGAGAGTTGTTCAGGATTGGTGTCTTCAATGGTGATGTCCCCATAGGTATAACCTGTGTATGACGTTGTAGGTGGAGCCACTTCAGTGGTGACTTCAAGATCGCCATCTTGCCGAGACTCGAGGTATTCTTGTTGCCTTCTTTGCCGGCTTGCCATACGCGCAATAGGGTTCAACGATTCTTCGAGGGCGCCTCCAACTTCCTCAACTGCTTGTTCAACATCGTCACCAGCTTCAACAATATTGACAAACGAACCACCACTTGCCCCACTTACTTGGCGGAATACATTGACGGAGTCATCGGGCAATCCAAGTCCAATGATATGAAACTCGACATCAATACCGATTTGTTTGATTGCCTGTATACAGGGCTGGAAGCCATGAATACCATTGAAGGGTGGTGGAGAACTCATGTCCATTCCATCACTGATTAAGAAAAATAACCAATCAACGCTGTCTTTCGCAAGTTCTTGAGCTTCTTCGACTAAAAACCTCCAAAGGTAGGTACCGCCACCTGGTCTTGGAAACTGAATCCTGTACAAATCCTCTGCACTTCTGAATTCGAGCGGTGCAAGGAGGCGTGACCGGCCTCGGCTGTTAATGGTTGAAATTTTGGTTTGACGATCTTTGAACGTCGGGATAAGATTCTCCCACATCGCTTTGGCAACCAAGTGTTTCTTTACCCGCCCTTTCATCCCTATGGTACGTGTGATTTTACGAAAAAGAGAAGTGGAATCTCCACTAAAGTCTGCATCCATTTCACCATAAATTCGTTCATTCATGGACCCTGAGGTGTCGACATAAATTGCAATTTTGACCATGTTGAAGACCCCCCGTATGTAGGTTAAAGGTCTTGATGTATCATTTAACAGTAATGCTATTCTTCCTTTACCTTCAAGAATCACACTGAAACAATAGTTAGATAGTTGAACACCTCTTGTAATAACCATGGTGGAACGGATACTTAACCAAGATGGGGGCTCGGAATGGACTGGTTCTGAGTGGGTGCCTGTAGGTACCGAAACTCAACATGTTTCCGGAGCAAATGTCTACACTCAACAAAAAATTGTAGACAGCGTAATCATGGGTAATTTAACATCCCAAACCATTGTTCAAAACAGTCCCGAAGATATGGCGAAGGCCATGGTGTTAGCGCTTGAACAAATTGGCTTCGTTGGTAATATCCAGACATCAAACCCCTCAAATCAACAGATGTCGAATGTTAAAAACCTCTTGAAGGCAGGCGATGAACTCACATCACGGGGCGTGAAAATTCAAGGCTCGACTGATTTGAAACTAGGTAATGCTGCACGATTGACTGGACGATACCAAGCGGCTATGGACTACTATCAGCGAGCCCTCGATACGTTTCGAGCAGAATCAAATCGGAGTGGAGAAGCGGACGCAATGATCAATATCGGGTATGTCGCCCTCAATCAAGGGGACACTCCAAAAGCATACTCTGTCTTTCGAGATGCTCAGGCAATGAAGCTGGAACTCGGAGATAAAAACGGAGAAGCGGACGTAATTCTGGCCATGGCCAACCTCGCCTTGATTGGCAATGAGTACGACCAAGCTCAACATCTGTTTTCACAAGCATTAGAGATTAAGGAAACGCACAGCGATGAAAACGGTGTGGCAGTTGCCCTCATCGGACTTGGAAATATATTAGAATCAAAGAAAGATTATCAAGCAGCTCAACTCCATTACCGTCAAGGTTTAATCATCAAGCGAAAGCAAAAAGATTTGGAAGGTGAAGCTATTATTTTGGCGAACCTTTCGACTGTTGCCGAGCATCTGGGCAATACCAGTGATGCCCAACGCTTAACCAACGAAAGTGTCGCCATCAAGCGGCAAATAGGAGACCGAAGAGGAGAAGCTTTCTCCCACATTCAACTTGCATCGCAAGCCAAACAAAGAGGGGACTTGGTTGAAGCCGAGCGCTTGTACAAAATGGCATTAAAGATGAAAAAGAAACTTTCTGACTTACGTGGTCAATCTGACACACTCAATCTCTTAGGTGTCTTTTTCGAAGAACAAGATCAATTCGTTGAAGCTGAGCGTTACTTCAATGAATCTCTCACCATCATGAAGCAACTTGGAGACCGGCATGGTGAAGCGATTGCCCAGTTTAACATTGGAAATACTCTTCTGTATCGGAATCAATTAGAAAAAGCAGGAGAACGATTTGAATTGAGTTTACGGCTTGCTAAAACGGCGAATGACCATGAGGGCCATACGGATGCACTTATCCAATTAGCCGCTATTGCTGAGCAGCAACAAAATATGCAACGCCGTCAATCACTCCTGACTGAAGCTGCTGCAGTTTTACGTCAGAACAATCTTCCAGTTACTGGTTGGCTTCAAGAGAACGGTTACTAAATTCTCACCTTCATTATTGAACTCAAAGGGTTCATCGAAAGTATCGTAAAGTGTAATACAGCGAATAAAGCCACAGCGGTTTATGGAAACAAGTGCGTGGATTGAATTATTCGGTACTGCAGTCATTGAGGGAGTTATACTTGGAGCTCTTCTTGCTCTGGTTTGGTCCATGGCAACAAAAGTTCTACAATGGTTCTTAATCGGTCAATTTATTCTCCTCAAATGGCTTGAATCACGCGATATTGTGACTGTGGATTGGGAGCGATTAACACTGGGGCTCATTGAAAATAGTACTGCACTGACACAAGAGGCGCTTACGATTCTGGAATCAACGCTCGAACTTGGTGCCTATGGCTTGAGTATTCCTCTTGGATTTGCCCTTGTAAATAAAATCAGAGCTTGATGCTCTCGACACCCTCGAAAAAGGTCAAGGGAACAAGGCGCTGTTAATTTCTTCTCGCGTGATGGTGCAAAATTGACCTGGTTCAAGACCGTATTCATTCAACACAATTCCTTCCGTGGACAGTCTGTGTAAATGATTGACATGGTTTCCAAGAGTTGTGAACATTCTACGAATTTGTCTTTTCTTCCCTTCATCGATGGTCAGAACTGCACATATGGCACTTTCCAATTCGATGGTTGCTGGTCGGGTTTGAAATTCTTCTAAGGAACCGTATTCAGTGACTGAGACATCAACGCCTTGCCGTATTGACTCAAGTTGATCTTCGGTAATTGCTTCTTGGGTCTTCACTCGATACGTTTTCTGAATATTCTTCTGTGGATCGGTAACCGAATGAACCAATTTTCCATCAGTAGTCACCAATAACAAACCGGTCGTGTCTTCATCAAGTCGCCCAACGGTGACTAAAGATTCGTAGATTGAAGGCTCTACTGCATCTCGAAAGAGTTCATAGACAGAGGTTTTGTTCAATTCAAGTTCTTGGGAATTCAGACGAGAGCAAATGCATCCAGACGGTTTGTTAAGAATGAAATAAACATCGTTTGAAGGGAGGAACAATTCTTTTCCTCGGTATTTTACTGCACGCTTGGCAGGATTGAATTCATAGGCAATATGCTTGACTATTGATTCATTCACTGTAACATCGCCACTCCAGATGGCTTGCTTGACTTCTTCTTTCGAAGAAAACTCACCGCATTTTGAAAGAAATTGATGGAGTCGGAGTTTCATCTCGATTGCCTCATTTGGCGGTGGAGTCAATTTGTTCTTAGCAGTTCCTCTTTGAAGAGAACATTCTCTTAAAATGAGGATTGTAAATGAGAAGTCGATAATATGACTGGTTATTTTCAGTTTGGCCCAGCGTACAGATCAATAATTCAAGTTTCTGAAGACATGGAATTAATCATTCTCATGCTCAAGAAGAGTTCCTTCACTCCTGTTAAGATTAGTTTGAGAGCATATATGTGAACCAATGCTGGAGCAAGCACCAAAAAATAGCCTAAAGCAATGGCTAAGTCCACAAACAATGGCTCTCCACTTCCTCCTACATCCGCATTATAATCGTAATCATTCGCACGAGTATCCGTCGGAAGATTGGCAATCACAATGATGCTGAGTTGAATGATCAAAATAACAATCCAAAAAGTTAGTAAAATTGAAATTCCAGATACTATTTAACTTGCCGGGGATGAGGTTGTCGAAAATTGACTGGTAGCTGCAATTGAACTTGGTTCGGTTCGGGATACATCTTGACTATTTATTTGACCTTCTGCAACTGTGAACTGATGTGTACATTTCTTACAACGAACCCTTCCATTATACGTGGCAGGGACAGTGGATTTACCTTCGCAAAAAGGACAACTAACTATCTGCTTTACATCTCCCACAGATTATAATTCTCTTGACATCTAAAAGTCTTAACTGATTTGTTCAGACGACATGGGTTTCGACTCACAAGAATCCAGCCAAACTACAAATGAAAGATGCTTGAGCGCTGTCCATGCGCAACAGCACTCCTCTGTTCCTTGCCTTCTTGATGTTCACCGCAACCCTTGCTGGTTGTATTGGTGGAGACGAGACTTCAGAATCCGTCGACATCACGCCGTACACCGAACAAATCGATGCTAACAACGTCACCATCAATGATCTGCTCACCAACATCTCCCAACTTGAATCGGATTATGCTGATTCTCAATCCACTGTTGGACTTCTTCAACAAGACATCGTTAATTTCAGCGGTCTTCTTTCAACGGCCAATCAGAACATTGCTAGCCTGGAGTCCCAAAAAGCAAGTTTGGAAACTCAACTTGCAAGTACACAAGGAGAACAAAACTCCACTGAACAAGATGTTGGAGAACTTCAAAGTGAACTCTCCGCACTCAATGCCTCGCTTAACGAAAACATGTCCACTGTCACTTCTTTGCAAGCTCAATTGTCCGCAGCCTTCTCTGATTTGTCTGAAGCCAATGCTCAAATTGTTCTTCTTGAATCCAATTGGGCCAATGCAAACGTCACAATTGAAACGCTTTTGACTGGGTGGAGCGGAGCAAATTCAACCATCGCTTCGCTTATTTCAAACTACAGTGTGGCCACATTGTATGATTCAGTTGAGATTGATTATTCTTCAACTTGTTTTGGGATTGCAAATCAAATGAACAGTGGTTTAGATGATGGTGATGGAAACGGTACTGTTGCAGACGGACATTTGCACAATGATGAAATTGACTATTCAAATCTTGTTTGTGCTAAATTGGTAAACGTCAAGGACATCGCTAGCGGGATTGACAGCAGTAATTCTAACACGCTCACAGCCGTTGGCAACACCCTCTATTTCCAAGCCACCGACGGAACCAACGGAATCGAATTGTGGAAGAGCGATGGAACAGCCTCAGGTACGGTGCTGGTCAAGGACATCAACAGCGGAAGTGACAGCAGTTATCCCTCTTACCTCACAGCCGTTGGCAACACTCTCTATTTCCGAGCCATCGACGGAACCAACGGATTGGAATTGTGGAAGAGCGACGGAACAGCCAATGGCACTGTGATGGTCAAGGACATTAACAGCGGAAGTAGCAGCGGTTCCCCCTCTGAACTCACAGCCATTGGCAACACCCTCTTTTTCTCAGCAGACGACGGAACCAACGCAAACGAATTGTGGAAGAGCGATGGAACAGCCTCAGGCACGGTGATGGTCAAGGACATCTGGAGCGGAAGTGACAGCAGTTATCTCAACTGGTTCACAGTCGTTGGCAACACCCTCTATTTCCGAGCAAGCGACGGAACCAACGGATTGGAATTGTGGAAGAGCGATGGAACTGCCTCAGGCACGGTGATGGTCAAGGATATCCAAAGCGGAACTCTTAGCAGTGCTCCCTCTTACCTCACAGCCATTGGCAACACTCTCTATTTCACAGCCAACGACGGAACCAACGGATGGGAATTTTGGAAGAGCGATGGAACAGCCTCAGGTACGGTGCTGGTCAAGGACATCAACAGCGGAAGTGGCCACGGTTTCCCCGACAAAATCAAAGCCGTTGGCAACACCCTCTATTTCCAAGCCACCGACGGAACCAACGGAATCGAATTGTGGAAGAGCGACGGAACAACCTTAGGCACGGTGATGGTCAAGAACATCAACAGTGGAATTACCAGCAGTTATCCCTCCGAATTCATGGCCTTTGGCAACACCCTCTATTTCGTAGCCGACGACGGAACCAATGGAAACGAATTGTGGAAGAGCGACGGATCAGCCACAGGCACGGTGATGGTCAAGGACATCAACAGCGGAAGTGGCGACAGTGATCCCTCCGAATTAACAGCCATTGGCAACACCCTCTATTTCCAAGCCGACGACGGAATCTTTGGAACACAGTTGTGGAAGAGCGATGGAACAACCTCTGGTACGATGATTGTCAAGGCCATCAACAGCGGAACTAGTAGCCAATTCAGTGCAGGCAGTTATCCCAGCGACCTCACAGCCATTGGCAACACCCTCTATTTCAGCGCGACCGACGGAGCCTATGGATCGGAATTGTGGATGTATTCACTCTAGTTCTTCAATATAATCCATGTTCCAATCGCCCTAATTGTCTCGAACATCTAGCCGCTTTGCAGAGGTTCAGGTTTTCGCATACACGCCGTAGATGCGTTTGAACCCCGTAAGGTTTGGACGACATGGAGTTCATACCCTTGGGGCCTCCTTATCAGTGGGCGATGCAGGATTCGAACCCGCGTCGACGGGTTCGAAGCCCGTCAGGATATCCAGGCTACCCTAATCGCCCTTAGCCTTGCGAGTCACCCCCCCTTCTTGAAGAAGGCGGAAGGATTGGCTCGACTATGGCGCGCTCTTTACCGTGTATTCCGACGGGGTGTTCTGCCTGTTGTCGAGAGACAACTATGCCACTCACGAAGGCTGAAGCATCGCTTCTTGCGCGCAGAACTGGAATGGCAGTAGAAGATTTTACCTGGCGTAACAACGGAATCCTTACTCTCCTCAATGATGAAAAAACCCGTGCTTGTGTCTTTTTATTGACTGCATCTGCCGATATCAATGCTGAAGGAATGTGTTCAGTTTACGAAGTTCGCCCACAGGGCTGTCGCACCTATCCAAATGTATTGAATGATAAGGATAAAGCCATTCTCGATGAAGGATGCCCTCACAAATCACAATTTCCCGAACCTACGGAAGAAGATGCAATTGTTCTCCTCAATCTTGAGGAGCAATTGTTGCGTGAAGGATAAGTCGGCCTAAACTTGCGTGAACATGTTCGACCCATCGTTGATTGATACGCCAACCTGTGGCAGTAAAAGTGGATTGGATATCATCCCACTCTCCATGGAGCAATTCGACAGAAGCATTTGACTCGAGTGCTTCATCTGGAAGTTCGCCAAAAGGATGAATTGGTAAAATTAACACCAAATCAGCAGCTGATGCTGCCACTTTCCGAGCACTTTGAAGAACTGATTGTATCAATTCTGCATGGTCAAGCGACCCTTGAGAATTCCTCCCATATGGGGGGTCGAGTACAAAACCGCAGATTCGATGATGCGCATCGAGAGGAAGGACGTGTGGCAACCGTGTCGCATCGCCTAAGAGCAGTTGGGCTTTAGAAGCCGGCATTGCCCAATCGAGGTTCTGTTGAGCTCCTTCAATCATCAAAGGGTCAAGATCAACACCGTATGTTTCACGTCCGGAAAGCGCCGCTTCAAGGACAAAACCGCCGGTGCCAGTCATGAGGTCAAGGGTCGCTCCCTTCTCCCGTGGACCTGATGCCACATTAACGGCCAAACGGGCAAGACGTGGGTCGAGACTCACGGGTTTGAAGAACGGTCGGTCAGTTGCACGTCGAGAGGTAATACCTTCAGAATCATCTCCGGAACCTACCATCCAACCGCATGCGATAACTCCAGCACTAGCATCAAGTACCATTCCAAGGCGATGAGTGGGGGCTTCGAGATCGATTGAATAACCCTGTAAAGAGAGAATACCGCCGATTTTTCTTGCCAAATCACGGCTGCTTACACCTGCCATTTTGCCTTCATGTTTCATTGGACGCACAGCGACTGAACCTGAACGTGGATAGGTTTCCAGATAGGTTCTCATCTGTTCAATAAAGTTCGAGGTGTCTTCTTCACTATCCCAAACAATGGCATCAAAAAGTAATGCTTGACAGCCACTTGCACAATCAACCGCTTCTTGCATTTGTGAGAGTGAAAGGTCGCCTTCAAGTCGTACTAATCTGCGAGATGCCAATCGAATGAGTTGAGCATGGGGGAGCAGGGCAGAGACTTCGGCTCGAGCCAATGCTGGATGCCAGCCACGTAAACTCGCTACATGACTCGCCATGGTGAGCGCTTGTGCCTCGCCTTCTTGACCGATTCGGATGCGAATATACACATACTGTCACCCCATATCCCTTTCATGGGCTGTAATCTTCGTGACCTCGTAACGCCTGAGGACATCGATTTAGCCAGTCTTTCTGGGCAGCGTGTTGGCATCGATGCTTTTCTGACCGCTTTCCAGTTTCTTACTACCATGCGAGACCGTTCACCGCAAGGCGACGGGGGTCCACTTCGCGCTGACAACGGGAAAATTGTCTCTCATCTGATGGGTTTTCTTAATCGGACAACAACCTTGTTAAAACTTGGAATCAAGCCTGTTTACATTTTTGATGGTGAATCACCGGAATTGAAAGCCGATGAATTAGCATCTCGTCGAGCTCGTCGAGAGGAAGCTAAACGGGTCCATGAAGAAGCATTAGCTGCAGGTGATTTTGCATTAGCTCAAAAAATGGCCCCTCGCATCATGTATTATTCTCAAGAGATGGTTGATGAAACCAAGCAAATGCTCGACTTCCTCGGCGTACCTTGGGTTGTTGCCAAAGCTGAAGGCGAAGGGCAAGCAGCAGTTATGGCTGCGAAAGGACAACTCGACATCGTCGCTACCCAAGACTGGGATGCGTTGCTGTATGGCACACCTCGACTCGTTCGTAACTTGATGAGCGATGGTACCAAACAACATGGCCGAACCGTTCGAGCCCAACTCATCAATCTCGATGCAATGCTTGGCAGTCATGAGCTGAGCCGAGAACAATTAATCGACCTGGCCATTATGATTGGAACCGATTTCCATCCTGGCATCAAGGGAATTGGGCCAAAGACGGGGATTAAACTCATCAAGGAACACGGTTCTATCGAAGTGATTTGTCAATTGAAGGACAAAGAAGTTCCACGGCGTCTTGATGAAATCCGAGAAATATTCCACAACCATCCAGCGGTTGAAGTAGCAGATGAAGACCTTCTCCCAGGTCCAATCGATATCAAAGGCCTTACTCAGTTCTTACAGGTTGAGCGCCAATTTAGCCAGCGTCGGATGGATAACGAGTTGGACAAATTACGAGATGTCGGCCTTATTCGCGAAGGTGGACAAACGTCATTGTTCTCTTTTTGAAGGCTGCATAAAACGCAAAGGGCTTGCAAGCACATCCACGCCCTGGTATTGTGTAACTGCTTGACGTGCTACGCTTTGAGGATCGTTCAGAGCTTCGAGAACGGTATTGACCGGGGCACATGGAACACCTGTCAGTTTTTCTTCAAGGACACTGCGGTTGAAATTGGAAACTGCGTTTGAAACACTTGACTCCACTGCTTCTCGATCATGAACGCGCCCTTCATTGGTCGCCCACTCTTCACGGTTTTCAAGTGCCAGTGCTTCAACCAAAGTGAGCCACTGATTGTCAGAACCAACTCCAATGACAAACCATCCGTCTTTTGCTTCAAAGGCACGATACGGTACGAGGTTTGGATGAGCCGAACCCATCGGAGTCGGATTCACTCCACTTGCCATTGCGTTGTGTGCTTGATTGACTAATGCAGCAATGGCACTGTCCCAAAGTGAGAGATCTATGCGCATGGCTTCACCTGTTTTTTCCTTATGGAACAATGCAGCAAGAATTGCGTTTCCTGCATTGAGGCCGGTGATGACATCTATCCATGCCACTCCAACTTTGACCGGCGCCGCGCCGGCTTCTCCAGTGATGCCCATGATACCACTCCTTGCTTGCAAGGCGACATCATAGCCTGGCTCATCGCGACGTGGGCCTGTAGCGCCATAGGCTGAAATTGAACAAAGAATGACATCGCTTGGCAAAGGCCCAAGCAGACGCTCAAGGGTTCCGGGTCTGAAGTTTTCAACGACGACATCAGCAGTTTCAATCAACGCTCGAACCTCTTCGGCTTCGCGTTTGAGGTCAAAGGTGACTATTTCTTTGCCCCGATTGCATGATAAGAAATACGCTGCGACTTTCTTTCCGTCAAAGCCGGTGGCGAATGGTGGGCCCCAATGACGGGTATCATCACCCCAAGGTGCTTCGATTTTGATGACTTCAGCGCCCAAGTCTGCTAACATTTGAGTTGCGTATGGTCCAGCCAGTATACGCGAGACATCGACGATTCGAATACCCTCAAGAATTCCGCTCATATACCCCCGAAGTGTCCGAAAGGGTTGAACCTCACCCCCCGAACCGTTGCCTATGGAGCGGTTGAATTTCGAAGAAGATCGTCTCTGGATACGGCTCTTGATGTTGGGCGTTCTACTGAATCTCATCGTCTGTTTTACCAGTGATCTGGGGTTAGATACGCAGGTCAAAATGGCGGTCGATGAAGACGGTGCTCTTCCATGGGGAGATTTACGTCCTGAAATTGCGGGTGAAAGTAACCCAGAGGATGGCGGCCACCGCGTTGTATTACCGTTGTATGACATGTCAGAAGTCGGCATCAAAGCAATGGCTTTCCTTACTTTTGCTGGTATGATTGCCTGCTTATATCGGTGGGGTGGTGTTCGTTCTGCCGCAGTTCTTTCCCTCTCTCCAGCCTTCATTTTCTCAATTGGTCGAGGCTATGAAGAAGTCTACCTAGCGGTATTTTGTGCTGTTTCCTTCATGCTGTTCACAGGCGTACTTTCATCAAAAAACCGGACTCTTCAATCGTTTGGAGGCGCCCTGGCCTTCATGATGATGCCTTATGCAAAGGGCTTCACTGATGGGGCAGGAGTTCTTGTTGGAGCGGCTGTGTTGACAGGTTTTGTTACCCTTTGGAACATGGTTCAGCAACGCGGTGGTGAGAACACCAATTGGATGTCAAAGCCTCATGTTGTAGGTATCGTGGTTTCTCTTTCTGTATCTCTCTGTATGATTCTTCTTGCGATTCTCGAATACAGCAGCACCTTTTCAATTATGATTGAAAGTCCCGTTCGGTACGCCACTGCATTCGTATTCTCAATATTAGATGTCGTAGTTATTTTCACTTTAATTGGAATGGTTTCATGGCCGTTTGTAGGGTCGATGTTTGAGGGGTTCAAATCAATCACTGATTCAAAGACAGCTCAAATGACAGGTTTCATTGCAGGAGTACTCACCGCACTCGTGTTCTATGTCGCAGCACTTTGGACCTATGAAGCGAGTATTTGGAATGCTGACTGGCCCGGCATCATGTGGACAATGGGGAATAATGGACGATACGCGACTCTGCTGTTCATCCCTTTGGTGATGTTACTCCAACAACTCAGGCTTCATGTCGAAGTGCCGACCTATGACGCACCCCTCTCAAAAGCAAAGGTCATGGGAATGACGCTTCTTTTGCTACTGCCACTTTCGATGCTTGCATCCATTCATGGGCAAACCATGTGGACTGATGAAGCGGCGAGTGAAATGAAACTCGAGAAGGGGGAAGAGTTTCTGTTTGTATCAGAAGACACGCTTGGCATGCACTGGCTCTATACGTTCTATGCTCCACTTGATGCGGAGGAAAAGGAAATCACCGGTCATTGGAGATCAATAGACTCGACCTGGGATTCGGATTTGGACTCCACCTTATCACAAGTGACAACGCTCGTTGTTTCACCAGATGTAACATTAACACCCAAAGGATGGATTGTTGAATCAAGTGGAGAAGTAAATCTTCTCAACGGGGGAGGCGAGTGGCGCGTATTAACGCGCTCTTAGCCTCAAGCGTTCTTGTCAGCTTGGACTTGTGCACGGACAGCTTGTGCAGCAGACTTTGCATCTTGCATAGCCTTGCGCACACGGGTGCCAGCAGCAGCGTTACCCTTGTCATGCTTGACAGCATCACCAAGAGCGGCAGTTAAATCATCAATCATCGTTTGAACCAGAGCCTCGACGGACATAACTTGCCCGCAGAGTAATCGGCTTTTATTGGTTCCTCCGGAATCACATGAAAGCGGTCCACAAAAAACGATGTATTGAGCGCCGGCTTGATAAAAAGTACTCCAAAAGGCACATTCCACTGAAACTCAGACCGGATTTCAAGCGAGAGGTTGAAAACCCCTAGGTTAGAGGGGGTGTCAAGGAGGAGTAAGACATGCGCTTTGGTGTTCGAGGAACTTTACCTGACCCAGACCCTGTTGCAACACAGGAATGGGTAGATTCTATTCTTGCGGTTCGAGACCAACTTGGAGACGAAGAAGCACGCCGTATCTTGCTTTCAACCGTTGAAGCGGCCCGTCATGCTGGCGTTGAGATTGACGTCGTCAATACGCCTTACCTGAACTCCATCCACCCCGAGAGTCAAGGTAGTTATCCTGGTGATCTAGAGATGGAACAGCGCCTCCATGGCATTAATCGATGGAATGCAATGATGATTGTCACTCGAGGCAACAAATATTTCGAAGGGATTGGCGGTCACATCTCCACCTATGCATCAACATCTCACGCATGGGAGATTGGGTTCAACCACTTCTTCCGAGGCAAAGATGGGGAAGGGCAAGGTGACCACCTCTACTGGCAAGGACACGCCTCTCCAGGAATCTATGCCCGTGCTTGGCTTGAAGGAAGATTAACCCATGAGCAAATGGAAGCATTCCGTCAAGAGACTGGAGGCAAGGGTTTGTCTTCATATCCGCATCCCCGTCTTATGCCTGATTTCTGGGAATTCCCAACCGTCAGCATGGGCCTTGGAGCAATGACTGCCATTCACCAAGCGCGCTTCAACCGCTACCTCGAAGACCGTGGATTGGTTTCAACCGCAAACTCCCGTGTATGGTATACAATGGGTGATGGTGAATCTGATGAACCAGAGTCTCTGTCCCAACTTTCTCTTGCAGGTCGTGAAGGGCTTGACAACATTGTCATGACCATGAACTGTAACCTTCAACGCCTCGATGGTCCCGTTCGTGGCAATTCAAAAATTGTTCAAGAACTCGAAGGCCGCTTCCGTGGTGCTGGCTGGAACGTCATCAAAGTACTCTGGGGTAGCAGTTGGGATGAGTTATTCGCCCAAGACTCTGCAGGCTTAATCGCAACACGGCTCGATAAATTAGTCGATGGTGATGAACAGCGTATTATGACTGCAGATGGCGCAATCATCCGTAAGGAGTTGTTCAACTCAGAAGGCCTCGCTGCTTTGGTCGCCCACTTGGGTGATGATGATCTGGTGGACTTATGCGCAGATGTTGGTGGGCACGATTTCATCAAACTCCATGCAGCCTATGCTCAAGCGACTGCCCACAAGGGTCAGCCAACCGTTGTACTCATGCGCACCATCAAAGGATTCGGACTTGGACCTGCTTTTGCAGGTCGAAACACGACTCATCAGAAGAAGAAGGCGGGCATGGAAAGCATACAGTACATGCGCGACGATTTGGGACTCAAATTTACTGACGAAGAGTTAGAAGACTACCCCTATGTGATGCCAGAAGATGTTCCCGAAGTGGTGGCGTATGCTAAGCAACGCAGAGCTGTTATGGACGGTTTTATGCCAACTCGAGTCGTTCCAAAGTTTGACCTTAAGCTCCCCGAAGAAGCAACCTATGCGGATTTTGATGAAGGAACCAAGGGCAAGATGGAAGTTTCAACAACCATGGCGTTCGTACGAATTTTACGCTCTTTGATGAAAGACAAAGAGTTCGGAAAGCGAATTATTCCAATTATTCCTGACGAGGCTCGAACCTTTGGCATGGATCCCCTGTTTGCTGAATTTGGAATCTACCATCCAGAAGGTCAACTCTACAAACCAGTCGACCACAAAGTGCTGATGAAGTACAAGGAATCCGCAAAAGGTCAACTCTTGGAAGAAGGCATTAACGAAGCAGGTGCAACTTCGACGTTCATCGCCGCAGCGACCTCTTTTGCAACCCACCATTATCCTACAATCCCGTTCTACACCTTCTATTCGATGTTCGGATTCCAACGTGTGGCTGACCTCATTTGGTCTGCAGCAGACCAACGTGCTCGTGGTTTCCTCATGGGAGCAACCTCAGGTCGAACCACACTCAACGGTGAAGGTTTGCAACACCAAGATGGGCACTCACTCTTGATGGCACATACCAATCCTGCAGTTCGGGCCTGGGACCCTGCATTTGCTTACGAATTGGCCACCATCATCCGACATGGAATTGATGAGATGTATGGACAAGACAAAGACGTCATCCACTACATTGCCGTCTACAATGAGAATTATCCTATGCCTCCTAAGCCAGAAGGTGTTGACCAAGGCATCATTCGTGGCATGTATTTGCTTCGAGGTGCTCCAAAGGGCGACGGCCCAATCGTTCGTCTCATAGGTTCAGGCCCGATCATGGTGCAAGTCTTGGATGCAGTTGAGAAACTCGAAGCCTATGGTGTTCGTTCAGAAATATATTCAGCAACATCCTATGGCGAAATGCGCCGAGAAGGTTTGGAATGCGACCGATGGAACCGATTGCACCCAAGCAAGACCGCTAAGCAACCGTGGATTGAACAAATGCTTGGAACCGGAGATGTTCCAGTCATTGCCGTCAGCGATAACATGGCAGCAGTCCCAGATATGATTCGCCAATGGGTTGGTGGCCACTTTACCGTCTTAGGAACCGATGGATTCGGTCGTTCCGATACCCGTGAAGCACTTCGCCGATTCTTTGAAATTGATGGGAAAGCAGTTGCACTTGCAGCACTCTCCTCACTTGTAAGAGATGGTTCAATCGATGCCAGCGTTTACGAAAAGGCCGAGAAAGAGTTTGGAATTTCAACTGAACGTGAAGACATCACTGAAATCTGATGTGAAACAAGGAAAAAGTTCCTTCTTCACTCGCTTCCGACAAGTTTGTAATCATCAGAAAGTGGTGTAGCACCAGTTTCCATTGAGATGATTTGACCGTCTTTGAACCGCATAAAAGACATGACGGCTTCAGAGTCAGAATCGTTTGCAAAGTGAACAATAGAGTGAGCAACACCAACTTCATCGTTTTCGAACAAGATTCTGTTGTGTTCCGATGTTGGAGTGCTGCCGCTGCTGACGAATCCGAGAATGTCAGATTTACTCATGGTGTGTCCACCCACATGCGGGTTGAAGACACAATCATCGTGGATGATTTTTCCGAGTGCTTCGACATTTGCGGTATCCCAGGCTTCATTGTATGCTGCTATGATAGACATGAATTCACCTTGACTCTCCGTTTTTTAAACCCGTCGACGGGCGAATCTGCTGTAAGAGGACCAATTCTTCAAGGTGCAAATTGAGGACACACCGTGCAGAGTATCCATAATATCTCAGAGTGGTGCATTGAGTCTTGTAAGAATTGGACAAGGAAGCCTCTATCACGTGGATTGTATTTGCAATCCACGCTGAAGTAACCCACCGGCATGCACTTGTTCGATTTCTTCAACCACTACCATTTCCTCTTCTTCATCTTGACCGAATAACCGGTAAGTCTGCGTTAAGGAGGCAAAAAGAGCGCCAAATACTCCAAGCCAAAGGAAGAATGGAACAACATCGAGTGGTGTATCAAAATTCATCCAGTACGTGAAATGATTCTGATTTTGAACAATTGAACTCTCCATCGTTTCTGCAT
>Ga0209711_10002033_pt1 | contig 18824 bp, 20 predicted proteins | sample ArcticOcean_MG_C_7_FD_187441 | JGI IMG/M metagenome (GOLD analysis project Ga0209711, IMG submission 187441) | Marine microbial communities from western Arctic Ocean - ArcticOcean_MG_CB11_88 (SPAdes) (version 2) | ecosystem: Environmental > Aquatic > Marine > Oceanic | place: Arctic Ocean... | reverse complement strand
AATTTTAGTTTACGGCAAACAAGAAAAGATCCAGCTGAGACTTAAAGCGGAATGTACAGTTCACTTTAATGATGAAATTACAAAAGAGTCCTGGGAAAACACAGGTCATATAAGTAGAAAATGCTATCTAGTTACGAATGGACCGGGTACAGAGTCTGTGACACCTACTTCAGGGCTAGATGATAAGTTTGATAATTTTAATTATACAAAAAAAGAAAGTGAAACAGGGTATAAAAACTTTTGTGTAATTAGATGTAAAGTTAAAAGTATTGAGTGGTTATACTTAGCGGCTAAAGGTCATCGTAGAGCTATATTTGATCTAGAGAACAATAAAAAAAATTGGCTGGTTCCATAATTATTTAACACGTTCATAATCTGAAACTGCACCCGATTTAGTTAAAAACCCACTGTTATCCCTACTACCTTGGGTCCATTTACAACCAGCACCAATACTTGGTATTTTATGTGAAGGTGCTCCTTCTGCAATTTTTTTATTCATCATTTTTATAGTTTTTAAAATTTTAGGATGATTAAAATTTCCATATTCTTTTAAACACATAACTTTATAGGGGTCGTATGAATTTTTTGATGTTGGTGTTAAATAAACGCTATCTTCAGTTTTAGGGCAACCTTTTTCTTCGTGAAGATATGCTGGTCCAGCATTAAGTCCCCAACCAAGATGTGTAGGTTTATTTTTGTCGATATAGTGACCGTTGCTAATTCCTGGTACACATTCAAAACCTTGTCCTTGTGTATGATACAATTCATGAATAGTAAGTTTTAATAATTTTTCTTTTTCAGATGTTTTACCGCCTATAAAAGCAGACCCAACACCAGGTCCTGCTTCACCTTGACCAGCGCTTCCTTTTACGTCTGCAAAATTAAAATAAATTTTTTTAGGATTGTTAAGTCCTTGTAACCAAAAATATGGGACTATGTTGTTATTTGGGTATTTAGTAATTTCTTTACTTTTTTTTGTTAGACGTATGAATGTAATATCAAGCTTACCATCTTTTCTATAATCAAATTTAAATTTTTTACTTTTTCCATTAGCTAAAGAATGTTTGGCTGTTTCTCTTGCCATGATATCGTTTAATTCAAGTAAGATACCTTCCATTTTTCCATTAATATCCCACTCAAAGTCCTTTCTTTCTTCAGCTAACAAATAATTAAAATGAATTTGATAATCATCATTTGTGTCAGGCTGATCTACAAAAAATCTTCCTGATTTTTTATCCTCAGGTTTTATAAAAGGTTTAGAATAAAGTGCTATTTTGTTAGTTAGTTTTGTATCACCAGTGCCAGTAGAAAAATTCCAAACAATTTTATCATTTACAGAATACAAGGAACATTCTGCAGTCTTGCTAATTTTATATTTTCTAATTTGTTTGGTGCATTTTTTAAATAACTGTTCGTGGAATTCATCTGTTATTTTATCAGTAAATCCTGATTGCCACACCGAATTATTACTTCCTCCATCTGTGTAGAAGTAAAGAATATATTTTTTACCTATATTTTTCTTTTTTTTACTATTTTTATCATACTGATTATTTATTTGTGTTTTTATATCCGACGGTACTTCTGATTGTCCTGCCTGCTTTAGTCCTGCGACAACATTTGTTTGAAGTAATAGTGCTAAAAAAAATGTAATTAATTTCATCATATATTATTTTTTATATTTTTTATAATTTTCAACATAATGTTTAGCGTTCGCTCTAATTTCTTCAACTTCTTTATCTGTAACTTGTCTAATAACTTTTCCTGGGCTCCCAAGAACCAAAGATCGATCTGGTATTATTTTGTTTTCGGTAATTAGTGTGTGTGCACCTATAATGCAGTTTTTTCCAATTTTAGTTTTATTAAGTATTGTGCTTCCGATCCCAATTAAAGTATCATCTCCAACTTCACAACCATGAAGCATCACCATATGACCAACGGTTACGTTTTTACCTAGAGTTAATGGACAACCTGGATCTGTATGAAATACACTCCCGTCTTGAACATTTGATCCTTCACCAATAATTATAGGTTCAATGTCTCCTCTTAAGACAACATTAAACCAAACATTAGCATCTTTTTTTAAGATAACTTTACCAATTAAAACTGCGTTACTAGCTACCCAAGAATCTTTATCTAGTGTTGGTGTTTTTTTTTCAAATTCGTAAATCATATAATTGCTGTAATTTGATATTAAAATATTTATAATATTAATCCAAGATTGTAAATTATCTTATGTTTGTAATAATAACTAGAAATTTTCCACCTGATATTGGTGGCATACAAAGTTTAATGGAGGGTTTATCAAAAGGCCTGACAAATCATGGTCCTGTAAAAGTTTTTGCTGACTTTTTTCCAAAGTGTAACGATTATGATCAAACTTCTAATTTAGAAATTCAAAGAATTGAAGGTTTTAAAATTTTTAGAAAATTCAGAAAAGCTTATGTGGTAAATGAATATTTAAAAACAAATAAAGTTAAAGCTATTTTTTTTGATCACTGGAAAAGCTTAGAACGTATAAATAATGAATATTTAGATAAAAGTTCTAATTTTTGTTTAATTCATGCAAAGGAAATTAACCACACCATTGGTAGTTTATTAAATATCAGAATGAATAAAGCTTTTAAAAAAACTAAGTTTATTATTGCAAATTCTAAATACACAAAAGAATTAGGAATAAGCATGGGACTAGAAGAGGAAAAAATACACATTATACATCCGGGAACAAATTACCCTGTTAGAATTCATAAAGAAGATGAATTAAAAGCAAAAAATATATTTGGTTCTACTTTCCCAAAAATTATTACCGTAGCAAGATTAGACAGAAGAAAAAGTCACCAAAATATATTGATGACTATTAAAAATTTGATACCTACTTACCCTAATATTAAGTATGTTTGTATTGGTGATGGTGATGAGAGAAGTAATTTAGAAAGCTTGCGAAAACAACTTAACATTGAAAAACAAGTAACTTTTCTACCAAGGACTGCTGAAAATTTAAAGGTGGCACTTATCAATGACTCTGATTTATTTTTAATGCCATCAGTTATTTATAGAAAGTCTGTTGAAGGATTTGGAATATCTTTCATAGAAGCTGGAAGCTATGGAAAAGCTTCTATAGGTGGAAAAGATGGAGGACAAGCTGATGCAATCGAAGAAGGGAAGACTGGATATTTGTGCGACGGAAATGATTTAAGTTCTATTTATGATAATATTTTAAAATTATTCAGAAATGACCAATATAAAGTATTAGGCTTGCAGGCTAAAGAATTCTCCAAAAAATTTAAGTGGGAAAATATTATTAAAAAATACTTAAATTTAATTTAGTACTTTTTTAATCTCTTCCATTACAGTTTCTGCTTTAAGCAAACTTAAATCTTTAACTGAGATAGATTTAAATTTTTCTGACTCTATGCTCACTTTATGTGCAGATGTGTGACCGCCAAACAAGACTAATCCAGGTTTGTTCATGTGACTGCAAATATGTGCAGGTCCTGTATCATTTGCAATTATAAAACTAGCATCTTTAATTAAGCTTATAAGCTCATTTATTTTTAAGGATTTTCCTTTATCCAAAATTACTTGAGTGTTTAATAGCATGGATTCTATGATCTCTTTAGGTCCTGGGGCTAAAAGAATATCGTACCTACCGGAGTATTTAGCTTTTAATTGAGAAATCAAGATTGAATAATAAGGCCATTTTTTTACTATCAATTTAGGTGAACAAAAAGGAAAAATTAAAATATATTTTTTACTTATGTAATCTTTTGTAATGTGTCTTATGTTAGTAACGGCCCAATTCAAATTTGATTTTTTAATATTTTCAGTCTTAATCCCGCTTTTTTTAAGTTGAATTTCCATTCTTTTTAAAACTGGTTCTTTATCAAAATCTGATTTTAATTGACCTGATTCTAGAGTTGTCTCTGTTGAGGACCATTTTGGTAATTTTATAAGATATTTACTGTAAAACTTTGTTCTTCTAGAATTTTGCAAATCAAACACGTGAGTAAAATTATAAAAAGATAATTTTTTTTTTAATTCATAAAGATAAATCAAATTCCATCTAGGAAATCTTTTATCTACGATGACTTCATCAACATAAGGACATCTACTCATAAAATCAGCGTATTGATATGATGTTAAAAGCACTACGTTTGATTTTGTATTAGATTTTTTTATATCTTCAATCGCTCCGTTGGCTTGGATTATATCTCCGAGAGAACCATGTTTAATAATTAATATATTTGACATTTTTTTAACTATATAAATTTATATTTATAGTATACTCAAAAATTCACTATGAATAATAAATTAGATAAAATATTAGCCGAAATATCAGCTGGTGAATTGATAGATAAAATAACTATACTTGAGATAAAAAAAATTAAAATAGCCGACAGGAAAAAGCTCGAAGATGTAGAAAAAGAACTCTCTTTGCTTAATAATACTTTAGAAGAAAAAATTCCCGATCTATCAAAAATTCACATATTAATCGATAAATTGAAGGCTATTAACTTAAAACTTTGGGATATAGAGAATGGTAAAAGAATGGCAGAAAAAAATAATAATTTTGATCAAAAGTTTATTGAGTTATCAAGAAGTGTTTATAAAAATAACGATGAAAGAGCTAGAATCAAACTAGAAATTAATAATATTTTAGGTTCTAATATTAAAGAAGTAAAATCTCACCATTAGTCTTTATTAAGACTTGGAATTCTTTTTCTTAGAATTTTAGAAATATTAGGATTAATATTAGCTGTAATCACACCTATGCCAGTTTTTAACTCTTTTAAAATTTTACCATCTGGTGAAATAATTAATGAGTGACCGTAAGTTTTTCTACCGTTCCAGTGTTTACCGTACTGTGCCGGTGCAAAGATATAACAATAATTTTCTATAGCTCTTGCTTTTAATAAACTGTGCCAATGTTTTTTTCCTGTAGTTTCTGTAAAAGCTGAAGGTACAGAAATAAATAAAGATCCTTTTTTTGAGAGTTTTCTAAACATATTAGGAAATCGTACGTCGTAACAGATTGAAAAGCCTAATTTCCCCCATGGCAAATTAGTAGTTCTAAGCGATCTTCCGCTAGAAAAAGTATTTGATTCAAAATATTTTTCTTTTTTACTTAGCATTACATCAAACATATGAATTTTATCATAATATTTTACAATTAACCCTTTAGGATTAATTAACACTGATCTGTTTTTAATTTTATTTTTTTCTTTAATTAAAACACAAGTTAGAATCCATTTTTTATACTGATTTGCTAGCTCTTGAAGACCTTTTAAATAAATATCTTCCTTCATAATAGTTACTTTTTTTAATAATTGTTTTTTATTTAAACCAAACAAAGATGAGGTCTCAGGAGTAATAATAAAATCTGATTTCTGTTTTATAGCTTTTAAAATTAGTTTTTTTGAAATAAGTAGATTTTTTTTAATATCTTTGCCGGATCGTATCTGGATGCACGAGACTTTGAACATATAGTAAGATAAATGTTAAATATTTATTTCATTACAGAGGATGCAAAGTTCCAATTACAATCAAAACTAGGAATATGAACACCTGAAACTGTTACGTTTCCAAAACTTTTTTCTAAAACTTTACACCAGTTTTCGACCTGTTTCGGTTTTTTGTCTTTACTTCCAACTTGAGCAGTAATTATTCCGCCTGTTTTTAAAATTCTTTGCAAGCCACTCATATTTTTTCTAGCAAGGTCTATGCAGTACTGATCATCGTTTAAATCTACAAAAATTTTATCGTACTTAGAATTCTCAACAGATTTAATGCTTTCAAATGCATCGCCCCAGAAGGTGTTGACAGTGTTACTTTTTTTTACTTTTGAACAAACTTTAGGTAGGTGTCTATAGCAAGACTCAACTATCTCGGGGTCAAGTTCGTACCAATCTATATAATTGGTATTATTTTCTAGACACTCTCGTGCCACTCCACCATCTCCTCCTCCAATAATAGCAACATTGTTATTTTTTTTACTTAGATCGTAACTTGACTTAAAAAAAGTTGAACTGTAAATTTTTTCATCTTTTTCAGCTACTTGGATTTCATGATCAATAAAAAGAGCATTGCCAAATTCTTCTAAGTTCATGACCTCAACAAACTGACCAACTTTTGATGTAAAAGTTTCTAATATGCTATTAACTACATAATATTTTTTTTGACCTGGTGTAGAATAAATATCATCGTACAAGCTGACACTGCTTCTATCAAAACTGTTAACTACTACTCTTTCATGGTCAATTTCTTTTTTTAGTATTTTTAAAGCAACTTTAGGATGAACTTTGCCACATGTAAAAAAATCAAAGCTAATCACACCTCTTTCAGGAAAGGTATGAAAACTAAAATGACTTTCAGATAATAGAGCAACTAAAGTAAATCCTTGGGGCTGGAATTCATGGCTTCTAACATTAAGTATTTCTACTTTGGCTGCTTTTGCAATCTTATAAATAATTTTTTCAAAAAAAGATTTTGAGTAATCTTTTTTTACACCAAGAAAATCTAAAGTGATGTGTTCCCCAACTTTGATCATAAAAAACTAGTCCCTCTTATAATTTTTCATTTTATCTAAAACTATTTTCATTTCTTTTTTTGAAAGTATTTTAGGTATGCCAATTCTTAGGGCATTAATATATTGATTACAAATATTTTCGACTTCCTGAGCTAACTCAAAAGCCTTATCTAAATTTTCTCCAAATACAATCTGTCCGTGATTTCCGATTAGGCATGCTGATCTATTTTTTAATGCAGATAAAATATTATTTGACAATTTTCTTGTACCAAAAGTTGCGTATTTTGTGCATTTTATATCTTCTCCACCCGCAACGCCAACCATATAATGAAATGCCGGGATAGATTTTTGATGCGATGAAACAGCTGTAGCACAAGTAGAATGTGTATGAACAATTGCTCTGGCATCTTTTTTATTAACATAAATATCTTGATGAAATCTCCATTCAGACGATGGTATTCCCTTTTTTTTTTCAAATTTACCTTTCAGAGAAACAAACACTATGTCTTTAGGTTTTAGTAATGAATATTTTGTTCCGGAGGGAGTTATATAAAATCCATCTATATTTTTTTCTTTAGCTCGTGCTGATATGTTTCCTGATCGTAATGCAGATAAATTAGTAGAGTTTAATTTTTTTGAATATTTGATTACTGCTAACCTCAATTTACTCACTATAAATCTGAAACTAAAAAAAAGCTTATAATTAATAGTATTTTTTTCATTTAAATAATTCTTTTAATCCTTTTTCTGAAGCTTCGCAGATACCTTTTTCTGTAATTAACGCTGTAACTAACTTAGCTGGTGTAACATCAAATGCTAAATTTAGCACATTACTTTTTTGTGGATAAATTAAAATTTTTTGAAGTTTGTTGTCTTCACCTAAACCTTCAATGTGTGAAAGTTCTTTAGAATCTCTTTCTTCAATTGGAATATCCTTAGGATCTTTAATAGACCAGTCTATCGTGGAGCTTGGTAAGGCGACGTAGAAAGGAATATTGTTATCTTTTGCAGCTAAAGCTTTTAAATATGTTCCAATTTTATTACATACATCTCCATTGGACAAAGTTCTATCAGTTCCAACGATACACATATCGACCTGCCCTCTTTGCATTAAAATTCCGCCTGTGTTATCTGCTATAATTGTATTAGGTATTCCCTCCTCATTTAACTCATAAGAAGTTAAATTAGCTCCTTGATTTCTTGGTCTTGTTTCGTCTACCCAAACATGCAGCTTAATTCCTTTTTTATGTGCATGATAAATTGGTGATGTTGCTGTACCCCAATCAATTGTCGCTAGCCATCCAGCGTTACAATGAGTTAGGATGTTTACGGTATCTTTTTTTTTGTTATAAATTTCTTCAATAATTTTGAGGCCGTTAAAACCAATATGTTTACAGAATTCCACATCCTCTTCGACAATTATTTTTACTTCTTCTAAAGCAATTTTTAAAATTTCATTACTATTAATACCTGATAGTTTTTTCATCATTCTATCTACTGCCCATTTCAAATTAATAGCTGTGGGCCTTGAGGCTATTAATTCTTCACTAGATTTTTTTAAAAAAGATTGATCCTTATTTTCAATTATAGACAGAACTAATCCGTAAGCAGCTGTAGCTCCTATTAGTGGTGCACCTCTAACTTCCATTGTTTTGATTGCATTGATTGCATCTTTAATTGTTTTTAAATCTTTTATGATAAATTGATGTGGAAGTTTGGTCTGATCTACTATTTTAACACAATTGTTTTCAAACCAAATTGTTCTGTATGCTTTTCCCTCTATTTTCATTATTTTTTATTGAGAGTTCTGCCGGCAATACATTGTAGTTTTTTTATTGTTTTTTTTGTTCTTAATTTTGGGTCTGTTATTATGGCATTATCCAAACAATCGTTTGCTGGATCATTTTCAACTGAAAAATCTTTATATGTTTTAATAACTTCTTTGATCATGTTTTGTGCATTAGAAGCATTTTTTGTTAATGTTTTAATAACCATAGAAACATCAACGTCATCATGATCTGGGTGCCAACTATCGTAATCTGTTACCATAGCCACTGTACAGTATCTGATCTCTGCTTCTCTTGCTAGTTTGGCTTCTGGCATATTTGTCATGCCAATAACATCTGCACCCCAAGATCTATAGAGTTTAGATTCAGCTAAAGTCGAAAATTGAGGACCTTCCATTACAATGTAGGTTCCGTTCAGTTGATATAAAATATTCATCTTTTTTAATGCAGTTTCACAACATTCACCTAATGATTTACTGACTGGTTTTGCCATTGAGACATGAGCCACAATTTCTTCGTCAAAAAAAGTTTTATGTCTTGCAAATGTTCTGTCTATAAATTGATCTATAATAACAAAGGTTCCTGGGCTTAAACTCTCCTTTAAAGAACCAACTGCTGATACTGAAATAATGTCTGTAACTCCCAATTGCTTCATTGCATCAATGTTAGCTCTAAAATTGACATTGCTTGGGTTAATTTTATGACCTCTTGAGTGCCTTGGAATAAAACAAATCTCTTCTTTACCTAGTTTTGCAGTTAATATTTCGTCTGAAGGATTTCCCCAAGGTGTACTGATTTTTCTCCACTTAGATTTTTCAAAACCTTCTATTTTATAAAGGCCACTTCCTCCAATTATCCCAAGTTTTCTTTTTTTCATCGTTTAATTATTAATACTTTTTTGTTAGATATTGAAGCATAATATGGATTTAAAAAAACATATAAGATCAATTCAAGACTATCCTAAAAAAGGAATTTTATTTAGAGACATCACAACTCTAATTAAAGACCCTGAGGCTTTTAACTTTGCGATTGATAAAATCGTTGAAATATCCAAAAAAGTTGAATTTAATAAAATTTCAGCAATAGAATCGAGAGGTTTTATATTTGCATCGACTGTTTCTTACTTAACAAATAAACCATTAATTTTATTAAGAAAGAAAGATAAATTACCTGCAGAAAGATATTCTGTGGATTTTCAACTTGAGTATGGTGACGCAACAATTGAGGTCCATAAAGATTCGATTGATAATGGGGACAAAGTATTAGTAATTGATGATCTCATTGCAACAGGTGGCACAGCAGAAGCGGCTGCTGAATTAATTGAAATTTCAGGAGGTGTCGTTGCTGGATTCATTTTTATAATAAATTTATTTGATCTACCGGGTAACAACTTACTTAAAAAAAAATCTTATTTTACAGAAAGTTTAATTGAATTCCCAGGACACTAGATTTCTTTTTGTGTCCACGTTTTAGGTGTGAGTTCGTTATTAATTTCAATTTCAATATTATAATCAAAAGGTTTAGGTCCTCTCTTTTTTATATACTCAAATGTTTTTTGTATTCCTTCTTGCAATGAAACTGTTGTTTTATAATTCAAAATTTTTCTTGCTTTATCAGCGGAGCAAGTAGCGTGCTTGACTTCTCTGGGTCTGTCAGGTCTATAAATAGGAGAAAGATTTACTCCAGTAATGTTTGAACATATTTCTGCTACTTTGTTAATAGTAACAAACTCTTCATCTGGTCCAATATTTATGACTTGCTTGTTTAAATCTTTTTGATCGAGCATTGGTATTAAACAGCTTAAGCAGTCATCGATATATGAAAAACATCTCTTCTGCTCACCATCACCATAAATAATAGGAGCCTTACCTTGAAGCATTCTATTAATCATTATTGAAACTACGTTTCTAAAAGGATCGTCGTATCTCTGTCTTGGACCAATAATATTATGCGGAACAGCTACAACCCATTCAATATTATTTAGTTCGCAAAGATTAATTAACACGTCCTCTGCAGCTACTTTTGATATTGCGTATGGATCTACAGGCATAGTTTTCATTGACTCTAAAAAAGGTGTTTGTTGACCGCCATATCTAGCCATGGACGAACAATATATAATTCTTTTTACTTTGTGGTTAATTGCAGCAGAAAAAATGGAGACTGAAGCTAAATAGTTATTTCTTGTAATCTCGTAAGGGGAAAATACTGAAAGACCCTCATGTGCTGTAGCCGCACAATGATATACGATATTAACTCCAGACATAATATTTTTAATTTTTTCAAACTCACAACAGTCAATTTTATGAAACTGTATCTTACTTGGAATGTTGTCTTTATATCCACCAATCATACTGTCTATTCCAATTACTTCATGACCTAGATTTGCCAGTTGTTCGGCTAAGTGTGAACCCATGAAACCTGCGACTCCCGTAACTAGTATTTTATATTTATTTTTCATTTTAAATTAACTATTATTAAATGGTCTATACCATGACTGTTTTCCAATAATAGAATTAAATAATCCTGATATTCTATGCTTGTATATAAGTTTTTTTGAGTTTTTCAAAGTTATCGAATAAAAAAAATATTTAACCAACCCAGAAAATAATTTGTCTGAAGTGTGCAATAAGGCATATAAAAAACCTTTGTGTTTTTTTGTAAAATAAAAAGTTGACCACATCCAGTGCCAATTTCTAGACAGTTCCATTTCAAAATTATATTGCTCTTCATGAGAACTTCCTCCTTGATGGTAAATTAAGATGTTTGGGTCTACAAAAATTTTTTTTTTATTTTTTTTTAACCGTTTACATAAATCTATTTCTTCAAGGTATATAAAAAAATTATCGTCAAAAAATCCAATATCTTTAAATTGTTCTAAATTTAAAAACATTGCAAAACCTTTTACAGAGTCGACTTCTGATAATTCTTTAATATTATTTTGTAAATTTTTTTCATCTTGAATAGCTGGGCCAATTATAGCAAAATTTTTAATTGTATTAGCAGTATTGAAAAAATTATTTAAAGTATTTTCTTCTAGTTCAGCGTCTGGATTTAAAATTAGTGCATATTTAGTTTTTACTTTTGAGAGGCCAAGATTATTTCCTTTTGCATATCCTAAGTTTTCACCTGCAATTAAACATTCTGTGTTTGTGAAATTTTTTTCTATTTTTTCTTTAAAAGATAGATTTTTTGAATTTTCAACAACAATAATTTTACATTGACTGTTTATTGATTTTAAACATTTAATAATTTTTTGATCACTCTTATAGGATGTTATTACGATGGTTATTTGATTAAATGTCATTATTAGAACAATATTTGATTTTATATCTTATTTCTTTTAAAAATATGAATTATTTTACAATAATATATGAAAAATATTAAAAAAGTTATTGTTACTGGTGGGTACGGTTTTATAGGGAGTAACCTTGTAAAATATTTATTAAAAAAAAACTATTTTGTAATTAATATAGATAAATTGGCCTACTCCGCAAATTTGTATAATTTAAAAGATCTTAAAAGTAACAAATATATTTTTTATAAAGCTGATATAAATAATAAAGCCTTTTTTTCAAAAATCTTAAAAAAATATAATCCTTCTTTTGTTTTCAATCTAGCAGCAGAAACGCACGTAGATAGATCTATCGATAGCCCAGAACCGTTTATAAATACTAATATTAATGGAGTATTTAATGTTCTTGAATCTATGCGTTTTTATAAAAAAAAAACAAATAAAAAAATAAAACTAATTCATATTTCAACAGATGAAGTTTATGGTGACTTAACCCAAAATAAAAAAAGAGCAAATGAAAGCTTTCCTTACAAACCAAGCTCTCCATACGCAGCTTCTAAAGCAAGTGCTGATCATTTAATAAAATCCTATGTTAGGACATACAACTTTCCTGCAATTATTTCTAATTGTTCTAATAATTATGGACCAAATCAATTTCCTGAAAAATTAATACCAAAAATTATATCCAATATAATTAAAAACAAACCTATTCCTATTTATGCAAAGGGTTTAAATTGTAGAGAGTGGATACATGTTGATGATCATTGTAGAGCTTTGGAAATATTAGCGACTAAAGGAAAAGTTGGGCACAGCTACAATATCGGTACTAATAAAAGTTTAACGAATATAGCCTTGACTAAACTTATTATAAAAAAAGTAAAAAAAAAAATAAAATATGTAGGAAAAAGGGTTAAAATTATCTATGTTAAAGATAGACCTGGACACGACTTTAGGTATGCAATTGACTCAAAAAAAATCCAAAGAGAATTAAAATGGAGATCACTTATTAAGTTAAACAAAGGAATTACGGAAACAATTAATTGGTACTTTAATAATATGGAATATTTTAAATCAATATCTAGTAAAAAATACCTTGGTAAACTTAAGAGAAAAATATGATTAAAAAAGGAATAATTCTTGCAGGTGGAACTGGATCTAGAATGAGTCCGGTTACTAAGGCGGTAAACAAACAACTTCTTCCATTATATGATAAACCACTTTTTTATTATCCTCTTTCTGTTCTTATGTTGGCAAAGATTAAGGACATATTAATTATTGTTAACAAGGGACAGGCAGATCAGTTTAAAAAAGTTTTACCAAATGGTGACAACCTTGGGATTAAAATTACATATGCAGAACAGGAAAAGCCTAGAGGCTTACCTGATGCTTTTATAGTAGGTGAAAAATTTATAGGTAACAATTCTGTAGCTTTAATTTTAGGAGATAATTTTTTTTTTAGTCAAAGTTTGTCGAAGAAACTTAAAGATTGTACAAATCTTTCAAAAGGAGCAAAGGTATTATTGCACCCTGTAAAAAATCCATCTTTATATGGTGTAGCTTCTATTAATAAACAAAAAAAAATTATAAATATTGTAGAAAAACCAAGAAAAACTAAATCTAATCTAGCTGTTACAGGTCTTTACTTTTTTGATAATAAGGTAATAAAATTAAGTAAATCGTTAAAACCGTCAAAAAGAAAAGAGATCGAAATTGTCGATTTATTAAACAAATATAGAAGTAAAAAACAATTAAATGCAGAAATAATTGGAAGAGGTGGCACATGGTTAGATACAGGGTCAATAAAAGATTTTAATAACGCCTCAAATTTTGTCGCAACTATCGAAAATAGACAAGGTTTTAAAGTTGGGTGTATTGAAGAAATTTCGTTTAATAACAAATGGATAAACAAAAAAGATATTAAAAAAGCAATAAACTTCTATGGAAATTGTGAATATTCAGAATATTTAAATTCAATAATAGAGAAATAAAATTAATGAAAAAAATTTTAGTTACCGGTGGAGATGGAAGATTTGCTGAAGAATTAAAAAAAATCAATTGTCCATATAATTTTATTTTTCGTAATAAAAACCAATTTAATATTTTATCGGTTAACTCAATTAAAAAAAATTTAGAATTATACAAACCAGACTCAGTTTTACATCTAGCAGCTCTTTCGAGACCTATGTCAATTCATGACACGAAAATTAATAAAAGTATCGACTTGAATATAATTGGTACAGCAAACTTAGTTAAGTTATGCAGTGAAAAAAATATTAAAATAATTTTTTTTTCAACAAGTTATGTGTACCCAGGTAAAAAAGGGAATTACAAAGAAAGTGATGCTTTACTTCCGTGGAATAATTATGGATGGTCTAAATTAGGAGCTGAATCTTCAGTGCAAATGTATAAAAATTCCCTAATTATTAGAGCATGCATGACTGAAAAACCATTTGTGCATAAATATGCCTTTAGTAATGTTAAATCAAATTTCATTTTTCATGAAGACTTTGCAAAAATTTTTATTAAATTAATAGGTAAAAAAGGAATAATTAATATTGGTGGAAAATCTCAAACTATTTATCAATTCGTAAGAAAAAATAACAAAAAAGTTAATAAGATAAAATCTCAAGGTGAGTTACCACTTAATATGGACATGTGTCTAAAAAAATGTGAAAAACTTCTAAAAAAATGAAAATCATTAAAACAAATATAAAAGATTTATTAATAATCAAACAAAAAAGTAATACTGATAAGAGAGGAAGTCTTAGGGAAATATTTAACAAGAAAATTTTAAATAAAAATAATTTTGTATTTGAATATTGTACAACGTCTAAGCCCAATGCTTTAAGAGGTTTTCATTTCCAATACAAATTTCAACAAGCAAAATACGTAAATGTTCTTAAGGGAAAAATATTAGATTGTGTAATTGATCTAAGAAAAAATTCAAAGACTTTTGCTAAAATATTTAAAATTATTTTATCTGAAAAAAACTGCTTGAGTTTATATATTCCTAAAGGTTTTGGTCACGCATACTACAGCTTTGATAAAATAAATGTAGTATATTACAAATTAACTAATTACTACAAACCAGAATATGAAGATGGTATTAATGTAATGGACAATAAATTAAAAATTAATTGGCCAAAAAATAATTGCAAAATATCAAAAAAAGATAAAGCGCTCAAATCATTTGAAGAATTTTGTAAAACTCATAAATTTCTATAATCTGATAAGCTTTTAACAATAATTGGAAGTTCTTTAACGCTATAGTTTTTTTGAAACCAATATGAGAGAAATCTTTCAGCTAAAAAACCATATATTCTCTTTAAACCGTAACTTTCAAGATTATCAAAACCAAAAACTTTCTCACATTTTTCTAGCCATGGAAAAATAACTTCATAGTAATCTTTCAATATTTTTGTTTTACATATAAACATATTATGTGGGTTAAATGATGTTTCGTTACACATAAAATTTTTAAAACCTTCTTTATTTTCTTGGTCTAGAAGATTAGTTGCTAATTCTAAGTTTTTTTTTCCATGAAATAATTCAAAATGTAGTTGAAGATTTCTTTTCTTTTCAGAAAATAGCAAGGAGGGATTAAGTAAAAATTTCCTGAAATGATTTTTAAATATTTTTGAAAATTTATAATTAGATACTAAGAATTTTTTTCCTAATATTACGTCGTAATTTGAATAACTATTATCAATATTTTTTACAATTACTTGATTAAGATTTTTTAGAGTAAGGTTATTAGATTGTAAGTTTTCTTTAATAAAAAACTTTCTATATTGACAAAAACCCACCCAGTCAGTGTTTATTTTATCTAAATAATTTTTCCATATCCAATAATGAAAGGTGTACTCGCCATAAAATGGGTTCTTGTAAGAAATATTTTTTCCATCTTTATCATTCAAAGTATTTTTGGAAAAATTATTTTTTCCTAATCCTACAGGTATATAAGATAAACTCTTTATTTTTTCTTCATGAAGTGGATCAAGTGTTAGACAGAAGAAAGAAATATTATTCATAAATTTTTGGTAGCGGGAAGTGGGATCGAACCACCGACCTCAGGCTTATGAGTCCTGCGCAGCAACCTCTACCCTCTCCTTAACGTTGTTATACAACAAAACTTTTTTAAGCTAAACCTCTATTTCGAGTCTGAGTGAGTCGCGAATGAGTCGAGAATATTGTAGGATATTCAAAAATTTATAAAATTTTACTGATCATGAAAAAGTTAATATTGACGTTAATTATAAGTATCTTTACAAATTTCAATTACGCTTCAGCTCAAACTATTACTATGCCGTCAGGCTTAACAGCTGATACATCAAGCTTTGTTTTATTATCGTCATCTGGAACCACACCAAGCATAAGTGGATTTACGGCAACAGATTTATTAGCAACAGTTGTTGCGTCAGCTGGAACTTTAATTGTTACAACTACAACAGGTTTGGAAAAAGCTGCAGGATATTGCGATTACCCTGAAGATAATAGTGCTGAGCCAACTCAGTGTAATGATGAGGCTTTAAATCATGAAGAAATAGGATTTATAGGAACTCAGGCTGAGATAAATACTGCTCTAGCAACTTTATCTTTTAAAGGAGATGGTTCAACAGGGTCTCCATCTGTCACACTTTCAATAACGCTTTCTGGTGCAAGTTATGATTCTTCAACTGGACATTATTACAAAAAAGTTGTTGTTGCGGATATCGATTGGGGTGATGCAAGGACTGCGGCAAAAAGTGATGCACAAATATTTAATGGTATGAGAGGTTACTTAACTAATATTACTTCTGCAGCAGAGAATAGTTTTATCACAAGTAAATTAGCTCAAAGTGCATGGATTGGTGGCTCTGATAGTGGTACTGAAAAAATATGGAAATGGATGGATGGACCTGAGGGAGACACCACGTTTACATGTGAACCAAGTAGTGGTGGTGGTACAGGTGCAACTATTTCAGGATGCACTGAGCAGGACTATCTTAATTGGGATACTAATGAACCAAACGATGCTGGAGGAGAAGATTGCGTTCACATGTATGGAAGTGGTTCCAAAATAGGTAAATGGAATGATTATGATTGCGCTGATAATCGCGTTGATGCGTATATAATTGAGTACGGTGGACAGGGAGAAACTGTTACCGTTTCAGGATCAACAGTATTCACGATCGAATCTTTAGAGGCAAGTGGAAATACTCACCAAGCATTTAACGACAAACAATTATCTGGAATAGTAGAGGCTCAAACAGAGAGTGTTAAGAGGTGGATGTTTAATTCTACAACTTCTGTTTTAGATAGAATGGAACAGTTTAGACGAACTGGTAAAAATGAAGGTATTCAATTAAGTGATTTTAGATTAGCTTTAGCTAATCAAGGAGTAAATGATAATACTCATGCTAAACTTGGAAGGCATTATCTACAAAAATATTCAAAAGAAGTTGCTAATAAACAGGGAATTGATCTTACTAAAAATAATGTTGAAAAATTTATTAGTGAGCTTCCTCTTTCAAGATATATGAAAAAAGAGTTTAATTTAACTCCTAACAAATGGGCTGTTTGGAGCATTGGTTCTGTTTCAAAAGGAGGACTTAACTTTGGTGTTGGTCAGCTAGGTAGAAAAAATCAATCTAATGGATTTACTGTAGGAGCAGATTTAGATTGGAGTGATAATTCATTGCTAGGATTTGCATTAAGGGATGAAGTTGATGATGTGGATATTAGCACAAATGGTACTAAATTTAGATCCGATAACACAAGCTTTTCTGTTTACAATACTTTTAAAGCAAATGAAGAAAATTTTATTGATACTTTCTTAAGTATTGGAAGCACAAAACAAGCCACTACTAGAATTGTTGATGTTGCAAATAAAACTAAAGTAACGGGAGAACTTAAGAGCAAACAAGCTTTTGGTTCACTCAAATATAATTTTTCTAAAAAATTTAAAATGATTAAGTTTGACAACTATTCAAGAGCTGATTTTAGTTACACAATGTTTGATAGTTATAATGAAAAAGGTGATAGCAATTTAAAATTAAAATTTGATGGTAGAGACTTAAAGAGTTCCTCGGTTACAGTAGGGTCTTTAATTCATGCTGATATAGGTTTAAGAAATTCAAAATTTATTCCATATTTAAGAATAGCTTTAAGCGAAGATCTAGCCACAGGTTCTAAACTAAAAGCTAATTACATATCAAGTTCTTCAAATCAATATAGCAAGGGTATAAACAAAAATTTCTCATCCATAATTAGAGCTGAAACTGGTTTTGATTGGAATTTTAATAGTGGTTGGAATATTTCAACTACGTTAGATAGAATTGGTAAAAAAGGTTTTGGCCATCAAAATTATTTAAAACTTAATGCAAATAAATCATTTTAGAATAACGTCACTCTGAGTGTGCCAGATTTGTGCCGGAACACGGTTTAGGAAAGAGTCATGATGCTACTAAGATTAAAAAAGTTATATTTTCTAGGGATTAATCTGGTAGCGGGAAGTGGAATCGAACCACTGACCTCAGGCTTATGAGTCCTGCGCGGCAACCTCTACCCTCTCCTTAACGTTGTTATACAACAAAACTTTTTTAAGCTAAACCCCTATTTCGAGTCTGAGTGTGATCAAATTGTGATCAAAATGTAGTATGATATTTGCATATGAAAAAACTTTTAGCGATCATAGTTCTGGGTTTGTTATTCAGTGGGAACGCTTATGCTGATGAAACTCAAAAAGAACTTGAAAATATAGTTCAAGTTTTAAAACATGATCTAAAATTAAAATTAAACCTAAATAGTGGCAGCAGCACCACCAAAGATAGTCGGGAGAAATATTGTCGTATACCGAATATATTCATGAATTTAAATTTTAAATCTAAAAAATATAGTGAAAATGAAACATGGGGATGTTTGTCAGGTGATTGCAATAATGGCAAAGGAACATATAGAACTGCTGATGGAGATGTTATGAAAGGAAACTTTAAATCTGGAAGGCTGTATGGAAATGGAGTTTTTACATTTAGACCACCTGAGGGTTACAGCAAAGGCACTAGAGTTGAGACAGAATTTTATAATGGATGTTTTAATGGACCAGCAAAAGTGACAACTTATAAAGGCAAAACTTTTTTAGGTAGTTTTTCATTTAATACCTTTTCTAGAAATAAGTGACTTTATGTTAGGATCAAGGAACATGACAAAACTTTTAGCGATCATAAGTTATAAAAAATAAAAA
>Ga0209711_10002028_pt1 | contig 18863 bp, 13 predicted proteins | sample ArcticOcean_MG_C_7_FD_187441 | JGI IMG/M metagenome (GOLD analysis project Ga0209711, IMG submission 187441) | Marine microbial communities from western Arctic Ocean - ArcticOcean_MG_CB11_88 (SPAdes) (version 2) | ecosystem: Environmental > Aquatic > Marine > Oceanic | place: Arctic Ocean... | reverse complement strand
AAGAGAATGCATCGAAGGTCATCGACGCCTACGCGGAATGCTTCGGAGAGTCGCAGCGCTAGGCGAGTCCAGCGGAGTCTGTCTACCGGGTGCCTCGCACCAGAGTGGGACAGCGGCGACACGTGTTCGGGGACTCGGTGCAAGGTCGTCCAAGGCGGTCTCGGGCGGTCTCGGGCGGTTTAGGGCGATCCAAGGTTGTCCAAAGTATGCCGAGGACCTCCCCAATACGTCGGGATATTAGGCGTCGGGGCACCGGGACATAAACGACCAAGGGCTCCAGACCTCACAGCCCGCGCTCCGTGCGCGTCCGGTGACCTGGCGATCCGCGGAGACTACGATCGTTCGCTCGGGGTCCGGAGCGCGGCGTGCGCGGCGCACTATCCAGTCATCGGCGCTCTCCACATAGACGCTATGGACGATCGGTCGCGCGGCCGCTGTGTGCAGTGGCCTTTCGGAGCGGCTGCCGGATGCGCTGCCTGAGGGATTGCCGGATGCGCTGCCGGATGTCCCGCCGGATTCTTTGCCCGAACCTGATTCGCCGGGCGTGTCCGGTATGACTGGGGTCAGCCGCGGTTCGACGATTTTCGCGACGGGTTCGGCCCAGACCGACCATGCGGGCTGGGCGCCGTCAAAGGCCACCCAGATTTGATCCGCGTGTAAGGGCCAGAGTGAGACTCTTTGAAGGAGCCGCTCGCGTTGTACGCGCCGCCACCACCCCGCCTCGCGTTCTTGCTTCAGAAGGACCGAGTGCAAGACGTTGAAGCCATCGACGAGAATGATCCGCCGCTCCTGCTCGGAAAGCACGGCATCGATCATGGCTTCGACTTCGCGTCTGCCGGCTCGAACTCGCTCGAGTTTTTCGAGTTTTTCGAGTTTTTCGCGTTGCTCGCGTTGTTGACGTCGCTTGAGGTCCTGGGGCTGCCGATCAGCTTCGGCCTTCGCGCGGTCGTCGTTGTGGTCGTCCATTGAGTTGTTCCGCGCCCATTTAAATCGTCATCGAGGCGAATCGCCGAGTCGAGGCCCGCGTTCACTGGCGCGCCGATCGCACCCCTCGCAGCGGCAGCGTACACACTCCCATCCGACCCGCCCCGTGCTGTGTGCTGCCCCCAGCCGTCGATGCCGATTCGATCTCCCGGTTCGCCTGCTCGTTCACCTCCCAATTCAAAGGCAGCCCAGCCCAGTCCGAAAGCGAGGGTCGCCAGGAGCGTGATAGCGAATTCAGCGATCCCTGAATGCCGCGCGAGTTCGCTTGGGGCGGCCGCGCGAATGGCATCCTGCTCCCATGATCGATCCTCCCACGGCGTGGGCCCAAAGGCCTCCGGCGCGATTTCGAGACGACGACTCTGAGGGCTGAGAGGGCTGAGAGGGCTGAGGGGACTCAGGGAAGCACGGACACGTACACGTCTCCCGGTGGAATATTCAGAAACGCAGCTGGGGCTGGGGGCAAGGCGTTCGCCGGTCGGGCCTGGGCCGCGCAGGCGGTGCCTCCCGCTACGCGTATGACTACTTGCTCTGCGTCGACCGAGTTCGTTGAGCTCATTGAGCCCAGTTACGGAAAATTCGAATTCGGTCTGAGAGGGCTCGGGGGCTCGGGGATCGCGAGGTTCTGTGGAGCTCATAGCCTGGGGTCTCCTACATGAGGGATGGGATGACTCGACTGCAGCGTGGGAGTTGGGAATGACAGCACCGGTCACAGGCAGGTGAGAACTTGCAGGCAGATGGTTGAATTCCTTGCGGTGCGCACGCGACTGCCTTATTCAGGTTTGAATGAAGGCCGTTAAGCCCGAGAGTGGGTCTGGAACCCGTCGAATCGGACTCGTGCAGATGCGCTGCGAGTCCGACCATGAGCGCAATCTTCGCCACGCGCAGGATGCGATCTCTGACGCCGCGCGCGAAGGGGCGGAAGTCGTCTGCTTGCCGGAACTCTTTCGCACGCCGTACCTGTGCCAAAACGAAGATCCGAGCCGGTTCGACTGGGCCGAGCCGATACCCGGCCCCTCAACGGAGTGCCTGTCAAAGCAGGCGGCGGATCTAGGCATCAGCCTGGTCGCATCGCTCTTCGAGCGCCGCGCCGCTGGCCTCTACCACAACACTGCCGTGGTCCTCAACGCGAAGGGCGAGCTTGTCGGTCGCTATCGCAAGATGCATATCCCTGATGACCCGCTCTACTACGAGAAGTTTTATTTTACGCCTGGAGATCTTGGCTTCGGGGCACATAGAACAGAAGTGGGGATGTTAGGCGTTCTGGTTTGTTGGGATCAGTGGTTTCCCGAAGCGGCGCGAGCGACGGCGCTCGCTGGGGCCGAATTCCTTTTCTATCCGACTGCAATTGGCTGGCAATTTGATGAAGGCGACGCGATCGATGCTGCGCAGCGCGACGCGTGGGTCACGATTCAGCGCTCTCATGCGATTGCGAACGGGCTTTTCGTGATCGCCGTGAATCGTGTCGGAGTTGAACGGCTCGAAGGAGATGATGAAGGCGGGATTCGATTTTGGGGCAGTTCGTTTGTGGCGGACCCGTTCGGTCGAGTGATTGCGACCGCGCCCGAAGATGACGAAGCGGTGTTAGTCGTTGAGTGCGATTTGGGTTCCGTTGAGCGCGTGCGTCGGGACTGGCCCTTTCTTAGAGATCGCCGGATTGATGCCTATCAGGGGTTGCAGAGTCGCTTTCTGGATGAGCCGTTTCCGATTGCGCAGACCCCCGAAGAGCGTGCCGCTGATCCCGCTGGAACTTCTGGTGGGAATGAAGATTGACGGAGCTGCCGAAAGGCGAGGCCGCCGAGTTGATAGGGGAGGGTGCTTCGCCTCGAAGGTGGCCCGCCGAGTGGGAACCGCACAGGGCGACTTGGCTCTCCTGGCCGCATAACAAAGAGACGTGGCCCGCACATTTAGGTCAGGTCGAAGACGCATTCTGTGAGATGGTCCGCGCGATCGTTCCGGGCGAAATCGTCGAAATCAACGTCTCAGACCCGCAGATGGAAGACCATGTGCGCGCGCGTCTGATGGGCGCCGGGGTGACGGAGCTCGATCGGATTCGGTTTCGCGGAATCTCGACGGACGATGCTTGGGTGCGAGATCATGGCGGCATCTTCGTCGCCGAGGAGACGCGACCGGGGCACGAGGAGCGGGTCGTGCTCGACTTCGCATATGACGCATGGGGCGGGAAATATCCGCCGTGGGACCAGGACGCACGAGTCGCCGAGCAAATGGCTCAGATCCTGCGCGTGCGACGCCAAGTCTCGCCGTGGGTGCTCGAGGGCGGCTCGATCGACGGTGACGGGGAGGGGACGATTCTGACGACGCGTTCCTGTCTGCTTCACCCGAACAGGGATCGGCCTGGGCTCGATCGCTCAGAGGCCGGGATGGAAAGTTTGTTGAAGTCTGAGTTCGGTGTCTCAGAGGTCCTGTGGCTTGATGACGGGATCGCAGGAGACGACACGGACGGGCATATCGACGACCTGGCGCGCTTCGTGGCGCCGGGGCAGGTCGTCACTATCGTTGAGACGAATCCATCTGACGCGAACCACGGCGTTCTCAAGGCGAATCGTGAACGGCTTGAGGGGATGAAGGACGCAAAGGGGCGGTCGCTGTTGGTGGCGGAACTTCCCATGCCGCCCGCGATCGAGGGGCCCTTTGGTCGCGCACCGGCCAGCTACGCGAATTTCTACTTCTGTAACTCGGGGGTGCTCCTGCCCGTCTTTGGGGCGGATACCGATCGCGAGGCCGTCGCCGTGATGGAGCGCTTAGTGGCCGATCGGCCTGTGATTCCGATCCCGAGTCAAAACCTCGTTCTAGGATTGGGCTCAGTGCATTGCTTGACTCAGCAGGAGCCTTCGCTTTCCTAGTCTTGGACGGAGCGTGGCTCGCGCAGAACCGCTCACCCTCCGGGGTAGGTCCGATTCCATGAGGGCCGATCGACTTCCATAGATGGTGGATCGGCCGATCACCTTTCCAATGGTCACTACATAAGTTAAACCCCCTGGGCGTTTGGTTTTCCGGCCTCTTGGGGCTGGGCCGACGGACAGGCACCCCCCGCTGGAAACCGCGAGTTGATGCGGTTGCTCGGCACTGAGGGCGCCCCAACCTCCTTTTAGAGAGGGTTCACCCATGGAAATTACCCGACATGACATCGTCATAGTCGGCGGCGGTGGTGCGGGTCTTCGAGCAGCAATTGAAGCTGCCGAAAACAACCCCACCGCTTCGATCGCACTCGTATCAAAGGTTTATCCGATGCGAAGCCACACCGTGTCCGCCGAAGGTGGCGCGGCCGCGGTTGCCCGTGAGGACGACAGTCTTGAACTCCACGGCTTCGACACCGTCAAGGGTTCGGACTTCCTGGGCGACCAGGACGCCATCCAATACTTCGTGCAGGAAGCGCCCAAGGAACTGGCGCTCCTCGAGAACTGGGGCTGCCCCTTCTCTCGTAACGAAGATGGCTCGGTGGCGACGCGTGCCTTTGGTGGCATGACGACGAAGCGCACATGGTATGCGACCGACAAGATCGGTTTCCACATGCTGCATGCGCTCTTCCAGCAATCGATGCGGTACAAGAACATCGTCCGCTACGACGAGTTCTTCGTTTCGAAGCTGCTTGTCGACGACGGTGTTTGTCGCGGTGTTGCGGCGCTGGATATCCGTACAGGTGAGTACGAAGCGATCGTCGGTCGCGCGGTCATCCTCACCACGGGCGGCGGCGGCAAGATCTTCCCGTTCACCACGAACGGCACGATCAAGACGGGTGACGGCATGGCTCTCGCCTACCGCGCCGGTGTCCCGCTCAAGGACATGGAATTCGTTCAGTATCACCCGACAGGTCTGCCCGGCACGGGGATTCTGATCACGGAAGCGACGCGCGGCGAGGGCGGTTATCTCCGCAACTCAAAGGGCGAGCGCTTCTTGGTCGACTACGACTACGGCGTGGGTAATAAGGCCGAACTCGGTCCGCGCGACATGATTTCGCGCGCGATCGTGCAAGAGATCGAAGCGGGCCGCGGTCTCTCCGGTCCCTACGGCGAGTATGTCCATCTCGACCTAACACACCTTGGTGCAGATACGATCAATGCCAAGCTGCCCTTCGTGCGTGAACTCGCGAAGACGTATGTCGGTGTTGACCCGGTGACCGACCCGATTCCGATTCGGCCTGTCGTTCACTACATGATGGGTGGTGTCGACACGGACATTCACGGCGCGACCGAGATGCCTGGCCTCTACGCGGCAGGCGAAACGGCTTGTGTCTCGATCAACGGCGCGAACCGACTCGGTTCCAACTCGTTGACCGAATGTCTGGTCTTCGGTGCAGCCGCAGCACGACACGCCATGGAATTCTCGCAGGGATCGTCGAACGGCAGTGATGCCGCTCTGCTCGCCCAAGTCGAGGAAGAAGCCGGACGCGTCGAAAATCTGCGCGGCCGCAAAAAGGGTGGCGAGAAGATTTCGGAAATCCGTCGCGAGCTGAATGCCGTGATGGAGACCGGCTACGGCGTTTATCGCCAGCAGGACACTATGCAGGCAGGCGTTGGCGCAGTTGCGCAGCTTCGCGGTCGCGTGGCCGATCTCAGACTCGAGGATGACAGCAAGGTCTTTAACACCGAGCTCATCACAGCCCTCGAGCTGACTAACATGGTCGAAGTTGCTGAGGTCCTCGCGGTCTCTGCGGCACATCGCAAGGAGTCCCGCGGCGCACATACGTGCCGGGACTTCACGACGCGCGATGACGAGAACTACCTCTATCACACTATGGCGAACCACGATCCGGCCGGTCCTCGGCTTGGGAAGAAGGACGTCGTCCTTGGTAAGTGGGAACCGGAGGAGCGGAAGTACTGATGTCTTCGACAAATACCGGTGAGGCGATCCCGCCCACGCAAAAGACGATCATCATCACGCGATTCGATCCCGACAAGGACGAGGTTCCGCGCAAGCAGGAATACTCGGTTCCTTGCGAGGACAACTGGAAGGTTCTCGACGCCGTTAACTTCATTAAGGACGAGCTGGACGCGACTGTGTCGTACCGGTGGTCCTGCCGAATGGCCGTTTGCGGTTCGTGCGGCATGATGGTGAATGGGGAGCCTAAGCTGACGTGTAAGACGTCGCTTAAGGAATACGGCGATCGCGTCGACATCGAGCCCCTCGCGAACTTCCCGATCGTTCGCGACCTCGTCGTCGAGCTCGACGGCTTCATGCACAAGTTCGAAGCCGTGAAGCCCTGGATCAAGCGAGCGAAGGAGAAGGCTGAGGACAAGGCCGCTCTCCACGACACGAAGCTCACTTTCTCGCAGTCCACCGAAGAGCTTGGCAACTTCAAGCAATTCAGCATGTGCATCAACTGCATGCTTTGTTATTCGGCCTGCCCGGTTGTCGCGAACGAGCCTGATTTCCTGGGCCCGGCAGCGATCGCCCTGGGTCATCGTTACAACATGGATTCGCGTGACGAAGGCAACGCTGAACGGAACGAGATTTTCCGTGGAGAAGGCACAGTGTTTAGCTGCTCCTTCGCCAACGAATGTTCCGAGGTTTGCCCGAAGAACGTCGACCCAGCGGCCGCCGTTAACCAGGCGAAATTCGAAGCCGTGATCGATTGGGCCAAGGGCCTTGTCCTTCCCAGTCCTTCCTCAGGAGGATCGAACTAATGGCTGGTCCTGCCCATCCGCATTCAATGGCCCCGCCGAAGCCGGCTCGAACCCGCGCGGCACCGCCCCAGATGCCCTCTACGTGGTGGAACACTCCACGTATGCGCACCTACTTGCTATTCGACGCTACGGGGATCATCTACCTCCTCGTAGGATTCGTCGCGATCCGCATGATCCGTGCACTCGCCGACGGTCCCGTCGCTTGGCAGGCGGCGATGCAGAGTCTCGAGAACCCGATGTACATCGGCTTCCACGTACTCAGTCTGATCTCGGTCATCTTCGTCGCCGTGCGCTTCTTTCGGCTCTTCCCGAAAGCACAGCCGCCGTCGATCGGCCCGCTCAAGCCCCCGCCGGGCCCCGTGATCCACGCGGCCCTCTACGTCGTCTGGATCGGCGTGACAGCGGTCATGTCCCTCGCCCTCGCAGGAGTGATCTTCTAATGAAAACCCTACTCCTCAAGCTCGAGCCCCTGATCTGGTTCATGTTCGGCCAGGGAATCCTGATCGGAACCATCCTCCTCACAGGCTGGATCCTCGTAGTCGGCGTCCTCATGCCCCTCGGCATAGTCGACCCGGCGAACCTCGACTACATGCGAGCCCGCGAACTCGCCACAGCTTCGCTCTTCGGCGTCATCCCGCTCGGCCAGCTCATCCTAGCCGCGCTGTTGGTGCTGCCCCTATGGAAGGGCGCCCACCACATTCGTTCGCTTCTAGTCGACTTCGGCGGCGGCGAGCGCGACGGTATTGTCGGCGGGTTGCTTTATCTGGTTGCGATCGTTGGTAGTGGAATGGGTATTGCGGCGGTGGTTGGGCTTTAGGGGTGGGGGTAGCCCTCTAACGCACTGGGAATCGCTGAGGAAGCTTGCCTCTCCGCGACCGGAAGACACAGAGTGAACGTGCTTCCGTTCCCGAGTTCAGAGCGGACCTCAATAGTACCGCCATGAGCCTTCGCTATGTTTTGACACATAGCGAGGCCCAGCCCGGTTCCGGCCCCTGCATCTTTTGTGGTGTAGAACGGCTCGAACAGGCGATCCATAACGTCAGTGCGAATGCCTTCTCCGTTGTCGGCAACGTCGACGAAGACCCAGCCTTTCTCTTCTCGGATCGATACTTCGATTCGAGCGTCTGAGCCGGAAGACGCATCTGCGGCGTTCTTGACCAGATTGAGAACGATCTGATTTAGAGCGCCTGGGTCGCCTTTGACGAGTGGTGGACTGTCCGGAATCGCGGCCGAAACCTTGATCTCCGCCTGATTCAGATCGTGTTGCAAAAGGCTGAGCGTAGACCGGATGGCTTCGCCTAGGTCGACGTCGACTGGTTCGCCGGCCCTGCCCGGAGCGGCGAAGTCTCGCAGGTCGGCGACAAGCTTGTTAGTTCGCTCAAGCCCGGTAGAGATAATGTCGGACAGCTCAACAAGCATGCTTGCTAGCTCTTGGACGCCGACCGATTCGATTCGACCTTGAAGTTCCTCTCCGTTCGTGGCTGCCTTCCCTGAGTCTGTCCAGTCTATCGCTGCGGCGAACTCGGCGACTTCAACCAGCTCCCGTACTGAGAGCTTGAGCGAACGTGATGCATTGAGCGCGAAATTGACTGGGTTGTTGACTTCGTGAGCGATCCCGGCTGCAAGCTCACCGACAGCGGCAAGTCGTTCCGACTGAACTAGGCGCCCCTCTGCGAGTTCTAGATCATGGATCGCCTTCTGCAGTTCTTCGTTCTGTTCGTGTAGCGTCGCTCGAGCTTGGTGAAGGCTCGCTTGCGATCTCGCCCGAGCCAAAAGCTCGCGCGGATGGAATGGTTTGGTTACGTAGTCGTCCGCGCCGAGTTCGAGTCCCTTAATCTTCATATCGCTCTCGGCTTTCGACGAGACGAGCATCACGGGAATACTCCGAAGGCGCTCGTCGTTCTTGACCGCCGCACACAATTCGGTTCCAGACATTTCTGGCATCATGATGTCACTGAGTATTAGGTTTGGTCGGTATTCTTCGAGAATTTCTAAGGCTTCTCGGCCGTTCCGGGCTGTTCTGATCCGGAAGTCTCGTCGGAGTATGAAGCAGATGAGTTCCCGCATATCCGCGTTGTCGTCGGTGACCAGCACGCTGGGACGTCCGTCTTCGATTTCTGAATCGAGGTTCTCTGGCTGGAACCCAGCCTGACCGTCGTGGCGATCTGCGGTGCGCTCAAGCTCCGCGTACGGCGTTGTCTCTCCTAGGAGACTTGAGAGTGGCGGGCTCGATGTTCCGTCAGTGGTGTCGAACTCAGTTCTTGCGGCCTCAATTGAATTGCCAACGCTGACCTCGCCTGAATCGCTCGTGGTAAGTACCAGCTCTTCTTCCTGGAAGTCGGGATCGCCGAGTGGCAAGTAGAAGCGCATCGTCGCGCCATGTCCGATGCCGGCGCTCTCTGCCCAAATTCTCCCTTTATGCAGCTCGACTAGTTCCTGGGTAAGAGAGAGGCCAATTCCCGTTCCTTCGTGGTGCCGCGTTGCGGAGGAGTCTACTTGTGCGAATCGATCGAAGACACGATCGAGCTGGTCCGCTGCCAAGCCGACACCGGTGTCTTGAACGAAGATCTCTACTCCATCCTCATCAGGTTCGACGCCAACTGTTATCTCGCCGCCTTCGTCGGTGAATTTAAGAGCGTTGCCCAGGAGATTCACAAGGATCTGTTCGATCGCATCGCCATCTGCGTTGAGCGAAAAGGGCATGTCAAGGCTCTCTACGAGAAGAGCTATCGACTTACGTTCGGCCATCGGCCTCGCGCCATCGACTATGTCGGTAATCAACAGTGGAAGATCAACTGCGCTGCGACGGATCTCGAACTGCTTACTTTCAAGCTTTGCAAGATCGAGAAGGTTGTTGATCAGCTTTAGTAGTCTCTGGCCGTTCACGTGCATCGTGCGGAATGTGCGCGCAGCTACGTCGCTTACCTCGCCGTAGTCGCCGGACCGCAAGCCCTCTAGAGGAGCCAGCATTAGGGTAAGGGGCGTCCTTAGTTCGTGGTGAATATTGGCTGAGAACCGAGTCTTTGCTTGATCAAGCTCTCGAAGGTGGGCTTCCGCTTCAACCAATCGCTGTTGCTGCGTGTAGTCTTTGAACCGCATTCGGTCTAGGAAAAAGCTGCAGAAGACGGTTTCTACTGCCGCGGCGACCACGAAAAAGGTGTTGAGACCATGCGCCGGTGGTATTTCACTAGCACCGAGGTACGGAGCGGTTGCGAAAATCCCGGCCATCGCGCCGGCGGATAGGATCGCTTCACCTGCGGACATCGGGAGCAGCACGCCCATTCCAAAGAAGCAAAGGATTAACCCCGCGTAGTATGCGCCTGCGTTCCCGCCATCCGCATAAATGAGAGCGAGCATCCCAAGGCCGAGCGAGTATGACGTGCCCATCATCGCTCTACGCGGAAATCGCGAGGCTGCCGCATAACAGATCGCAAATCCTACGTTGATAACCATCCGGATGCCGAAAAATTCTCGAAATTGTTCCGGATAGGTCAGATAGTCCAGAATGAGGAAGAGATTCTGGATGACCACGCCCATGATGATCGCCGAACGTGTGGCTGTGGCCATTCTCTGGTGGCCTAGAGCATTTCTATACTCTCGATACTTTTTGTCCGACAAATGATCGGGCTGGTCTGCCGAAGGCGCATGTGAGCCGGGACCTGCGCTTCGCGCCGTCTCGATCTCGGTCTCGTTTTTTAGTGAGTTTTCTGCGCAGTCCATCCGAGAATAGATCGGCGATCTCACCACATTTCTTGAGTTTTCTAAATCTATGGGCGCTTGGAGTCGCGCGAGTCTTAGTTTCGCCGCTGTTCTCCAATCAACAGCGTCGGAAGGAGATGCAGGTCGGCGATCAAACAGACGGTCATCACGACGGCCATCAGAATGCCAAGATTTCGAATGAAGCTGAAGTCTGATAGCGCGAGCAAGCCGAACCCGAAGCCTACGATCACCGTCGTGTAAGTGAGGGCGGGGAGCACTGCACTCACGGCGGTTTCTAGGGCATCGGTGTCGCTTCGCTCGGGCCGGGCGGCGAAATACGCGTTGGAGAGGTGCACCGTGTCGTCGACCGCGATCCCAAGGGCCAGGCTACCTATGAGCACCGTGCCCGCGTCTAGAGGAACGCCAAGAAAGCCCATCGCCCCGTAGATCCCGACGAGTGGAATTATATTGGGAATCAGCGTGGCGGCGGCCGCGCGAGCTGAGCGGAATGTCGCAAAGAGAATGACGGCAATCGCGAGGAGGGCCGAGGACAACCCTAGTATCTGACTGCGCGAAATGGAATCCTGGGCTCGGGCAAACTCGAACATTACGCCGGTCGCTCTTGCGGTTGTGCCGGAAACGCCATGCTCCGTCCACCAGCTTTCGGCCAAGGCCGCGGTGTCGAGGATTTCCGACGACCCGTTATTGTCGAGCCTGAGGATGATGTTTGCCGCGCGGCGATCGGTCGAAACAAGGTCGCCGATTTGCTCAACACTCTCGAGTAGTAGGAGGTACTGCTGGACGGCGTTGGTCGAATTAGGGAGGTCGCCGGATTCAGGGCTGAAGCCCGCATGAATTTGTCGAATAGGATCTGCGATGGAGACGGCCTTACCCACTTGGGGAAGCTCCTCCAAGTATTGGTCGAGCTGGTCGATCAGCCGCAGCAGTTCAGGTTCGACGACCATGCGCGTCTCATATTCGCTTCCTTGAGACCATTCGATCACAACATTTATCGGACTGATTCCAGAGAGGCGCTCGCGAATTGCTTCGTAGTCGTCTCTAGTCGGTGTCCCCTCGCGAAACCAACGAGTTGCGTCGGTGTCGATGCGGACCGAGTCGAGGCCGAAAGCGGCTGCGACTGCGACGACTGCCCAAGCCGCGATTATTGATCGCCGACGTCTAGAAGTATGACGTGTGAGATTGGGGGCCACGTGCGTCGAGAGATACTCAAATCCCCTTGGTCTGCCCGGCGGTAGAGGCAAAATTGTTAGAATCGCCGGTAGAGCCGTGAGAACTAGTGTCAGGACAGCAATAACTCCGATACCCCCAAAGGCGCCGACGTTTCTGACCGCTTCGATCCCCGTTAGCGCGGTGGCAGCAAAGCCGATCGCGGTGGTCAGGCCGGATAGCGCGATAGGAGTTGCAACGCTCTCTAGGGCGAGATTCGTCGTGGTGTCGCCTTGCACTTGGCGCCCACTGGCCGCGGTGAGCATGTGCATGGCGTATGCGGCTGCCAGAGCGAATACCACTGGCGGAAGAATGACCATAGTGAAACTAACGGGCGTTCCTGCGATCCCGATCGCCGCGAACATCATCCAATTGCCGAGCGCCCCAACAATAAGCACCGCAACGCCCGCTCGCAGGGACCTGAAGATGAACGCGACGAGCCCAAATACGACAACGATTGTGATCGGCCCAAACGTAAACAGTTCGCTTCGAGTTTGCCGACTAGTTTCACGCTGGAAAACTGGGACGCCGGATGTCCAATGGTTGTCCCATGCCCCGCTCATGCTGGACACGAGTTGATCGACTTGAGGGATGATCGACTCGTAGTAGATAGAGGCATCACGTTCAAGGACTAGGTTAATCGCAAGAATCCGAGTGTCTTCTGAAAGCAGCGTCTTTGGCAGAATCCGGTCGGCGAGAGCCTTGTTGGTGATCCCGCCGGTCGCCGAGCTACCAGAATTTCCGAAGCCTAATGCTGCCGGCGATAAATCGAGATCCCCGTGTTCGTCTACGTATATGACTGGCTGCGTCGAGATGCTGTCGACCCGTCGCACCCCTTCTAGATCGCCGAACTCCGACGACAGTGAGTCTATTGCGGCGAGCCGGGAAGCCGACTTGGTTGGTCCTGCTTCGGTTGCAAGGACGACTATCTCGTCCCCGCCAAAGAGATCCAAGCTCCTCTGATAGTACGCCCAGGATTCGGACTGTTTGTCCAGCACGCTCTCGGTAGATGTCTCGACGGCGACGCGAAGTAGGGCGGGGGTTACAATTAACGCGAGGAGAAACCAGACCCCGAGCACACTTCTAGGATTCGAAGTCGATAGATTGACGATCGCGCGTGGTAGGCGTTCACGGGGCTTGATCAGAGACGTATCAAGCACGGATCAACCGCGCCCGGAGAGGATCTGACTACTCAATTAGATCGCCCAAAACCACCGGACTAGCATCGCTTCAGACTACCAATTCAAGGTACGCGATGTTTTCGTGATCGTCGGTGTAGACTTTTTCGACTCTCACCGATCTGCCATTGGATGCTTGACGGGATAGAGCTCGGAGATCTGCGGGCGTTCGATAGATGAGTCGCCAGTCCATGAACGTGTCCATGTAGGCGCGCCCCCAATTGACTGGCGAGAAATTGCCGACTAAGAGTCGTCCGCCAGGGGCGAGCGAATCGATCATCCTCCCGAGTAGACGTACGCATACGCCATCGGATAGGTAGTCAAATAGACCCGCCGCGTATACTAAATCGAGGTCTTTGAAACTCAGTCTTCCGGCAATTAGGTCCCGAACGTTGCCGTGGATGGCCGTTGTTTGAGCCACGGGATGCTCTCGTTTTACTAGTTCTATCGCGAGCGCGTCTTGATCGAGAGCAATTATTTCTGCCAGACTCGATCGTTCGTCCGGCGTCAGTTCTTGCGCCTCTCTCAAATGGCCGCACGCAATTGCTAGTACACGCGCTTCGTTTCGTTCCGTCCCTACGGTGCGCAGAGCGGCGGCGAGTCTATCGCGTCGGTCGATCACACTTAAGCCGCTTGAGGAACGTGCGGTCGCCGTAAGGAGCCTTTGACCGGCCTCCGACGTCCCTTCGGGCGCATGGCCTGAATAGATGAAGTCGAGCATTGCTGCGTCACCAGCGAAACCACGAGGCTTGGCGAGAGCTCGGGCCGTGTACGGATCTTCGGCGACCAGGCCAGCGGCTTTGTGCGCTCGGCACATAGGGGCGATTACTTCAAACCAATGCTTCTCGGAGACGTGTTGCTTAACGCTAGCCAGATGGGTGGTGATGTCGTGGATTGCGCGATCAGCCGAATCTTGGGTTCGAATGGAACCTAACCCGCGAACCAAATCGTCGAGGTACGTCGCAAGTGCCAGCTGTTCCGCACGAAGTCCGCGTGAGACTGACCGCCTAGGGTCCTGTTCTGTTGCTGTTGCTGTTGCTGATGCGATCGGGCTCATGCGTGGCTCTCGTAGTCAAGGAGAAGGCGGCTTAATGACCTGTCGGTCATCCGTGTACAGCTATACTTAAGCCATCTTAGATCAGACTCCCATAATCGATTGTTGGGGAAAAGACTCGGTAACGGAGCAGCGCCCTGATGGCTGGCGCTAATCGAGGAAAGAACCGGCTCAGGAATCACACGTCTTGATTGCTGAATGGTGACTAGAATCCAATAGTTGCGGTAACTCAATACAACGAGCAGATGCCCTATTTGCTCGGACTTGGAAAGACGCGAGATTTTGAAAAACTTTTAAAAATGGTTAGTTATGGAGTCAGGACAAAGAATCAGTGGAGGTTGAGCGATTCAACTCTCCCAAGCAAATGGGGTTCTTGACTTTGTGGTTGTCGGGCCGCAATCTTAAATGAGCCTGTAGCCGCTTAACTTGAGCGCGAATTTTGGAGGACCCCCTGTGACTTCGGCATCGGCAAATAGCGTCGGAATCATCGACAGTGGCCCGGCCGTCCTATCAAAGCGGCTGCAAAATTCAATCACTGTAGGAGTTCCTTCAATCGCTTTGCTCGGGTCCGTCGCCGTCGGCGTTGAGGTTACTCCTCTGGCTGCCTTGCTTGGAGTCGTGTTCTTTCTGTTCAGCGGGATAGGGGCGGGGATAGGACTTCATAGGTACTTCACGCACCACGCTTTCGTATGCGGCCCGAAGTTACGCGCTGTCCTGGCGATACTCGGAGGTTCGGCTTGGCAAGGGCCAATTTCTCAGTGGGTAGCCGATCATCGGCGGCATCATCGCTTCGCGGACACGCCTCTGGATCCACACTCTCCGCACTGGCGAAACGAAGAGCCGCCGAAGTCTGTTGTGGGAGGTCTCATCCATGCTCATCTGGGCTGGATGGTCCTCGGGGATGTTTCGGATCCGAAACGATACGCAGCCGACATCATCAACGACCCAATTTCAAATTGGGCGAGTCGACTCTACTGGCCAATCGCGGTCGTAACGTTGATTTTTCCGGCCGGACTGGGCGCGATGGTTGGCGGCCAAACGGAAGCCCTCAGTTGTTTGGTCTTTGCAGGGTTTGCTCGAGTCGCCGCGGTTCAACATTTTACTTGGGCCATCGCGTCGGCCGGCCATCGCTTCGGCGAGAAGCTGCCCGAGAGTAAAGACGAGTCTCGCAACAACAAAATGTTGGCAGTCCTATTGCTAGGCGAGGGCCTTCATAGTTTTCACCACTGCAATCCCGGACTGGGAGTGAATCAGCCAGAGGCGCTCGATCTAAGCGGTAAGATTCTGAAGGCTTTCGAGAGGCGGCAGTGGATCTCCGACCTGAGGCAGTAGGCTGAATGAAGTTAGCTGACGTCTAGCGAGTCACTGCTTCGGATCTTCGGCGCTGGCCGCAAAACCGCTAGGCATTCCGAGCACCAAATGGTGAACCGAGCTGGGTTTGCCCAACGCTCCTGAGGTAGTGGGGTCGGGGGCCAGGGCTCGTCCGGAGTCGCCGCGTGAGGCTGAAGGCCAAGTTGCTCGGATGTCTTCGGGCGCTAGGCGACTACTATTGTTTAAGGTAAACAGATTCAAGGCACCGCAGAGCTCGGGGTAGATTCGCCCCCCGTATCCGAGCGGTAATTGGTACGAGCCGGGCGTCGCATTCAGCTCTAGAAGCGCCTGCGAGACGCATCGATTGCGCCAGATCGGCCTCGGCGTACGCGAGCCAGCTGATGGCGCCTCTTTTTTCTTCATGCATACAAGCATCTTTGAAGTGCTCGATTGAAGCGTCGATGTCGCCAAGTGAACGAGCCAGCAATCCTGCGTAGCGCGCGAACGATCCGAAGTAGCCCACGCCGTATCCGATCGTCGCGCAGCGATCGGCCAAAGGCGCCACAAGGTCGTAAAGCTGCGGCATCTTTTTCTCGTCTCGAAGGGTGGCTGCTACTTCGGAGGCCATGGCTAGGGCTTGCCCGCCACCGGGTTCCCTGGACATACTGTCGAAGTCTGATTTCTCAATCTGGTTTAAGTTCTGCTGAGCAGCCGCGTAGTCGCGGAGTTCGCAAGAAAACCATGGGACCGCGACGCGCCAGTGATACATCCAGATTTGTTCTTTCGCAAAGAGTTTGATCATGCCTGCAATATCGGATGCACGGTCCTGCTCGACCGCTCGTAGCGCTTCGTGTGCAACGAACGTCTGAATGCAGTTTTGATCCGGGTGTTCCCCCGCGATTTTTCGAAACTTGGCTGAGAGCGCCGCAGATTCTCCAAGCTCCCCTCGGAGGAGAGAGAGCATCGAATCGTGGGCTGTAGGATACCACCGGTACTGAGGAAGCTCTGTCCGGGCGGCAATAGCGCGATAGTGCTCGTTCTCGGCTTCGACACTCACAATATCGCCCAGCTCCAGATGAGCGGTGAGTGCGCGAGTGTGAGCTAGCAGGAGCGCATGGGTGTCGTTGGAAGCAATAGACACGTCCCTGAGCCGACGGATAATAGATAGCCTCACGTTCGCGCTCTTCGGACCATGAAGAGACTCTGCGCGTGCCGCGAGCGCGGCTACAAGCGCGTTGGAGTCTCCGGTTTCTTCAGCCAGCGAGACGGCGAGTTTTGCTAAATCCTCTACGGAATCTGGCGACCTTGTCCATTGGATCGCTTGGGACAGGCGAGCAAGTAATTTCGAGCGAGTACTCTTTTCGGAGTCCGGGAGCAAACCGATCGCTTCCTGCAAAAGGGCAGTGTGCTCTTCATCGTAGACCCCCACCTCAATCGAGAGGAAGTCTTTTCCGAGACTGAGTGCGCACCGTGAGAGCGATATTGGAAGTTGATTCTCTCTCGCGATCTGTGCTGCCTCAAACAGCAGCCTTCTGGCAGCTCCGCGATCGCCAGTGTGGAGAGTTGCGATGGCCAGGTCTTCCATGATTTCACATTGCGTATCGGCGCTGAACTCTGGAGATTCTCGCTGGAACATGAGCGCGCGCTCGAAATATTGCCGGGCGATAGTGTATGCGAAGCGGCTGCTGGCATTCTTGGCGGCGATCCTTGAAAAATGCACTGTCGAATCGGGCGAGGACAAAGGGACTGCATCTGCCAGGTGATCTGAAATACGAGCAGCGTCGTATCCGGCGGTAGGTCTGGATTGGAGCTCTTCCGCTATACGCACATGCAGCTGATGTGTGAAATCGGCTTCAGTTGACTCGACCAAAGCCTCGCGGAGTAAGGCATGAGTAAACTCAAACTCGTACTCGAGTTGGCGAACGAGCTCAGTCCGCAAAGCCGGTTCTATCGCGGTTAGCGCGGATGCGGGGGAGCATTCGAGCGCTGCTGCGAGCAAGTTTAGGGAGAAGGTCTCGCCTATGACGGCCGCAGCGATAAGACTTTGGCGACTCTCATTCGGGAGGTTGGCTAGTTGTCGCTCTACTATTTCCCGCCCATGCATGGGGAGTCGCCGCGTAACCAGATCGTGATTAGGCCGCCCGAGGTCGGCGCCGATATGTCGAATAACGTGAGTGAGATAGAAGGGATTTCCGTTGCATTTGGAAGTGAGCGAATCGCTAATGCCCGGACGGTCGTGCCCCATGCTCGCGAGAATCTCCGAGACGTCTGATTTCGTCAGTCGCGGAAGCTCGAGTCGAGTGCATGAGGGAGCAACCCCGATCTCGGCAATTCGCTTGAGTCGTAGGTCGTCGAGGCTGGGCGGACGGTGCGAGACTATCAGGAGAATCGATGTGTTTTCGAGTTCTTCAACGACGCAAGACAACAAGTCAAGAGAATCTTCATCTGCGACATGAATGTCCTCGAAGATGAGAGTTGCCGTTCTGCGCTCCCCAAGGCTCTTGATCGCGGCGATCCATGTATTGAATAGCGTGAATCGATCAAGTGGAGCTCTGATGACTACTTTAGGAGTTGATACGTCGCGAAACTCTGGGTGAACCGAGGCAAGGTATGCCACGGATTTGGCGAAGGCCGCGTTCTCACAGGCCCCTGAGCTGATCGCCTTTTTAAGCGCTTGCGTCCACGGCCAATAGGGTGGTGCTCCACTGAGTTGTGAGCACCTGACGACGATTGGTCTCGAATCTGATTGAGTAGTTTGCGTAGCTTGAATAAATTCTTGTATTAGGCGCGTTTTTCCTATGCCGGCCTCTCCTACAATCTGAATCACTTTGCTAGCTCGTAGCTCTCGAGCCTCGCGGTAGGCCTTTATCAGCTCTCTTAGTTGTCCGTCGCGTCCTGCGAAATAGAGTTTGCTTCCAGCTATGCTGCCGACCAATTCCTTAAGCTCGGGAAGAAATTGATAGCCGCGTCCACGTACTGATTTTACAATTCGGGATTCGCGCGGGTCGTCGTCTAGCGCACGCCGAATTTCCATAATCGCGGTCGGGATTGCTGAAGGGCTAAGATCAGCTCCGTTCCAGATTTCTTTGCGCAATAGGTCACGAGAAACAACGCGATCTCTGTTTTGCGCGAGGAAAACGAGCACGTCCAATGCGCGGCCTCCGATGTCAATCGCCTGACTGTCGGCTGTGAGCTGGAAGAGATCTAAGTCAATCGAGAAGTTCAAGAAGTGAATTTTGCTCATTGTGGACTGAAATCTCCGTCTCGAGAAATGAGAATTCCGCAAGCCTCCGCCCGGTGAGGGAGGCGATCTGCGATTCGAGTAGCTGGGTCTAAACTCTCACAATGTTTCTTCAAAATTCTATCAATCGGCACCGCGCTAGGTGTTCCGAGCATCGGGGCAGGGGGCGGGGCGGCGATTTTCGATGATTTTCTAGTCCTACCCAGACTTGGACGGGGTTAGCAGGCTGCGGTCGGCGCAGAATACGACCGCTTACCGTGAAGGTTCGAAGGCGCGTGCCGTTGGTCGAAGCCTATGTGCGTACTGACACGTCTGTACATAGCCATTTTGCGATGTTGGAAGAAGGCGGGCCTACCTGCGATACCTCATGGTTGACTCCGAGCTTGGATCGATCACGATCCAAGCGTCCAGCGATATATCGGTTTGACCGCGTCGGCCACTAGAGCAATGTACCGCCCGCACCCGCGAAAGAAAACCGCCGACCCTCTTCCGGAGCCGTTAGGCCTAACGGTCTTTGCTCGGGGGGG
>Ga0209711_10002017_pt1 | contig 18906 bp, 9 predicted proteins | sample ArcticOcean_MG_C_7_FD_187441 | JGI IMG/M metagenome (GOLD analysis project Ga0209711, IMG submission 187441) | Marine microbial communities from western Arctic Ocean - ArcticOcean_MG_CB11_88 (SPAdes) (version 2) | ecosystem: Environmental > Aquatic > Marine > Oceanic | place: Arctic Ocean... | reverse complement strand
GTGCGAACCTGCCTTGCAACGCGACCAGCTTGGGTTCGAACCCGAACGGGGGGGCGTTTTGCAAACACTCGAACAGCAAACACCCCAGCGCCCAGACGTCGCAAGGTTTCCCAACCTGTTTGGAAAAAAAAAAGGTGTCAGTCTCGTATGGGCAAACAGTCATGGGATTTGGAGTTGGGAAATACTTACCCCCGAGGCTTGGAACCGCACCGGGTCCCACATCTCGGGTGAGCGGTACGTCGGGGTTGTGTTTTTTGTGAACTCAGTTTCAGCGCTTGACCGGTCACGAGAGCTGGAAAAAAGCCGCTCGCCAACCGCGGCGCTGCCGAAATCGCACAAGCGCCACTGGGACGTACTTGTGCTCGCGTCATCGTCGCTTTTGTCGTGTGTTTCACAAGCATCTTTTGTTTCATTCTTTTCGTCGTCATCGTCACTACTACTACTCGTACGCAGCACGTTTTCCGGTTTCACGTCCCGGTGTATCACCGGCGGGTCCCTGGCGTGCATGTGCGCCACCGCGTGCGCGGCGCTGGCGCACGCCAGCAGCGCTTCTGTTTCTGTCAGCCCGTCCCTTTGACGCACGAAATCCGCCAAACTCTCGGCGCAAAGGTCCATCACGAAAAGCGCAGCGCGCGTTTCGCGCACGGGTTCCTTCGCGGCGTTTCGCTCGCGACGCCGAGGCACGAACACGTCGTGCGCGTGCAGGGTGACTACGTTCTCATGGCCCGACAGTGAAGCGTGGATGGTGCCTTCCAGGATCGCCTCGGTTTCGGAGAGGCCTGGGTCGAGCAAACACTGCTTCAGGGCGAGACTTTTGTTGGGAACTTGTTGTTTGCTTTTCGGCGTAGAACCTGAGCAGGTCCCTTGGGTTGCCTCAGCAACTGAGCAGGTCCCATCGGTTGCGGTCGCCCCACAAGGACCGGCCGAAACAGCCACGCAGCGGTACACCCTCGCCGCGCCTCCCTCGGCGAACATCTCGTTTACGCGAAACCTGTCTCCGCCCACCACAACTGTCGTGCCTGTCAAGTCGTTCGGGCAGCGCTTCGTCGCGAGAAGAACCTTCCCAAGAGGCTTCACCGCATCTTGGACGTCTCGCAGCGCTTTGCGGATGAGATCTAACATCTCGCGCGTTTGAAGGTTCGTGCCGAGCGTTCGCACCGATGAAACGTCCCTTTCAAAAGTCACACCTGGACCGCGCTTTGCCGGTGGATACACACCGCGGTGGAGACCGCGCGACACTCGCGTCGGGGACCCGACGCACGGCCCCGCGGGGGGTGCGGCACGGGTGTGAGCTCGTTTCAGCGCGCGGACAGTCAACATTTGAAAGCCGTGAAAACGCATATCTTTTCGATTACAATATTTGTTAACACCTGCACCTCCCTACTCCTTTTTAGTTCCCGCCCTCTTGTTGATTTGCGACATCAGCCCCACCGCGGGGGCTACTTTCTGCGACGTCGTGCGTCTGTCGTAGGTTCCTTTCTGCATGGCCACACTGTGGCCCATGTACATCGCCAAAGCTTCCAGCTCGGCGTCGCTCGCCAGGCCTTCGGCGCGCACGTGCGTGACGACCATGTCGCGCACCAGATGCGGGTTCGTTTTCCGCCCCGTGATTCGCAAGGAAGTCATCGAAAACGCCCGCGACAGCTCGGATACCGTCCAAGGAGAGCCGTTCGGCCTGGAGAACACGAACTCGTGCTGCGGCAGCAAAACAGCGCGGTGTCCCCAGTCGCTGTACCCGGCGGTTTCCACGTCGAAACCGTTTTCGCGTGTTTCACTTTTAGCAAAAACAAAATCCGTCCCAAACAACCACTGCTCCAGCGCCGGGTACAAACGGTCGTCGAGCACTAAATCAGGCCGCGCGCCGTACGCGCTTCCGGTTTTGTAATCCTCGGGGGCGTGCCGGACCATCCAGGTCCGGCGTTTTGCGAAAGACATTTGGGAGGAAGAGGAGGAAGATGAAACGTCTTCCTCAACGTCGACCGCTTCGTCGAAGGTCTCGCACACGAGCGTTTTTCCAAGTTTCAACTCGCGAAGCGTCCTTTGTCGGTCCGGCACTGAGGCTAAAATAGCAAACAGCAGGTACCGCTGCACCGCGCACGCCACGTCCGTGTCCGACCGTTGGTCGCCCTGCACCGTGAGCGGCGCGCACTCCACTCTCAACCGCTCGACTAAGGATAAATAATCAGGCCAATCAAGCCACTTGGCGCTTTCGTCCGCAGACTTGACGTCTCGTTTGGACGTGACGCTCACGCTTCGTTGGACCCGCACCAGCTCCATCACGACTGGTTTTTCCAACCCTCCCCCGTTCCCTCCACCGTCCCCGTGTACGTACTTCGCAATCGCGATTAACGACCGCAGCTGAAACGCCTCGGTGGACGACGCTATTCCCCGCGCTTCGCACAGCCACTGCAGGTACTCGATCGCCAGCGTCGCGCCCTCCGCGGTGTCGTTTGGAATCGCGTCCCAAAGCGACAACCCCTCGGGCGGCGCGCACGTAGGTGACACAAGGGGACTTCCCGTACCCGTGCCTTGCACAGCAGTAACGCCGTCCCAGCCTCCTCGCTTCACCCTCACGAGCCACCCCATCAACCCGCGCGCGACCTGTTCGTAGTTTTCCGCGGTTTGCAACCGCACCGGCGCGCGCCCGCCCCCCACGCGTCGCGTGGTGACGTCTCTTTGCATTTTCTCAAGCTCCAACTTCAGGGATGACGGGACCTCACATGCGATAAGGGCGTACGGGGGCAAACGCTTACGTCGCGAAACCCGGACGTCCGCTAACGCCAACCCAGTTGCTTTGCTGTCGCCCCAGTCCCTCCCCACCATCGCGCTTCGCCCAGTGGTCGGCCGTTCCAACCTCGCATCAGGCCCGGGTAACGCGCCGCCGATCCACCCGTCGTGCCTGGCTTTTTGTGAGGACGTGCTTGAGGATACACGTGACGAGTCGGACGAAGTCGTCGTCGCGTCCGCGTCGAATGACGCGACGCGCGCTGCGTCCGCGTCTGAACGCGCGAGGTCGCTCATGGCCTGGCCAAAACGCGCGGGAACCCCCATGCCCACGAGTTGCTCAACGGTCAGGGACGCGACATCCACCGCGGTTTCGAACCAGTTCGCGCGAAGGGTGTGGACGATCTTCAAAGCTTCCTTCTCGCCGCGGCCCACGCGAACGCACACGCGCATGGCGAACGCATCCAGGGTCTCCACCTCGGCCGGCTCGGTCGTCGTGTTAGTTTCCTCGGCAGCCACGTCTGATTCGGCGGGACCGTCCGCGACGACACGCGAAGGTCTGCCACGACACGGACCTACTCCACGCAAACGTGGCACGCGGAGACACGAGGAGACGCCAGCCCCAGGGCCGGCCGCGAACGCCACGCGCGTCGCCATCGGACGAGGACGCGCGCGTGAAGCGTTTGAATGGGAAGTCGTTAAAAAGTGTTTAATGAAAAGCAATATCTATCGTTTCGTCTCCGCGACCTACATGTACGTTCGCGCGCCGGTCGCGGTTCAGTCGTCATCGTCTCCCTCTTCTTCAGCGTATTAAATGCACAAAGAGTCGTTAGGTTAGTAGGTCAGTAGTCCGTAACTTCCGTTCAGTTTCTCGGCACCACCCCCCCCTTCATCGGCGCCGTGATCATCGCCTCCGTGCGCTGTTTGAACACCTCGGCGTCGATTGAGTCTTTCACCAGGAACCGCCACACCCTGACGAGTTTGGTTTGGCCGTACCGCCTGATGCGCCCGATCGCCTGCGTTTCACTGGCTTCGTACTCGTACTGCGACGTCGTGAGTAACGGGTGGACGAAAATGGCGTGGTTCGCGGTTGTCAAGTTCGCGCCAGACGCGGATTCGTCCCGCGAAAGCAACAAAAGCACGCGCGCGTCGTTCTTTCCTAAATCTTCTTTCTGGAACTCATCAAGCGCGCCGGTTTGCTGGTGCACCGAGCCTTTGAGCTTCAGGGTCTTGATACCCGCCTCAGCCAGCACATCCGCGACCTGTCGCATCAAATCAGGGAACTGCACGAAAACCAAAATGCGCTCGTCTTTCGGTGTGTCTTTGATCCTCTGCACGAGGTGCGCCATCTTCGTGCCGTGCGAACCGCTCTCCAGAGGTTCGTTGTCGCCAAAGTGAGACGACCCAGCCGCCTTGCCCTTGGGCTTCTTGCCGGGCGACTTCAGGTTCGCGCTCACCAGCCTCTTCTCCGACCCCAAAGACGCACTGTCAATCACCGAGGAGAACCGCGCGGGGCACCCGCACCCGGGCACGCCGCACCCTTGCGCATCCGCGTGCAGTTTCAAGCAACGCATGCACCCGACGTGGCCGCAGGTGGAGAGCACGCCGGATTCGGACTTGGGGTGCGCTGGCGCGGGTGGGCGTTTCTTGCCGCCGCCGGTCTTCGCATCCACCGCCGCCGCGCACGCAACGCACACCACGTCATCCGTAGCAGACAGCTGCTGCAGGTCACGCACGGACTTGAAGAAACGCAGCGAACGCACCCTCCCGATGAGCTCTCTTGTTAACATGCGCAGCGCCCGCACCTCCTCGCGGATGTTCCACTTCTGGTCGTTCAGCTCGCCGTCCAGTTTCTTGGGCATGCCTTTGCGCGAGGGCGTCGTGGCTTTGGACGGCGTGGGCGCCGCGGACTGGGCAACCGCGGGGGAGTCACCGCCCGGGAGTTTCTTTCTCGGCGTGACTTGCGGCGTATCAGCTGGCGTGTTCGTACCGGTACCTCCCGCGCCGCCACCGGAGTCGCCGCCGTTCGCCGCGGCCACGACGGCTTCCGCGGCGCGCCTGGCTTGCGCCAGGATCCCGCCGTCCTCCACGACCTCCACGTGCTCCGGGTTCATCTTCTTTATTTCCACCTTGATGTCGGTTTCTTGCGACGGCACGAACAGCTGTTTCTTCGGCCGGAAACCACCCTCAAACACCATCACAAGCGTCTGCTTCTGCGACCCGGTAATGAGCTTCACCGTCCCGACCCGCCACTTGCCGTCGATGAGCAGCTTCAAAACGCTGCCTTTCGGCGGCACGCGCGTTTTGGGTTCGTGCTCATCCGCGATGAGCCGGGCCTCGCTGGCTTCCGTGAGTAACGCATTCAGCAGTGTGGTGCCTTCCGGGTCCCCCGCGCCGTCCGACGCGATGGTGCTTTCCCACTTCACGAACGCGTTTTCGGTTTCCTTGTCCTCTTCGTCGAACAACTCAACCCCGACGCACTCCGCCGTGTCTTTCCATTCCTTGTAAAAGTACCGCGCGTCGAGAATCTTTTCAACCATCGATTCTTTGCACTCCTCCAGCTGAGCTTCCCGGACGTCGATGATGTCCTGGCAAGTCCGCATCGCGTTGCCTTCGTCGTCGTCCAGTTCGAACTTAGCACACCGTTTGATCAGCGCCTCCTCCGCGGTGGCGCTGCCCTGAAGCACCGCGGCCAGGCGCTTGTCCCGGTCGCCTTTGTTCCCGCCCTTCTTCTGCTGCCGCGCCTTCATGTCCATGGCTTGCAGGTAGTGGTCCAGCTCGAGGTAAATCGCCCTCTCCGCGGGCCGCAAGTTAATCTCCACCGGAATCTCCTCCGACCGAATCTCATCAATCTCCGCGATGTTCTGCCGGACGAACCGGTCAAGGAACCCTTGAGCCACGGCGTGCCGGGTTTCGTGCCAGTGCTGCGTAGGGCGCTCCTGTGATTGTAAAAGAAAACGGTCAGTCTTTCGTGATGTGAGATGTACGGGTGTACTGTATGGGCAAACAGTGCACTTGTGATGTATGTAGTTGTTGCCAGTGCTAGTGAATGTTTCTAATAGTGCACTCAAAGAGGGGACGTAAACAGTCTTGGGATTTGGGAAACGCGCAACACGTACCTTGAAAAACTGAAACGTCTCCGCTTTTGTGATTTCGGATTTCGTGAACCGCGGTTGTTCGTCCGACCCCAGGTTCGTACCGAGTAAAGCGGCGGTGTCTTTGATTTCCGCGAACGCACCCACGGGTGGGGTACCGGACAAAACCCACCGCGCTTCCGCTTTCAACCCCAACACGACGCACCTGTCCGAGGACCGCAGGTACGTGAACTCGTCCACCACCACTCGGCGCCAGTGGAACATCTCGAGCGGCGGCGACGTGGTTTCCGTCCAGTCCGCGCGGACCTCCCGGGTGTCGAAACCCCAGTGGTCCTTGTCCACCGGTTCGTCATCATCGTCATCGTCATCGTCCTCACCCTCAACCTTGGTGCGCTTCCTGCTCTTCGCTGCCCTGGACTTGCTCTGGCTCTTCCGCGACCGCGCAGCCTCGAACTCGTCATCCGTCTCCTCGGCGCTGTCCATTTCGAAATCGGAATCCTCGCCGTTTGCGGCACCGAACTCCTCCGAGTAAGTCAACGGCTTGGCGGCGGAGCGCTTGGGCGTGCCCCGGGCGCTGAGCGTGCCGGCAGCCGGCGGGGTGGGCTTCGTGGGCGTGGCTTTCACGGGCGTGCTCTTCACTGACGTATTCTTCGCGGGAGTGGCCTTCTTCACGGGCGTGGCCTTCTTTACGGGCGTGGTCTTGACGACGACCACGGGCGCCTTCTTAGCGGTCTTGTCCGCTTCGTCCGCCGCGGCCTTGGCCGCCGCCTCCGCCGCTTTCCTCTTTGCCGGTTCCAAGTGCTTGAACCCTTCCAAGCCCCCCGCCGCTTTCGTGGCCTGCACCAGGGCGTTCCCTTTCAGGCGTTTCGGGGCGATGATGCGCACGTTCTGGATCTCGCCTTTGCCCTTGCGTACAGCCTTGCTCGCGACAGCGGCGCCGCCCAAACCGGTGAGGGTTTCGGTTTGCGCCTCCAGGCCGGCCAGGCACCCGTGGTAGGACGCGGCGAAGTGCCTTCCCGCGTTGGTTGACTTGCAGTCGGGCATCCGCCCCGCCCCGGCGAGTCGCGCCAGTCGTTCGAAGTAAAGCGGCGACCGTAACACCGAGGTGGCGCAGATCACCACGTCCGCGTCCTGGATCTCACCCACGGTGAGGTGTTTGATATCCGCGACCGTCCTGATTGTCACAACCTTGAGTTTGCCACCCTGCGAAAACTTCTCCACTTCACGCGGCCACTGCCGAAGCAACTGCGACGGCGCCAACACCAGCGTGGCTTTCGTGGGAATCGCCCGGACTGGCGTGGGCTTCGCGGCGGTACCGCACGCGTTGGGCAAAGGCCACTTTATTTGGTTCGCCAGAATCGCGCCGATCGTAATCGCGGTCTTGCCATACCCAACCTGGTCGGCGATGATGCCGCCTCTGACGAGGCGCTGCACCCGCGCGCGGCCGTCCATGCGCAAACCGAGCGCAGGCAACACGGACTCCGCAACCTCCTCCTCCACGAACGCCGGCTGCGTGTCGCTTTCGCGTTCCAGCATCCAGTGAAGCGACCGCAGCTGCTCAGGCCGCAGCGGGAACTTGCCAACGTTCCACCCGGGCGGCTGCGGCGCTTTCGGGTCGCGGCGGTTCGACTGCAGCTCAAACGGCTTGAGCGGCGCCGCCGTGTCCATCTCGAGGTGTTTCACGACTTGCCACTCCATTTCGGGTGCTTGGTTCTTCGCGTCGTACAGACGCGCGGCGGAGCGCTCTCGGGCAACCCCACCCACGATGTTCGCCAACGCGCGGTGCACCAGCGTCGCCGGGTTCACCGCGATCACCACGTCGCCGACCGCTGCGGCGTCGGAGGAAACGTCTTTGCCCTTTTTGCCAAACGAACCAACCCCGCCCTGCGGTTGTTTTCGCCACTGCACCACGAACGGCGCTGGCCTTCGTTTCAGGGTTTGTTCGAAAACAGCCGCCTGCTCCGGGTCCTCTCTGCACTCGATCTTTTTCTCGTTCAGCTCGTCCGCTTTCCGTACCCACTCCAGGTTCGGGGGAACCGGTGCGCACCGCGGGCACGCCACGTCGCAAAGCGCGGCGCATTGTTTCTTGTCCCCCGCGACGAGCGGGACAAACTTCTGGACGCCGTCCGGCAGATCTAAACGGCTCGTGAACCAGTTCAGCCTGCCGAACGTTGCGTTGCTTCGGTCGTTTCGTAGGGTCACGAAATCCCCTTCCGGCCAGTCCTTCGCGTCCACCGCAGGCAGCGGGACCGTCACGTGCATCACCGCCACCGCGTTGGCGCACCCGCCCACTCCGACGCAAAGCGCGTTTGCGTTTCGGGGCGCCGCCAGAACCGCCTTTTCGCTTTTGCGCTCTTCCAACTTTACGGCGCCGACTTTCATCCACTGCCCGTCCGTGCCGCAGGTGTACACCACCTTGGCGTTGGTGTCACTGGCCCGGAAATCGGGCGAAACCCGCCCGCCGTGAATGCGGTGCTCGCCGTACTGCAAACGGCGGTGGTTATCCGCGAACACGAAGAAATCCTTCTCGCCCTTGCTGTTGCGAATTGGGTCGAGGAAAAAGTACATCTCGTTTGCTTTGTTCAAGCCGTCTTTCCCGACGCGCTTGTGAAGGCTCGCCTGCGCGGCGCCACACTTGTCGAACAGCTTGTACGTGCCTTCCACGTCAAGGTCCAACAACAGTTTGTCTTTCTTGTTCACGAACTTCACCGTGTACTCGGAAAAGCGCTTGGCGGTCCAGTTCTTCCGGTCCTTGGCCAGGAGGGTGATTTTGGATTCGTCGTTGGACATGCCGAGCGTTTCTTGCCAGCTCTCCACCAACACGCCGCCCCCCGTGATTTGCAAATCAAACGAACGCATGACCGGCACTAGGACTTGCCAGTCACCGTCCATCATGTGCTTCGCCCCAGGCGCGACGCGCATCCTGGCAATCGGGTGCGTAAACACCTCGTGGATGGGTTCGTCCGTCGTGGGCGCCGGGGTCACCACCACGCGCCACTCGGGCTGCGTCGCGGGGGCGCCCATTCTTAACTCAAGCACGACTTCGTCCTCACCGGGGCAGACGTACTTCGCGATCCACACGTCCGCCCGTCTTACGTCTCTAAACAGGAACTCCGCGCTGGCCACGGTGTTCAGCGCTTTGTGCCACTGCCTCCACGTTTCCTCTCGACTGTCGTCCTCCGTGGACTGGCTCCCGAAAAGCTCACCAGAGTCCTCCGCCAACGCCTTGGCCTTGCGATAAATAAAAGAAAGTGTCAGTCTTGTATGGGCAAACAGGGAGGCGGGATTTGGGAAAGCCCCAATACGTACCTTGGCGGTCGCTGCGGCGACGTCCAAGCCGTCCAGGGTGACGCGCATGGGGAGGGTCTTCTTTAGCTTCGCGGCGAAGTCATTCGGCTCCGTTCGAATGATCTTGTGGTCCACGTAGTTGTGCTCCGGTCTGCCGCAGCACGTACCGCACGCGGTGTGGCCGCAATCCAAACACTGCTTGATGTCACCCACGATCCCCGTCTGCGCCTCGCACACGCACAAACGCGCCGCCGCACCCGCCTCGGCGAGGAGCTTCTGTGATTGTTAACGAAAAGTGTCAGTCTTCCCGTAACGTGTATGAGTATAAAAAGTCGTAGGATTCGGGCCGAACAGAGCACTTGTGATGTAGTATTTGTTTGTAACAGTCGCCAGTACTGGTAAATGTTACTAGTAGTGTACTCAAACAGTCACGTAGGGGCGGTAAACAGTGTGTCCTGGATTTGGGAAAGGCCCAACACGTACCTGGTACCCCTTCTGGTCGCCCTTGGGCACCACCGAGCACAGGGTTAAGTCGCCTGGCACTAAGTCGGCGACGCCTTGCACCTTGGACTCCGTCGCGGTGGCACCCGCGGCGCCGCCGACGGACAGGGACGTGGCTGATTTGCCCATAGAAGACCCAGCGGTGCTCTTCTTCTTCGCCGCTTCGTCCGCGGCGCCTTGTTTCACAACCGCGCCGTACGCGAAAATCGTGTCCTTCACCAGCAACAGCGCGCTTAGCATACAAGCGCCGACCACGGTGGTGGTCATCGCGTTGCCCGCGAGGTCGCTCATCTGGCCCTCGGATTCCCTGGTTAACAGCAAGTCGTCCACCGGGATGCCTTGCAAGGACAACGCCTCGATACCCACCAACGGCCCGCCTCGGTTCGTCACGAACGGAACCATGGAAGGCGTGAGGCACGGACAAATCCCCGCGGCGCCGCTTCCGGTGGTGCGGTCCACGTTTTGGGACAGGTTCCACACCAAGGTTTTGTGCGCCGAGTCCGTGTCCGCCTGCGCCAGCCGCAGAAAGTCGATGTCCATCAAATCAAGCACGCGGTCGGTCTGCGCCTTGCCCCAGTCGTTCCACGCGTAGTCAGGCATCACGCACCCGCCTTCCCAGTTCGTGAACGGCCTTCGTGCGCCAAGGCCTTCCTCTAGGCGCGCGCGTTGGTGTCTGGATTCGCACCGCGCCCAATCCGTCCCGGCGCGCGTGCCGTCCTCGCCCGGGCGCGCCAGCATCTGCCGTCCTTTGTGCACGCGCGGGTCGTCCGAGTCAAACAGAAACGCTTCCAGCGTGGACGACGCGGGGCGTTCCAGCTCCTTCACCTTGTCCTTCCACTGCTTCGTAAGCGTGCCTTCATGGTTCTTTTTCGTTTTCTTGTCCTTGTACCCTGACAGCGTCCTAACTCGCTTCCGGTACACGGCGCACGTGTAGTCCTCGCCCGGCTTGGGGGCTTTCTCGCCTTTCACAGGCGCGATCTTGGTGGCGAACAGGTACACGCGCGTGCGCGTGTGCGGGATGTAGAAGCGCTTGGTGTCGACACGCATGAAGTGCGCGGCGTACCCTTTGGCCTGGAACGCCTCCGCAATGTCTTCCCACGGCGCGCCGCAGACGTTCTCTAAAATCACAATCGGGGGCTGTTTGCGCTGCACCCAGGTCATCATCCCCCGGAACGTCTGGCCTGACTCGCCTTGTTCCGTGATTTCCTTCTGCTCGTTGTTCAGGTTGCTGTAATCAACACACGACGTACCGGCGACGAGCATGTCGCAACAACCCGGGACGTCAACCAGCGCGCCGTACGCGGTGGTGGCTTGGTCTTCGTCCAGTTCGCGAATGTCGCCTTGCGACGGGTAAAACAAAGTGTCAGTCTTGAGTCTACAGGTGTACTGTATGAGTAAACATTCTACTTGTGATGTATGTAGTTGTAATAGCTGTTACTAGTAGTACCCTCAAATGGTCAAAGAGGGGCAGTAAACACTGTCAGGATTTGGGAAACGCCCAAAAATACGTACGGAACAAGATGGGCGGCGCGAAGTTGCGTTCGATGTACGCTTGCTTGAAGGGTTCGATTTCGCACGAAAAAACGTGATCCACGTTGAGCTTCGCGCCGTACACGTGTTCGCACGCGTTGCCTATTTTATCCAGCGCCAGCAGTGGCGACTCGGTACCACTACACATCGTGGCCACACGAAGCGGCCGGCCGAGCTTTTTGATGAACGCGCCTAACTCGGGGAGCTTCTTCACCATGTCCGTGAACATGTCTTGCACGTCCCGAATCGCGGGCAGGTTCTCCGCGAGCTGACACTTGCCTTGCGTGTCCTGTGACCCGCCATCAGCGCCCAGGGAAAGCCCAGTGAGGAGGGATTGCGCGGGCTTCCTGGGAGGTTTTGTGAGGGGGGGGTTGGTGTGAGGTGAGCGCGAGATCGATGGAGGCGGCGGATTGCAAAAAAATCTGAAGACGAAAAATCACTGCCTGCAAGTTGGGCGAAATTTCCGACACCGCCGAAGGGGGCCTTTAAGATCGCGACCGATTTCGGGTGACCACGGCGGGTGCGCAGGGCCCACGAACGAGTTGGATTCGTATCGTCCGCGCCTTGTCTTTGCGTCATCGCATGTATCGCATAACGATACACGTAAACTCGCCACTTTCCGGGTGATTCGAGGTACGAAACGTAGGTCAGGGCGTGGAAACGTACCGTGGCGTGCCTGGTTTGCTTCTCGGTCTCGGAGGCTTCTTCGCGCCGAAGGATGGCTCGTCGAAGGCGTCGTCGTCCGAGGCCATTCGTGAGTCGTAGTCGTCGTCGTCCTTCTTGGCACGGCGCCTGGGGTTGTCCCCAAACGCGGCTTCGTCCGCAGCAGCAGCCTCCATGTTCAGTTTCGCCTTGACCGCGGCGCCGCGACGCGGGGTACCGCGCGGCGACGTCGGCGATCTCGGCAATCTCGAGGTTGGCGACGCCGCTTGATCTTGCTCGGGGTTGGCGCCCCCAACGCGGCCTCGCGAGCGCTGCGAGGGGGTTGGTGACGCGAGTGGCGAAGAAAGGGGCTTAGCCTTGGCGATGACGGGCGAGGGCTTGCCCGCGCCGCGCTTAGCGGGCGAGCGAGTTGGCTTCCCAGAGGCGGCAACCATGGTGGGAACGGGTGGTCGATGGCCGCCCGACGATTACGGCGACGACGCGCGTGCGGACCGCGGCGGGACGCTTCCGAGGCGCAGGCTCGACGACGCGCACCCCAAACGCGGTGCAAAGCGAGGTTCCACGTGCACGTATTGAATACGCAACACAACTGGAGGGCCGGATTCGACCGCCGCGGCGCGTGTGACGCGCGTGGAGGTCTGACGATCGTTTGGCGTTTCGGCAACGGAGAAGGTGTCGGAGTTCCCGCCCGAAAATTCGTCGTCCCCCTCCGAAAAAATGCAAGATTGTTCGTTCAGCTTGAGATTGCTTTTGGCGTGTGCTTTCGTGTGGCCTCGGGGGAGGCAAAAAAGAACACCGGCAAGCATTTGGGAAAAAACGCGTTGCCGTTTCGATGGTCACAATTGTCCTTACGACCCAATTCCTGTAGGCTTTCCCTTGAGCCACTTCCCCGAAACCACGCGTGAACCCCCCGATTTCGTCGTGTGCCTGGCGTGTGCCGACCGGCATTTGAGTACCCTGGCGGGGTACAAAGACGTGCTGGAGAAAGGGACATACCGGGGAGAGTGGTGCAATTACGAACCGGGCCAAAAATTGTAGATATAAAACAGTGTTTGTCCGCGCAAGATGAGTAGCTTCATGTTGTTCGGGATGTCTACAATTTTCTTCAACATCACCATCAACCCTGCGCATCGCAGGGCTTAAAATGCGGAGTCGTCCAGAAGTCAGATCTGAGAATGTGTGTAACGACGAGGTGGTTGGGAAAGCGGTTGGGACGTGAGACTCGCGCTTGCGCTCTTCCGTGAGTGGGTTTCCACACCGAGTGTGAGAAATTGTGAAGTGATGCACCAAGAGTATGACGGGTAACAAACATGCGACATTTCTCACCGTCGGATAGATACGGTAAATATTAATAACTCGAGTGAAGTTGGGCTCATGTAGTAGCCTATCGGAGCAACTCACTTGATTCTTGAAGAAATTATCAAGCAGGAAGTTTCGTCTCCATGAGGTCCTTGTACAAGAGGCGCGTCTTGCGCTCCTTCGCAGCAAAGACGATGGCGGCGGTCAACCCGGCAGCTGCGAAGAGGCCGAGACCGAGACCGAGACCCAACGCAAGGGCTTCGTCATCCTCTTTGGACTGCCGCGGATAACATGTCCCAGCTGATGAAAGCGTGTCGTCAGTGGTGCCGCTGTAGAGGTCACCGACAGCTTCACACGTCACGAGTCCAACGCCAGCACCAGCGCCAAGTTTTGGGTACGTGGCCTCCAGGGCAGTTTTGATCGCCTCATACGAGTCCGTAGTAAAGTCCAGCTGCCATGCGCGCCTGTACAGCATCTCGGCGGCGTTTGCGTCGACTTCGTGCACAAAGGGTAGGATCGCAGTCGCGAAGGCCCAAAGCTCGCCGACTTGCTTGGCGCTCCGGCCAGAATCATCGTTTCTCGTTTTATAAAGGTACCGCAGGGTACCTTGGACGAAGGGAACCAAGGACAAGGTGGTAATCTTCTCCTTCAGTGTGTTGAGCAGCGTACAGTTGGCGGTCGTAGCCGCTACGGCCGATTTCCTTGCTTCTTCTTTGCCGAGGTTGAAGAGCGCAAAAATATCTTTATTGACCTTCGAAACTCCAGTGAAGCCATCTGCGCACGTCTTGAAGTTCTTGCATCTCTTATCCGCAAGCGCATACTGCAAGTTATCCCCACTGAAACCGTAACCTCCGCCGATGGTTTTAGATCCCGCGTAGAATGCAATGGCCTCGTCCCAAGCGTGTACTGCTTTATTGTCGTTGGCGAGAGCTAGGCAGTCGTTCACCGCGTCCTGCATCTCCCAGGTGACATACGGGAAGATGTTCGTGTACACGACGCCCTTCTGGATCGCCTCCTTCCTGAAGTCGCGACTGACCGTGCTGAAATCGAGGTGGGTGTTCGTGCCCACCTTGGTGCCATCGAACGCCGCTTTGATCATCTATAAACGCCAGTCCCTTTAGCTTTTGCGAGGCGAGCGAGCGGCACCTCAACATCTCAGATTACTGGTTTTCGAGAGGGTTTTGTACCATTTCAACTTCTTGGGATCCTGAAAGTGTATTCATGAGTACTGGTGACTGAATTTCGCTTCTTCTTTCATCAGTGATTTCCTCATAAACCAAACTACGTGTAAAAATTATCCGCCTCCTTATCGCAATAAATAAGATGCACACAGAAAGAGACAGAACAGCCGAGATAAGCGGCAAGGCAAAGTTGACGTGAGGTGATCCGTCTTGGCGAGCAAGAAGTTGCTGACTCCCAACTCGTGAATATTCATCCCTTCGCAATTTAAATTTCCACTGCTTGAACGACGAGCTTTCTCCGCTGGCAGCAGTAATACGAAAGTCGGATATTTCCTCCACTTGAGCAGGAGGCGCGCACCATATTATGTGATGTGAAATGTTATGGAAAAGCACGTTGTACCGCTTCCCTGAACATCCTGTTCCCGGTGTTGAATGTTTATCTCCGGATAATTTGATTCCTTGCTCCAAGAACTCTCCTTGGGAAGTCGTTAACATCATCATCGACTCTTCCTCATGCGTCAACATGATCCCGATACACTCGCCGTCGCGGTATTGCATCGTGTCCGACAGCGTTTCCCACGGACTTGGTATCTTCACAGTGGTATTGTTTGTTCGGATCGTGACGTTTAAAAAAAGTGAAATGGACACGGGCGACATGATCGGCTTCCCGTGAGGACCACTGCTACGCGAGGGATGTGCCATATCCCCGCAAAAGCGTTCGTCCACCTCAGTCGGGAATGCTATGGCACCCAAAGTGTACACAGACAAGAGCAAGCTAAAAAATAGTAGGTTCACGACCTTGACGATGACTAGTTTCAAGCCAGAACTACTCCATGACTGCGGTGACCGCCTTTTACTGTAGCGGATGGGTGATGACGCAAACGTCTCCATACGCGAGGTGCAAGCTGCAGAGTCAGATTTTTTATCAATGATCGCAGCGCCGATAGGAAAGTAAGCTGCTATCAATGTCGGAAGCAGCTATGGACGCGGGAGGAAAGACTAAGATTGCAAGGCGATCTAAAAATTAAATAAACAGAAATTCCTTCCTTCAAGATCCTCTACTCGAGGGTACCGTCAAAGGTATATACATTCCGCAATGAATAATAACTACTACGCAGGAGAGGAAAACTAACAATTTGAAGACGGCTACAACAACGTGTACGAAGCTTCCCCTGGGATCAAAACACTACGCTACCACCCTAAATTCTCAAATGATCTCTCGCCGACGGTAAGAACCCAGGCAGGTGATTTTTGCTTTTAATCTCAACCTTTCACTTGACGCTGCCTTGAACTGGACCAACCACATGATCGTGTCGGCTTGCCCATGTAGCCGGATCGATTGTATCATCGCGCTCACGGCCTTCGTCGAGAATTTGAATACCAATCCTGTTTCCCATGCCCTGAAACACTGCATTGTTGTACTTTGTCTGGGCCCTCCGTTTCAGGATACAGGTGTACACGAACAGGGCCGTCAGCGCCACCGAAAATAAAGTTAGGCCGACAACGAGGCCGAGGCGCGATTCTTCACTGTCCTCAGTGCGTGGGGCCGAGTTGCACGTGCCAGGTGAAAGCAGTTGAGACTCCGTAGGACCAGAATGAAGGTCACCAACAGCTTGACACGTTACCAGTCCAACGCCCACACCGGCGCCTAGCTTTGAGTAGGTTCCTTCCAGGGCAGTTTTGATTTCCTCGTACGAGCTGGAGTCGAAGTCAAGCTCCCATGCGCGTTTGTACAGCATCTCGGCGGCATTTTCGTCATCTTCGGCCATGAAGGGTAGGATCGCAGTCGCGAAGGCCCAAAGCTGCCCAGCATCTTTTGCTGTCTGACCATTTTTTGTGTTCCAGAGGTAGCGTAGAGTGCCTTGAACATAAGGAATCAACGCCAAAGTGCCAATCTTCTCGGCCAGGGAATCAAGAGCCGCACAATCGGACTGGGCGACTTCCTTACCGAGGTTGAACAGCGCAAAAATATCTTGATTGACCTTCGAAATTCCGGTGAAGCCATCTACGCACGTCTTAAAGTTCTCACATCTCTGATCCGCAAGCCGGTACTGCAAGTTACCCCCCTCAGAACCGTGAATGCCGTAACCTTTGCCGCGGGATTTCGATCCCGCGTAGAATGCAACGGCTTTATCCCAAGCGTGTACCGCGTCGAATTTCTTGCTCCCGTAAGCCTTACAGTCATTCACCGCGTCCTGCATCTCCCAGATGACGTACGGGAAGATGTTTGCGTACACGACGCCCTTCTGGATCGCCTCCTTCCTGAAGTCGCGACCGACCGTGCTAAAGTCGAGGTGGGTGTTCGTGCCCACCTTGGTGCCCTCGAAAGCCGCCTTGATCATCTGCTCACCCCAGGTGTGCTCGTCGAGGTTTTTGCCCTTCCAGTACTTGTTCATGATGGCCACGAACTTGTTATCCTTGTAGGCCACGTCATTGGTTGAAGGACTGTTCCCGCTGTTTCTATCGTTCGCCTCTGAAGCGAACTCTCCGATTGCACGGGATGAAGACGCGGTTCTCAACGAATTTTTGCCGTTGATCCAGGTATCAAATGAGCCGCCGTCACCAAGCTCGTAGGGCCAAGGGACGATCGATCCATCGTAATTACAGCCGTCCCCCTTTGCCGCGACGGTCTCCGCGTCGCAGTCCTTAAGAAGACAAGAGACTCCACAGGTTCCACCCAGAGAGGATACAATATCCTCGAGATCAAGATCAATTCTCGACGGCGCGGTGACGTTTGTTTGCGGCTCATATCCCGCAAAGTACTTGAAGGTAGCAGCCACAGGCTGAAGACGAAGAGCGAAGAGGGAAAAAAACAGAACGACCGATGTTGTGCGGTGTATCATTTAGCGCTGCTTGCACGGCCAAACGCGATGGTCGACCTCTGCTCAATCGAAACGAATAGTTTCTTGCTCGACGGGGAGAGCTCGATTAAGTTGTCTGTCGCTCGTACCTGTCTTCGGGTAAAATCTTCCCGTCGCGTACGTCGATTAGATAGACGTGACCAACAAGCTTTTTCAGACGAGAATTTTCTTCTGAAGGCGCGTGCCACAACATGATGACTCGTGTTTACTTACAGAAGCGGCGTTCTGATTGGCTAATAACGCCACATACCTTTTTTTTGGCGCCTTAATCAAGCAGGGAGTCATTTTCTATCATATCTATTTTTTTACCATCAGCACCGGCAAACATATGCAAACTACCACAAACAATCACAAACAATCACAAACAGTTACACACAACAGAACTGACTACCTGAATTATTGCTCGTGTCAGGCGCGTGTCATACCGTGTGTCCGTTTTTTCGAAGGTTTTCAGTCAAGTTTGCAACAATGAGCCTTCACTTCGCCGCACCCGCGCTGGCGACATCAACGTAAGATCAATCAGTTTGACCCCTGCATTTGCACAACTCCTTGAGCGTTAGACGAACATCTGGCAGGATGCGCAACCGTAGTGCACCCAGCATCGCCTCGATGGCTGCGATCGTGCTACTCGCCATGTCTGTTAGCTCTGTGAGTGCTACCTACACGTACATCGCGGGGTACGAACCGAGATCGACCGTGACCACCCACGCCAATATCGACCTGGACGTGAAAGACATCATCACTCTTCTGAAAACAGAGGCCGTAAACAACGGAGGTCTCTATGCGGACTGCTCGACAATCATAGATGCGTGCAATTGGAATACAGGTGCAACCCCGTACCCCACACTTTGGGACACTCCCTGTACTCACACCGGAACCACGGTCAGCACCACAACCGCGTGCACATCGCCCTACGGGATTTATACCGCTGGGAAAAACTCTTTAAAATCTACCGCAGTGCGCAGTATCGCAGGCTTCGCAAGTTCCATCGGCACCAAGATATCAGGTCCAACTGGTGCTATGGTTGCTTCTAAAGACAACCAATTTATTGGCGCCATGAATAAGTTTTGGAAAGCTAAGGGTTTGTCAGAAACGACCTGGGCCGAGGACATTATCGAGGCCGCTTTCAAAGGTCAAAAAGTGAAAGACGCGAGTGACGTCCAAAACAAATTCGACTTTGGCGTCGTTGGTGCAGACTTCAGAAAAGAGGTTGTCCAAAAAGGCATGATTTACTTGAACATCTTTCCTTACGTCATCTGGGAGATGCAAGATGCTATCAACGACTGCAAAGACGATCAATTAACCTCCAACGACACGCCTGTTGGCGGTAACTCGGTCCACGCGTGGGACGAAGCCGTCGCCTTCTACGCCGGTTCTCTCGAAGGAGTCGAGAAAGGAGGCCTTCCTGGAAACAGCGGCACTTACCTGCAATATTACCTTGCGGACAAGCGCTGTGCGAATTTTGGCACGTGCACTGCCAAATATGTCTCGACTGACTCTACTGACGATTTCTCTGGTGAATCAAAGCTTAATGAGGAGATAATCAAGCTCTTCATGAGGGGCGAGGATGAAATTAGTGCTGCGGTACACCTCACGACCCTAACAAAGTGCGACATCGCTGCGAAGACGATGGAGGAAATTGCCACGAAAATGCTCGTTCCATTCATTCAGGGCACCATCAGGTATCTCCATAAGACCTCGACCCCCTCAGGCAGGTCCGCAAAGCAGGCTGGTGAACTCTTTGCGTTTGCGACCACAATCCTA
>Ga0209711_10002005_pt1 | contig 18964 bp, 21 predicted proteins | sample ArcticOcean_MG_C_7_FD_187441 | JGI IMG/M metagenome (GOLD analysis project Ga0209711, IMG submission 187441) | Marine microbial communities from western Arctic Ocean - ArcticOcean_MG_CB11_88 (SPAdes) (version 2) | ecosystem: Environmental > Aquatic > Marine > Oceanic | place: Arctic Ocean... | reverse complement strand
TTTGGCAATGGTTGGCAATCAAGGCTAACCCACACGTTGTACCCATACGTTTCCCTGACAGATTTAGGTGGAGATAAACTTTTTCTGGTGGGATATTGCGGCGAATCTTTACGATCATCCCTTAGCTGGCTTAACCCCAGCGCCCACAACCGCAATGTCTGAGTTACCCCGCCAGTACGATCTGATACGTGTTGTTTTTCATACCATGCGAACTACTTATAAATCAGTAGCTTATTAAACAGAGAATGAAGATAAATATTTGTATGCGAACAACTTTTAAATGCACATGGGACAACATGATTGCTAGGCTTGAGGCTAACATGGCCTCGGTGAGTGAGGCACATACTGGGTGGACTGTAGCCAAAGAAGGCGAGAACAGCATTATATTCATAGCAAACATTATCGACTTTGAAGCACTCGGGGGTCTAATGATGAATGAAGATCAGTTGCAGTGGGATAAAGACAATGGCGTTGAATATGCTACGTACACTATGCAACCAATGGGCGCTTAAATTAAGACATTAGTCCAGCTAGAACAAATCTGCTTAACCTACGTTTTAGCTGGCCTAACACTAGCCCGATCAAGCGCAATGTCTAAGTTGCCTGTCCACACGATCTGAAAAGTGTTCTCACCTTTTACGTTAAACTGCCTGCACCTGAACTTCTTACGCACATCGTGAACCGTAGATTCCTCACCTACAACAAGTATTAGGTTAGCACTTCAAACATGGAGTGATGCTTACAGAGGCCACATGTGAGGCTTAGTGTGGGGCATATATGGCTGCTGGACTGGTTACGACCCGAGTTTGCTCCCAATATACCTACCGAAGCGATAGAATAGGGTTTTCTCAATCCTTGAGAGTGCTTCTTTAGCCCTAGCAACGTCATCGGGCGTTAAAATTATGTCCTTACCTGTGGTCACACCCAAACCCTCATAAGTGTTTCATGCTTGATAACCACACATATTATAGCACTGCTTCTCATCATTTGGATAAAAATTGTAGTCATTTCCTATTATAATATTTTATTAAACCCAATATAGGTCTTAATACTAAGAAATCCTGTAACGCTATTGAATGTTATGTGCCGGATACACTAGATTTTTTCGTTGATGGAAAAGTACTATCTGGCACCCTGTAAATCAAATGGAAAAAAAATGACAAAAATTACATTTCTGGGCCTTGGCGTAATGGGCTATCCAATGGCGGGCCACCTTGCGACGGCGGGCCATTCAATTGCCGTTTACAACCGCACCAAATCAAAGGCGGAGGCGTGGGTTAAGCAGCATGCGGGCGCATTGTGCAAAACACCCGCAGAAGCTGCTATTGGCGCCGAAATTGTAATGGCCTGCGTGGGCAATGATGATGACTTACGCTCTGTTTGTTTGGGGCCTGACGGTGCGTTTTCAACCATGTCTGAAGGTAGCACGTTCATTGATCATACCACCGTATCGGCTTCCGTTACCCGGGAACTTTATAGGGTGGCAAGGTCCAAAGGCATCGCCTTTGTTGATGCGCCAGTGTCCGGTGGTCAGGCTGGAGCGGAAAGTGGGCAATTGTCTATTATGTGTGGTGGTGATCAAGAGGATTACGATCAAGCTGAACAATTCATGAACGTCTATGCTAAGCTGTGTTGTCGGATCGGTGATAGTGGTGCGGGACAAATGACTAAAATGTGCAATCAAATTGCAATCGCGGGGTTGGTCCAAGGCCTATCAGAAGCGATGCACTTTGCTTCAAAAGCTGGTCTTGATGGTGCGGCAGTAATTGAAGTGATTAGCCAAGGAGCGGCCGGAAGTTGGCAGATGTCTAACCGCTATCAAACTATGCTTGATGATCACTTTGAGCATGGCTTTGCTGTGGATTGGATGCGTAAGGACTTAGGCATTTGCTTAGCTACGGCCGACGAGAATGGGGCAAGCCTGCCGGTGACCGCTTTGGTTGATCAATTTTATAAAGACGTCCAGAAACTTGGCGGTGGCCGTTGGGACACCTCTTCGTTATTCAAACGGCTGCAAATGGTCTAACTAAAAAATCTTGACCGAGGGCAGTGGGAAAAATCTCTTCGTCCTTGGTCCCACCAATATTTCTAACGCTGTTGTTCCACACCGTACAAAGATTTTTCAAGCGCTAACTTGTTACTAAGCTTCTTGTAGCGGTTGATACGGTCAATGTACCACGAGTGGAGCCAAACTGGCTCGTCCCCTTGGGTGCAGTATATAGTTTGCTAAAACCGCACCTCCGGCAATAAATGCCAGTGCTAATAGCGCGGCGATGCTGAGAGTTGGAACGCCTCCAAGGCCGGCGCCAACAGTACAGCCTCCGGCCAAAACGCCTCCGACGCCCATCAAACCTGCGCCCAAAAAATACCTTTTGGTTTGTTCTGCGTTTTCAAACGACTGCCAGACAAATTCACTCTTGCTGATAGCGGCAAGAGCTGACCCAAAAACTACGCCCAAAATCAGACCTACACCAAAACCCGCGGGGATAGAGGAGGAGGCGATGGACCAAAACAACAGATCAGCCGCAGGGGAGGTGAAGGACAAAGATTGCATGGCAATAGGATCAAATACATCTTGTAAGATGAATCCGGTTCCCAGCCAGGCGAAGGGCACCAAAAGGCCCAAAATAAGTGCTAAAATTACTTCTTTCCATTTCAGACTAGACCTCAATGCTAGAACAAATACCGCTAATGCCATAGCACTGGTCCAAAACTCAGCCCCACCAGGCAGATCGGCTAAAGAGGTGGTCTGCCCAAGAGGAATAGTTATAGAGCCCAACCACACCCGAGCCGGCGCAAGAAAGCCTTTCAATGTGGCATGGGCCAAAATAGCGAAAACGATAATGACAGTCAGGGCTCGCAGATTACCAGTGCCTGCTAAAACGGTGAGACGTGAAATGCAGCCACGGGTTAACACCATGCCAATCCCAAACAAAATTCCACCGAGCACGATGGCTAAAATTGGTAAATCCTTCTCAAAGAACCGATGACCATTAAAGGAGATGTAGTCATTCATCACCAGAAACTGGGTGCCCAGCAAAGCCGCACTGAGAGCTGTAAACCATATGCCACGGGCGACTGGCTTGTTGCCTTTGTCGCCAACAACCGCGCTGCGAAAACAAAACTTGAGGTGCTGTGCAAGTGCGCCAAAAACGATACCGACGATCAGGGCAAAGACAAAGGAGGCTTGCATTGGAGTTACGGCTTCAAAGCCAAATTGCTCAAACATATCGATAGCGCCCTTTTTGATTGGGTTTTATCATGCACTGACAGTGTTTTTTAGATCAGGCAAACCACCACACCCCGATATCATTCTTCTGGTTGGCGCTGTGCGGGAATATTGTTTTGCTTTGCACGCGCGACAGAGAACCCTTTGAGATGTTCCGCGGTCTCTATGAGAACTTTGATCTTAAATCGTAGGGTTTGTGGATGAATAAATTGGCTTGGCCTGACTCAGGCGATCGGGCGGAAGCCTTGGATGAGCTGGCGCAATCCAATGGCCGCGCCAATCATGATCGAAGTGAGGGTTACTGGTGCGCTATACGCCAATACAGAAAGCGCTGATAAACCTTGGCCAACACTGCAACCAAGGGCCAGAACAGATCCGATCCCCATCAAGCTGGCCCCTAAAATTTGTCGGCCCAGTTCTCGTGGATCATCACAGGCTTCCCAGCGAAAATGACCTTTAATTAGACTTCCAGCCAGTGCACCTAGCAATACTCCTAGTACTGAACCTGTTGCAAAGCTCACTGAATTTCCAGAGGCTGTCATCAAGTAGATTAAGCTCTCGCCGATTGGTGCGGAAAAGGTGTGTGTTACCACTGGCAAGGCGTCAAAGCCGTTGTTTGCAACCCATTGTGTACCGACCCAGCCGGATGTGATTGCTAGCCCAACAATGGCTCCCCAAAACACTACGGCGCGCTGGCGCAGCATTTGTGCGCTTCCCAAGGAAGCAGAAAGGATAGCAATCCCAATAGAGATCCCAACCTGATAGACTGATAAGCCCAAATAATGGGATAGGGCGACTGCAATGCTAGCAGGGAATAAGGTCGGGGTTTCCACTCCAAAAGCCCAAATTCGAAAATAGGCAAGTGGTCCGCCGATGGTAATATATGCAGACAGGCCCATAACCAAGACGATTACAAAGGCCCGAATGTCGCCGCCACCTAACCGGGATAACGCGCCAAAACCGCAATTTCCAGCTAATGCCATACCATAACCAAACATTAATCCACCAAAAATACTGGCCAGTGGGTTCCAGGCTATAGAGAGGTAAAGTGTGGCCCTTAGGTCAACCAATCCGATTGAAGACAACCAATATGTGGTGATTATAGACACACCAATTGCGATACCCCACATTCGGAGCCTAATTGAGCTGCCACCGTAATAGAGATCTTCAAGTGCTCCAAGCGTGCAAAAACGGCCCAAGCGCGCTGCTAGGCCTAGAGCTATACCGCCTATTAGCCCCACCATTGCAACAATGGAGGTTTCAGACAGCATATCAAACATATTAGATCCTTAGGTTTCGCGACAAAAGAGGTCGTAGACGACCTCCATGATCTGCTTAGAACGGTTGTCGCTGAGGCTATAATAGATGATTTTGCCTTCTCGCCTTGGTGTGACCAGCCCTTCAAGCCGTAAACGTGACAATTGCTGTGATACGGCGGCTTGTCGAACCGATAGCAATTCTTCTAAATCGGTGACTGATTTTTCTCCAGAGGCAAGATAACAAAGGATCATCAAGCGCCCTTCGTGACTAATTGCCTTCAGAAAAGTAGCCGCTTTGATGGCATTCTCAGCCATCTTTTCCATATCTTCAGGGCAAATATTATCATTGAAGACTGGTAGTGCCATTAAGCTAAGCCATAAGTTATGAAAATTACTTTCATATGACACGAAATTGCTCGGTGTGTAAGTGAAACTAACACTATTCCACCCAAGGTATTTTTGCGTCAGTGATCATTTGTGCGAGCAATTCCCAAAAAAACCCTTCACCTGGGTAGCCTTCAATCCGAGCTGCTTCAGTCCCATTTATCATTAAGACGAATGTGGGGGTAAACTGGAGGCTACTAGAAAAGGTAAGGTCACTGGGCAGTGTTTCGTGGATATCGATGCGTTGTAGGGGAGCCGTGCGTCCTTCAGGCGTTTTGGGGTAGATAGGGCCAATCTTCTCATTCCAGCTCGTACACCACATGCATCCTGTTTCCTCAACCATGATAAGGCGCGTTTCGGAAAGCATAGGAGTGGCCAGAATAAACAGAAAAAATGCCGTTGCTCTAACCCACATTCGTAATTTGACCTTTCGTATTCAAGAATAGTAATGTGAATTCAGAAAATTACAATATTGGGTGTACTCGAATGTTTGACATTTCAATTATTTCGGCGTTTTTTGCGGGGCTACTGTCCTTTGCATCGCCCTGTATTTTGCCAATTGTTCCGTTTTACCTGAGCTATTTGGCCGGGGTGGGCATGAACCAAATCAACAGTGATGTGGAGATTGATGCAGCCACGCGACGAAAGGCAGTCCTGGCAGCAACATTTTTTGCTGCGGGTGTGATTACTATTTTTATAGGGCTTGGGGCTGCGGCTACGACCTTCGGTCAGGTTGTAAGAGAGTATTTTGATATCCTAAGATGGATTGCTGCGGCGCTGGTTATATTGATGGGGTTGCATTTTCTTGGCATAATTAAGGTTGCGTTGCTCTATCGTCAGGTAAGCTTCGACACTGGTAAATTGTCAAAGCTGAGCCTATTGGGGTCCTACGTTGTGGGACTTGCCTTTGCCTTCGGCTGGACGCCCTGTGTGGGCCCGGTACTTGCCGCGATACTATTCATGGCGGCTGGTGCTGAGACCGTGCTGAATGGGGCATTGCTACTTTTGACCTATGGATTGGGTATGACGTTACCCTTCGTCGTGGCCGCCTTTTTTATTGCGCCCTTCATGCGCTGGATGGTTAAATTTAGACGCCACCTTGGGATGATTGAAAAAGTAATGGGTGTATTTTTGATATTGTTTGGACTGTTGATTGCAACCAATTCTATGAACTATATTGCGCAGTGGATGTTGGAACTGTTGCCTGGATTTGGTATTTTAGGTTGATGGAAGGAAAGATGATGAAACAATTTTGGTTCATGATGTGCGCAATTTTTCTGAGTGGTACTTTAGCGTCTGCTGAAGTGGGCGATGATGGTTTGCACAAGGCTCCTTGGATGCGCGATACCTTTAAGGATTTGTCTGAGGACTTGGCGGACGCCAATGCTGAAGGTAAACGATTAATGGTGATTATTGAGCAACGTGGCTGCATTTATTGCAAGAAGATGCACGAAACAGTTTTCCCAGTAAAAAAGGTGGCAGACTACATCGATCAGAATTTTTTTGTGGTTCAGATCAACATGTTTGGAGACGTTGAGGTGACTGATTTTGACGGTATATCTCTTCCAGAGAAAGAGATGGTGCGCCGTTGGGGCGCGTTATTCACACCTTCAATTCTATTTTTTCCAGAATCTGTGAGTGATGATAGTGTTGCAAGTAAAGCGGCCGTGGCCACCATGCCAGGGGCCTTTGGTATGCACACAACCTTCAACATGTTGAACTGGGTTGTTGAGCACGGCTATGATGGCGAGGAGAGCTTTCAAAAGTACCATGCGCGAAAGTTTTCTGAGCAGGGTTGAGGATGGTTGTATCTAATATTTAAGACAATAAATTCATAAATGTGAATTTATTGTTGCCTGTTGGGTCTTTTGTGGACTACGGTATGCGAAAAGCTAGAGTGTTTCAGGAGGACGCATGAAAAAGATTTTTATGATCACCGCGGTATCGGTGCTGAGTGTGACAACCGCTTTTGCGGATACAGTGCCAAGTGATGTATCGTTCAATGATGGCGCAGTTCTGGCATCCCTGACCGCCGTATCAGGTGACGCAGCAGCGGGCCGCAATACATTCAAAAGTCGTAAATTAGGCAATTGCCTAGCATGTCACATGAATGACGACATGCCAAAGCAGCAATTTCATGGGGAAGTAGGCCCACCGCTTACTGGTGTTGGCGGTCGCTGGGAAGAAGCTGAATTGCGCGGAATTGTTACAAATGCAAAGATGATGTTCGAAGGTACAATTATGCCAGGCTTCTACATTGACAGCGGCTATGAACGTCCTTTGAAAAAGTTTGATGGCAAATCAATTTTGACAGCACAGCAAGTTGAAGATGTGGTTGCATATCTTCTGACCCTCAAAGACTAATGATCTTAAGTTGATCAGGGAGATTAAACATGGATTTTACTAGACGAAATATATTGGCCATAGGATCAGGCGCTTTTGCGGTTGCGTCCGTCGCTGGTATGCCGGCCTTTGCTTCTAAGACCGACGATGCAATTGCAGCATTCACGGGCGGCGTGGGTGTAACTGAAGGTGGAATTGACTTGACTGCGCCGGAGATTGCAGAAAACGGCAATACGGTCCCCGTGGCGGTTTCTGCCCCAGGCGCGGTATCCATTATGCTGCTGGCGACGGGGAATCCGACCCCGGCTGTGGCGACGTTCAACTTTGGATCCTTGGCTGGTTCGCGCCGTGGGTCCACACGGATCCGGCTGGCAAAGACGCAAGACGTTGTCGCCATTGCTAAAATGGAAGACGGCACCTTCCGCAGAGCTGGTGCGACTGTAAAAGTAACAATCGGCGGCTGCGGCGGCTAACTTAAGCGAATAGGGAGAAGTACTGATGGCGAAAGGTGTTAAACCTCGCGTAAAGGTTCCAAAGACTGCGGCAGCTGGCGAAACAATTACAATTAAGACCCTGATCAGTCACAAAATGGAATCAGGTCGACGTAAGGACGCGGACGGAAACTTTATACCGCGCTCTATCATTAATCGGTTCGTGGTAGATTTTAATGATCAAAACGTAATCGACGTTACACTGGAGCCAGCGATTTCAACAAATCCGTATTTCCAGTTTGATGCTGTTGTTCCAGAGGCAGGTGAGTTTAAATTTACTTGGTACGATGATGACGGTTCTGTGTATGAGACCTCGAAAAAAATAAAAATAGCCTAAAGCCTTTGGTCTAGGGAGGACTGGAAATGGAATTAAAGACTTTACTAACGAGCGTTGCGATTGTTGGGTTTTCGGCAGGACTTGTGTCTGCCCAAGCCGATGTAACCCTGGCAGTTGAGGGAGAGGTGATATCTACAAGTGCATCGGCTCCGGCTTTTGCTGAGAATTTGGATACGGTTTACTCTGGATGGCTGTTCAGGAAGCTTGAAACGCGCTCATTGCAGATGGACGATTTTGATAATCCAGCTTTTGTATTTGTAGATAAAGGTATCGATCTGTTTGAGAAAGTTGATGGTACTGAGGGTAAGGCATGTGCAAGTTGCCACGAAGACGTGGAAGATTTTGTGGGGTTGCGTCCGGCAATGCCACGGGTCGAAGATGGTACTTTAGTGACCATGGAAAACCTTGTTAACGAATGCAGGACCGAGCGGATGGGCGCTGAGCCTTGGAAGTATTCCGGTGGTCAAATGACAGCCATGACTGCGCTGATTGGTTTGCAATCACGTGGCATGTCCATAAATGTTGCGGTTGATGGTGATGCTGCTCCATTTTTTGAACGTGGCAAAGATCTCTATTACCAACGTGTCGGACAATTGGACATGTCTTGCTCAAACTGTCACGAAGACAACTACGGGGTTATGATCCGTGCAGACCATCTTAGCCAAGGCCAAATCAACGGTTTTCCTGCATATCGATTGAAAAATGCTAAATTGAATTCTGCGCATGCGCGGTTCAAGGGCTGTATGAAAAATATTCGTGCCACCCCATATAAAGAGGGCGGAGATGAATTTAAAGCATTGGAGCTTTATCTTGCAGCACGTGGCAACGGCCTATCAGTTGAGACACCTTCGGTGCGCAACTAAACAAAATAATAAAAACCTGCGCCTAAATTATGGTGTGGGTTTTTTTTGATCTTAACAAATTCAATATCTTGCATATGAGGAAGCTTAATGATATCTCGTCGTGACTTTTTGCAAACAAGCATGGCTGCTGCTGCGCTTTATGGTGGATCTGGGTTTGGTAATTGGGGTCGACTTGCGGCGCAGCAATCTCTGACACAAAGTAAACTGCTTGAGTTTGATACATTCGGAAATGTGTCACTGATCCATGTCACTGATATCCATGCGCAATTGAAGCCGATTTTTTTTCGTGAACCAGAGATAAATATTGGTGTGGGCGCAAACCGAGGGCATGTGCCCCATGTCACCGGTGCAGATTTTCGCAAATTATATGGTATTAATGACGGCAGCGCCTCGGCTTACGCTCTAAGCTATAACGACTTTTCCGCTCTGGCTAAAGGATACGGACGAGTTGGTGGATTGGATCGTGTAGCGACTGTGGTCAACCATATCCGGTCTGAGCGTCCTGATGCATTGTTTCTAGATGGTGGTGATACTTGGCATGGTAGCTATACCTGCCACCACACAGCTGGCCAAGACATGGTGAATGTGATGAACACCCTGCGGCCTGATGCTATGACATTCCACTGGGAATTCACCTTAGGCAGTGATCGGGTCAATGAAATTGTGGAAAACCTACCGTTTGCGGCCTTGGGTCAAAACATCTTTGACAGCGAATGGGATGAACCCACTGAGATGTTCCCTCCCTATAAATTTTTTGAGACCGGTGGTGTGAAAGTTGCGGTGATTGGTCAGGCCTTTCCATACATGCCCATTGCTAACCCGGGTTGGATGTTTCCGGAGTATTCCTTCGGTATTAGGGATGAAAACATGCAAGTCATGGTAGATGAAGTGCGCGCCCAGGGGGCCGAACTGGTGGTTTGCCTCAGTCACAACGGCTTTGACGTAGACAAGCAGATGGCCGGTATAGTGACGGGTATTGATGTGATTTTATCTGGTCACACACATGATGCTCTGCCTGAACCTGTTTTGGTTGGTAAAACCGTTATAGTGGCTTCCGGCTCCAATGGTAAATTTGTAAGTCGTATTGATCTCGATGTCCGTTATGGTCAGATGATGGGCTTTCGCCACAAGTTGATCCCGATCTTTTCAGATGTCATTACACCTGACCCTGAAGTGGCCAAAGTAATTGATTTGCAGCGCGCACCATACGAAACAAAATTGAACGAGGTTATTGGTCAAACTGCTGATGACCAGACCCTATTTCGACGTGGAAATTTCAATGGTACATGGGATGATCTAATCTGTAATGCGCTGATTGAAGAGCGTGAAACTGATATTGCACTCTCGCCTGGTGTACGGTGGGGTCCGTCTATTTTACCTGGCCAAGACATCACCCGAGAAGACATCTGGAATGTTACCTCTATGTCCTATGGAGAAGCTTATAAAATTGAAATGACAGGAGAATTTCTTCATGTGGTCTTGGAGGATGTTGCGGATAATCTGTTTAATCCTGATCCTTATTATCAGCAAGGTGGGGATATGGTTCGGGTAGGTGGTTTGGGTTACCGTATCGATATCAATAAGCCACAGGGCAGGCGTATTACAGAGATGACACTGCTAAAGACTGGTAAAAAAATTGACCCGGCTAGGACGTATAGTGTCGCGGGCTGGGCCAGCGTGAATGAGGGAACCGAAGGGCCTAAAATTTGGGATGTTGTCGAAAACCATATCCGCAAGCAAGGTATAGTATCTCTAGACCCAAACAATAGTGTTGAGGTTATTGGAGCCTAAATCGCTCAAACCGATCAAAGGAATTTTGTATGTCTGAGAATGATACATCGAAGCCATCTCGGCGCGCTTTTTTGAGTGGTGCGGCTACTGCTGGTGCTGGGGCTATAGCATCTAGCGTAGCCCAGGCACAAACTGCTGACCTGCTGATCACGCAACCGCAAGAATGGGCGCAGGGCTTTGGCGACGGTGTGGATGCGGCACCCTACGGCCTGCCAAGCCAGTATGAGGGTGATGTAATCCGCCGCAATGTGGAATGGTTGACGGCTGATCAGATCAGTTCGATCAATTTTACCCCCATTCACGCGTTGGACGGCACTATCACGCCACAGGGCTGTGCTTTCGAGCGGCATCACTCTGGCGCGATTAATCTGTCTAAAAGTGATTACCGATTGATGATCAACGGCTTGGTAGATACACCTTTGGTGTTTACCTATGAAGATCTTGAACGATTCCCACGCGAAAACCATGTGTATTTCTGTGAATGTGCGGCCAATACTGGCATGGAATGGGCCGGTGCACAGTTGAACGGCGCGCAGTTCACCCATGGTATGATCCATAATATGGAATATACCGGCGTGCCCTTGAGGTTGCTGCTGGAAGAATCTGGCTATGACGCCGCGGGCAAATGGGTCTTTGTTGAAGGGGCGGATGCCTCCTCCAATGGCCGCTCTATCCCGATGGACAAAGCCTTGGACGATGTTTTGGTGGCGTTCAAAGCTAATGGTGAAGCGCTGCGCAAAGAGCACGGCTATCCTGTACGCTTGGTTGTGCCGGGTTGGGAAGGCAATATGTGGGTTAAATGGATCCGTCGTATTGAGGTGACCAATTTTCCAGTGGAATCGCGCGAAGAAACGTCGAAATATACTGACACTTTGGAAGATGGTGTGAGCCGCAAATGGACATGGGCGATGGATGCTAAATCTGTTGTGACGTCTCCAAGTCCGCAAACGCCGATCAAACATGGTAAAGGGCCTTTGGTGATCACCGGGCTGGCTTGGTCCGGTAATGGTGCGATCAAACGCGTGGATGTGTCCAAAGATGGTGGTAAAACCTGGGAAACTGCCCGTCTGGCAAAGCCGGGTGAGAAAATGGCGCTCACCCGATTTTACCTCGACATTGATTGGGATGGCTCTGAGATGCTGTTACAATCGAGGGCTATGGATGAGACCGGCTATGTGCAGCCAACTAAAACCCAGCTGCGCGAAGTGCGTGGGCTCAATTCCATCTATCACAACAATTGCATTCAAACCTGGTGGGTGCGCAAAAATGGGGAGGCTGAAAATGTTGAAGTATCTTAGACCAGTAACCTTCGCCTTCGCAATCTGTGCTGTCACTGGCCCAGCCCTGGCTGAAAAACTTGGCCTTGGCCGCGCGGCTTTGCCTGCCGAGGTTGCAGCATGGGATTGGGACATCAATGCGTTGGGCGAGGGCCTTCCGTCCGGCTCCGGAGATGCGATGGTTGGCGAAGAGGTTTTTGCAGAGAAATGCGCGGCCTGCCATGGAGATTTTGCCGAGGGCATCGACAATTGGCCAAAATTGGCCGGTGGTGCTGATACTTTGGACTACGAAGATCCCCTAAAAACAGTGGGGTCCTATTGGCCACATCTGACCACCGCCTATGACTATATCAAACGTTCTATGCCTTACGGTAATGCTGGCAGCCTCACCGATGATGAGGTCTATGCGATTGTGGCCTATATTCTGTACTCGAATGACCTGATTGACGATGACTTTGTGTTGTCGGATGATAATTTTATGGAATTTAAAATGCCAAATGCCGCGGGCTTTGTAGTTGATGATCGGGCTGAGGCGGAATATGCCATCTGGTCTAGTGCGCCGTGTATGGAAAACTGTAAAGATAGAGTTGAGATCACTATGCGCGCCTTGGTTTTGGACGTCACCCCGGACCTAGAGGGCTCGGCTGAGGCTGTGGCACCTGTGGTGGCAGTTACGCCAGAGCCTGAACCAGAGGCCAAGAGTGCCGCGATTGATCTCGAACTGGCGGCCGCTGGGGAAAAACTGTTTAAGAAATGCAAATCTTGCCACCAAGTTGGCGAGAGCGCAAAAAACAAATCAGGCCCGGTTCTCAACGGTGTGGTGAACCATGCAGCCGGCGCTGTAGATGGGTTTAGGTATTCCAAAGCGATGAAGGCCGTGGCCGAAGGTGGATTGATCTGGACTGAGGACGAACTTGGATCGTTCTTGAACAAGCCGAAAGCCTACCTCAAGGGCACAAAAATGTCTTTTGCAGGTCTGCGCAAAGCAGCAGATCAATTGGCGATGATCGAATATCTGAAAACCTTCACTAAATAAAGACGACGCAAGATCGCCAAACACCTTTTACCAATTTTGTGTTTGGCCTGGATCAAAGAAAAGAGTAAAGTTTCGGTCTATAGACACACCAAGGGGACGCCAATACGAGATTATAGCCCCAATTTTTTGAAGACAACGGGAGACTATTATGCGACTTATTTCACAAATATCAGCCCTTCTGCTGACCGCTCTAATGGCCACTACAACCTTTGCACAAGATGGCTTAGCCGATCACAAGCTGGCGTTGCAGATCAGCGACAATAACCCGCAAAAAATGAATACAGTTTTGAACGTGGCGGCCAATGTGGTGCGCTATTATGAAAGCCAAGGGGCGACCATCGAAGTGCGCATTGTCGCCTTTAACGCAGGCCTACATATGCTGCGCGAAGACACCTCACCGGTTCTCAAACGTTTGAGCAGCTTTGGCGCGTCGATGCCCAACGTCACCTTTGCGGCGTGTTCAAACACCATTGCGGGAATGACGAAAAAAGAGGGGAAGGCCCCACCAATTGTGTCTTTGGCCGAAAAAGTTCCAGCGGGCGTTGTGGATTTGATGACCCTAGACGAAAATGGTTGGACGATTGTGCGCCCATAACGGACATAGTCATAAAGGAGGTAGAAAGATGATACGTAAGATATTTGCTGGATTTGGCTTGTCCTTCTGTCTTTGTGCTTCTGCGATGGCAGATGATATTTCTGTGGTGCGGGCCTTTGACGGCGCCTTTGACGATGCGACCTTCAGTGTTGAAAGCGCCATTCTGGATGCGGGTTTGGTAATTGATTATGTCAGTCACACCGGCGAGATGCTGGCCCGCACCGGTGCTGATCTTGGCAGCGATGTTACCATCTTTGATGCTGCCGATGTGTTTTTGTTTTGCTCCGCCGTAGTGTCGCGTAGGATGATGGAGGCCGATCCAATGAACATCGTGCATTGCCCCTACTCCATCTTCGTTGCAGATCAAGAGGGGGATGTGGTCATCGGGTATCGTAATTATCCCGATGGGATTATGAAGGAAGTTCAAGCCCTGCTTGAGGGTATCGTGCAAGAGGCGCTTGGAGACTAATATGGATTATCAGGCATTTTTCAAAACGTCACTCGACAGCTTACGCGACAGTGGTGATTATCGGGTGTTTGCCAATTTGGAACGCCACAATGGCAGCTTCCCCCATGCCACGGCGCGGGCGGAGGACACCAAAGAGGTGACTATTTGGTGTTCCAATGACTATCTTGGCATGGGGCAACACCCGGACGTTTTGAATGCAATGCATGCAGCAATTGATAACAGCGGTGCAGGAGCTGGCGGCACACGTAATATCTCTGGCACCACTTTTTATCATGTGCAATTGGAGCAGGAACTGGCTGATTTACATGCTAAGGAGGCGGCGCTTTTGTTCACCTCTGGTTATGTGTCAAATTGGGCCGCCCTTGGTACTTTGGCCGGACGCATTCCCGATTGTTTGGTGCTCTCCGACGCATTGAACCATGCCTCGATGATCGAAGGTATCCGCCATTCCAAAGCTGAACGGCAGATTTGGCAACACAATGTTCTCGCAGATTTGGAGGCTAAATTGGCGGCCCAACCGCTTGAGCGCCCTAAGCTGATTGCCTTTGAAAGCGTCTATTCGATGGATGGTGATATTGCCCCTATCGCGGCCATTTGTGATTTGGCCGATAAATACAATGCTATGACCTATTTGGATGAGGTTCACGCGGTGGGTCTGTATGGGCGGCGCGGAGGTGGCATCGCCGAGCAAGAAGGGCTTATGCACCGGTTGACTGTGATTGAAGGCACGCTGGGTAAAGCCTTCGGCCTGATGGGCGGCTATATTTCGGCATCAGCGGAGCTTTGCGATTTCGTGCGCAGCTTTGCCAGTGGGTTTATATTCACCACAGCTCTACCGCCTGCAGTGGTGGCTGGGGCCGCGGCTTCGGTACGTCACCTCAAACACAGCCAAATTGAACGCCAAACCCATAAAGAGCGTGTGGCAGAGGTGCGGGCCCGCTTTGATAAGATTGGCATTCCCCACACCACAAACGCCGGCCATATCATTCCGGTCATTGTTGGTGATGCGGTGAAGTGTAAGTACATCTCTGATATCTTGATGAAAGACTATGGAATCTACATCCAGCCAATCAATTACCCCACAGTGCCCCGCGGCACTGAGCGGCTGCGTATTACTCCGTCGCCCGTGCATTCTGATGCTGATATTGACGCCTTGGTCACGGCATTAAGCGATCTGTGGACCCAATGTGAATTGGCACGCAAACCAATGGCTGCGCAGTAGCACAGAGCGGTTATTCAAACTCCATTTGTTCAAACATCCGACCCGCGTTGCGGGTGGCGAGTTCGTTGAATGTATCCAAATGCGCAAAAGGGCTTTGATCGACATAATAGGCCTCGGCTAAATCTCCATCATTTTCCAGATGGGCGCCGATTTGCGCACGTAAATAGACAAGGTAATCATGGGTATAGCGCCGTACCTGTGCCATATTGGTGGGGTGCCCATGGCCGGGGATCACATAGGTGGCCTCCAGCGGTTCAAATTTAGTTTCCCAAGTTTCCAACCAATCAGCGGTGATGGTATCTTCGAAGATAGGCAAAAGCCGTTCATGAAAGGCAATATCGCCGGCAATCACCAAGCTTTGCTCTGGCATCCAGACGACAATATCGCCCGGGCTGTGTGATGGGCCCAAATGCAGGGCCTCAATCTTGAAATTACCAAACTCAATGAGATAGACCTCGTCAAAAGTTTCGTCTGGCGAAACCGCACGGGAGCCATCGGCACGCTCGAGCAGGCGGCTCTGCGCGCCGCGTAGGCTTTGCGCACCATTTTCCTCAAACACATCTGCCGCATCCACATGCGCCACGGTTTTTACACCTTGATCTGTCCAATAGGAATTGCCCAGCATGGCATGGCCTTGACCATTTTCATTCAACACCACGCGCACCGGCTGATCGGTCACCAATTTTATTTCATCATGCAATGCCTTGGCCAACAGATAGGAGCCACCGCTATTGATCACCACCACACCATCGCCAGTGACGATGAAGCTGAGGTTGTTGTTGTGTCCGGCATTGTCATAGCTCGGTGGAGCCGTGGCGCCGATTGCAGAAAACACGCCGGGGATAAACTCAACTGGCTTAGAGTAAAGCATTGAGCCCGGGTACTGATCGGAGATATTTTCACTCGCAAGAGCATTACTGGCCAGAAGGCAGCAGGCGAGAAGAGTTTTGATCATTCTATGTCTCCGCGATAAAATGGTAGCCGTCGTCGATTTTTTCAACACGGCCCATACCGCCTTTATTAATGTGAAATCCGATCAGCGGCATTTGTTCTGATGCCAATTGGTCAAGAAGACTTACTCGTGTGGTAGCTGCGAGATCGCCGTCCTGATCTGACCCCGAGACCCATTCAGGGCGGGCTAAGGCGATGTGGTGATTACCAATGCTATCGCCCACCACCATGGCGGCATTGCTACCGGAGCGAATTTCGAAGGACATATGACCGGGGGTATGGCCAAAACTTGCGCGTGCTGCGACCCCGGGAAAAATTTCCTCGCCGTCCTTAAAAAAGCTAATATTGTCTTCAATAGTTTCCAAACGCCGTTTGGCGCCCACCGCAAAGGCGGTCCTGTCGCTGGAAATTGCATCGACCGTGTTTGGGTCCAGCCAATAGTCCCATTCCGCTTTGCCAATCATATAGCTAGCTTCGGTGAACAATGGATCGTCAAAATCATCCAACAGCCCCCAAAGGTGATCGGGGTGGCCATGGGTAAATACCACATCCGTTATATCTTCAGGCGCGAGACCTAAGGCCTCAAGGGATTCAACCAATAGGCCTGCAGTTGGTTGGAAGTCTGGACCAGAGCCCACATCAAACAAGATATTGCGATCTCCCTGGCGTAAGAGTGTCACGTTGCAAGGCGGGGTCAGAACATCCAGTGATTGGTCATAGGCTTGTAAAATAGAGGCCAATTCATTTTGCGGCATTGAGCCAAAGGTAAAGGATCCGGGTATGTTCAAAGAGCCGTCGCTGACTACATCCAGGGTCATGTCACCCAGTGAGATTTGAGAATATGCAACTTGTGGCGCCCAAAGTGCGCAACCAGCCAAAGCAGCCCCACTGGTGGTTTTTAGAAAGTTGCGTCTTGTTAAAGTCATTGTGCTAGCCCCTTACAAATTCCACATGCTGAATGTGATGGATAGTACGCGATTTGACAAGATTTTTTTCATCTAAGGCGCCCTTAGGCGTTCGTGGAACCGGCAAAATTAGCAGCATCTGCCGCGGCGCTCCATACAGCTTTGGCTTTATTAACGGTTTCCGCATATTCGGCCTCAGGATCGCTGTCATAAACAACGCCGCCACCAGCTTGGGAGTACAGTACTCCATCTTTTAAAACTGCAGTCCTAAGGGCGATGCAGATATCCATATCTCCACGGGCGGAAAAATAGCCACACCCGCCGCCATAAACGCCACGTTTTTCGGGCTCTAACTCGTCGATGATTTCCATGGCCCGTACCTTTGGTGCGCCGGAAAGAGTGCCAGCAGGAAGGCCTGCTAAAAGAGCTGCAACGGCGTCATGTTGCGGGTCTAACTCGCCCACCACATTGGAGACAATATGCATCACATGGCTATAGCGCTCGACGCTGAATTTCTCAGTTGGCCGCACAGTACCAATTTTTGCCACACGTCCCACATCATTACGCCCAAGATCTAACAACATAAGATGCTCTGCCAGTTCTTTGGGATCTGACAAGAGGTCCTTCTCTAGGGCTTTATCTTCTTCAGGCGTGGCTCCTCGTTTTCGGGTGCCAGCGATAGGACGTATTGTCACTTCATTGTCCATCAGGCGAACTAGAATTTCAGGGCTGGCTCCAATGATCTGAAAGTCACCATAGTTGAAAAAAAACATAAAAGGAGATGGGTTCACACGCCGCAAGGCGCGGTACATAGCAAAAGGCGGCAGGTTGAAATCCTGTTTCCAACGCTGTGCTGGCACCACTTGGAAAATATCACCAGCTTTGATGTACTCTTTGGCCTTCTCTACCGCTTCTAGATAGCCTGATTTGGTAAAGTTTGACACAGGTTCACCCACATGAGCAGACCCGCTGAGATAGCGCTGCTCGGTGCGTACGGGGCGCTCCAAATCGCGCAAGGCATCCATTACACGTTCGGCAGACTGGGAATAGGCCGCCCGAGCCGAGAGGCCCGATTCAGCCCAGGCGGGGGAAACAATTGTAACCTCACCCTTAACACCGTCTAGTACTGCAACCACAGTAGGGCGCATCATCACCGCATCTGGAACACCTATTGGATCTGGGTTGATATTGGGCAGATGTTCGACCAACCTAATCATATCATAACCCAGATAGCCAAACAAACCCGCCGCAGCGGCAGGTAAGTCAGCTGGCATATCAATGTGGCATTCTGCAATCAAGGCGCGCAGTGAGCCCAACGGATTTCCATCCTGTGGTGCAAAGCTTTTGTGATCATAGCGGGCGTCGCGGTTAATCTCACTAGTAGCTCCATGGCAGCGCCAAATAAGATCTGGTTTAAGCCCAATAATTGAATATCGTCCGCGAATTTCCCCCCCGGTTACACTTTCAAGAATAAAGCTATCCTTTTGCGCCCCCGACAACTTGAGCATGACTGAAACTGGCGTATCAAGATCTGCGGCAAGCCTTGAATATACGAGTTGGTTTTCGCCTGCTTCATATTTAGTTGCAAAAGCTTCAAAAGATGGGACGAGGTCCATAAGGCTTAACCACCAGCCAAAAGGCTGCTGTTCACTGAACGAAGAGTTGTTTGATTGATGTCGACGTCCACCGCCTCCCGCGCGGCATTGCTAAAAGATTCAAAAATATCTTGTGCCATCGCCGAATTAATCCGGTTTTGCATGATATTTTGAATAGATTTTACCTGTTCGTTTTCCAAATCAGCCGGATGTTCCT
>Ga0209711_10002004_pt1 | contig 18966 bp, 20 predicted proteins | sample ArcticOcean_MG_C_7_FD_187441 | JGI IMG/M metagenome (GOLD analysis project Ga0209711, IMG submission 187441) | Marine microbial communities from western Arctic Ocean - ArcticOcean_MG_CB11_88 (SPAdes) (version 2) | ecosystem: Environmental > Aquatic > Marine > Oceanic | place: Arctic Ocean... | reverse complement strand
AGAATGGGTCACCTTAAACCGTGTCACAAACTCGGAGATTCGAAATGTTTAACGTCAGTTGTCCGCTCGTTATTTTTACCGCACTTATTGTTTGCCTACCAGTTGATCAGGCTTCGTCCGATCAAGGTTTTGGCTTCTCGCAACGCGGCCCAGATGTCCAGGATTTGGCCTTGTCGGAGCAAGACCAATCAAACCCGACCATTGAACGCAGAGCGCAGTGGGCGGCCATGACGCCCGGGCAGCGTGATCAAAAGCGTGCAGAACGCCGCGGTCAGATGGCGGCATTGCCGCCCGAGCAGCGCGGTCAGTTGATGGCTGAGCGGCGAGCTATGATTGCTGCCATGACGCCAGAGCAGCGCAAAAAGAAGCGAGCCAAACGTCATGCCAAGATGGATGAGAGATCGCCTGAAGCGCGCCTACAATTAAAGCGTGATCGAAAGGAGACGTTGGACGCATTGTCACCCGAAGAACGCGCCCGACTGATGACTCAGCGACGCGACCTGCATGCCGATATGACGCCGGAACAGCGTGATCAAAAACGGGCCGAGCGCAGTGCGCGGATGGCGCAGATGTCGGCTGATGAACGCCAAGCGTTCCATCAGGCACGCAAGGCGCACCTGGACGCGTTGTCTCCCGAGGAACGCGATCAATTTATGACGAGGAGACAAGACCGAACGAAGGGGCTGTCTGACCACGCGCGGCAAGCCCTTATCGAAGGCCACCGGGCAAGGCTTGCGCCGTCAGAGACGTCACAGCCGTAAACGCCAGCACGGCGTCTAGGCATTTGAAATCGCGATACACCCGGTTGGTCGCACTGACCGCTTAAATCAAGCGGTCATCCTGCGCTTTAGCACCTAGATTGCCGTTCTTGGGCACGGATCGCTGCGAATCTGAACGGCGCGCAGGATCGAGGCTCGGTTCGTCGAGTTTTGCCTCAAACCGGTTTGCTCGCAAGTTTTTCACCACGTTGTCGGGCGTGAAAATTTGCCCATTCATCACGATATAAACGCCAAAGGCCAGGATTTGAACGGCGCTCACGGCCGCGCCGATATTGAATACCGCGTCGTTGTGGGCAAAGGCTGCAGGCTGCAAAGACCCTGTTAAGACGATGGTCTTGCCCGTGATTTTGGACAATTTTTGCGCGGTTTTGATCATCCCGTCTGTACCATGGGTGATCAAAACCTGTTGCGAGGATGACCGCTCGGTTCGCTCGTAGATAATCGATCGATGGGCATCGGTCATATCAAGGCTATCGACGCGCATGAGTTGTTCAATGGTTGCGTCAAAACCGACGTTCATGGCGGTCAGTAACGGACCAATAACCGGGTCGCCAACTTCAAATTCACTCTTCTGATCAAAATAGATCTTGTCGATGGTGCCACCGGTGGTCAGGATGTCGATGATGGTCACGTCAGCTCGCCTCTTGAATCGATCTACATTAACTTGTCTGAGAGGTCATAAGACTCAAATCGACATTGGAAATCCCGTTGGTCCACAAAGCCTGCTGTTAGATTATCTCTGTCAATGTGGAAGTAGCGCATCATTCGATAATAGTTGTGGTAGTACGAGACGGTGTAATGCGTGTCGTCCCAATCGATCTTCGCTGGAATAATGTCACCGCCTTCGAACCCGCAAATGGTGTAGAGCTGAAAATCGGTTGATTGAACCTCACCCGCGGTCGGTTCGGTGTCGAAAGTGACCACAACCTTTCTGCCGTATTCAGAAGCTTCACAGTAAGCCGCATTTTGCTCGAACTGATTGGCTTTATCGAAATGGCCAAAATCCCGATTGTTTTTTGCTTGCTCGGACCAATATCGTGCAGAAGACTCGCCGGTTTCGGACACGCAAGCAAGCCGGCGGGGTGCCGCATCCGCATTGACCACAACCAGCAAGACGATTGCAAAGGCCAGCAAGGGCTGGCAAGTGTCTTTGTGAAGGATTTTGTAAAACATGTGCGCAGTATTCATTGACGGGGCGGGAAGATCAACCGTGAAAGCCAGAGCGCTGCGCCGGATTTCGCTAATGAGGACAACACTACGCGATGAGCGCCCGCGCCATCGGCTTGAATCGCGCAAGGTTAAACCGGCTTAGCCCCTGTGCCCGATGGCAGGATTAATCGCCCTCTTTGACGGATTGGCCCGCTAATTCAAAGGCGCGTCGTCCTAACAGGGCAATGGCGACGAAGGTGAAAAACATCCCGACACCGCCACCCAAGAAAGCGATTGCACCGGCCAGGTCACCGTCCCCAAAGGGCGTTGTGCTGACCGAAAGCCCGCGGTTTTGCGCGAAGTTGCCAGCCCAGTAGAAAATGGTATTGGCCCAACCGGTTATAATGAGGCCCCAACCGACCCATCGCGCCGTGCTGCCTTGTAGGTCCAGCTTGTGCATGAGTAGCGCGCCAGCGGCGATCATCACCCCGTTTAAAATCCCACCCACATGGGCGGCTTGCCAACCGCGGCTCGATCCGGGAATGCGGACCTCCCAAGCTGGAAGCGGCCAAAGCGTTACCGCATCCAATAGTGAAAAAATCAGCATGATGCCGGCGATCAGACCGATAAAGAGCACGGTCATGCCATGCCCGATGACGGCGTAATACAATCGCGCTGCAGCCTGATCTGTTTTGCTCATGGCGATACGTCCTTTGATTTTAGATTGGGTTTTTAGGGGTTTAGCAGACGCTCGCTCGTTTCTGAATCGAGATGTTCAGGGTGCCCGCCGGACAACACAAAGTCTCGCCAAGCAACGGCAATCGGGTTTTGTTGATCGTTACAAATCGGATGGGTTCGCGGATGATAGTGTCGAGAAAAAACGGGCAGGGCGCTGCGCGCAAGATCCCAGGCAAAGCCAAAGAAAAATTGCCAGCCTTTTAAGGCTTTTCTGGGTTGCCGATAATAACCTTCTTTTTTAAGCATGTGCCGATAGGCCTTAAACGTTTGCCAGCTGATGTGCGCAAAAGCGTGAAGGATCATCAGCCTGCGATACCAATGTTCGCCTGGGTAGAAGGCCTGATAGAAGTCAAAGGCGACCGCGCCATGTTCGACTTCTTCTACCTGATGCCAGACCCAGAGCGCGCGCAGGTCTGGGTCGGCGTCCGCCATGAGCTCCTCATAGCGATCAAGAATGATCATGCCCCCTAAAAAGGTGAAGGTTTCATAGCCTGCGGTAAAGCCTATCTTGAATTGCTTGCTGCGGGCTTCAAATGCGGATTGAAAGTACGACTCAGCGGATTGCTCAAGACGATGGAGTGCAGGATAACGCGTACACAAAACTTGATTCCAACGCAGGAAATTAAAGGCGTGGTGGGCCTCTTGGCCGATGAGGGCTTGCACATCCAGCGCCAAGGCTGGGTCGGTTAGTTCGCTGCGATATTGCCGCATAACTTGGACTAGAAATCGTTCGAAGTAAGGAACATGCAGGCCCAGGGCATTGATAAACATCGAGAATTCCGGCGAACTCTGACTCCAAACACACGGCTGATCCGCGTTGTCAAAGTCAAACCGCAGTTGTCGAACGGTGATGTTGTCCATGGGATGAGACGTTGACATCAGAAGCGGCCTTTGAGCGCGAACCTTGAGTTAATCAGAGATCCAGCAACGTTGAAAGCCTTGCCGGGTGCAATGCGTTAAGGGGGCAAGCTGGCGATCCGTTTGGCGCGAAGACGTTCAACGGCGTTTAGGTGACCTAAGCTGAAACCAGAGCGGCTGAAACCAGAGCGGCTGAAACCAGGGCAGCTGGAAAAAATCGGGCTGGGCCGGGCTGCGCCGGGCTGCATCGGGTGCTTTGCTGCGCAACGCATGCACTCAAACACTTAAACAAAATCGGTACGCCTGCAGCGCCAATTGGATGAGATCCGTTGCAGTGCTGCAATGCCTTGATCGGCCGGCGTGCGCCAATCTGGTTTTAGGGCAAGACCGACGGCCATTGGCCAAAGCCCCGGCGGCCAGCGTTTGGGGGGCGTCAACCCCATAGGGTAGATTAGGCGGCCCTTGTCGATGACCGAACCAATGCGCGGCGCTTTAAAAGCGTTTGATACGGTGCCTCGAACGGCCAAAGCCGCTGCAGGCGCCCTTGCTGCGGTTGGCAAACGAAGGCGCTTGATGGCATTCAGTTCGATGAAACCGCTAAGGCAAGCTAGCGGGCTTCATCAGGTGTTGTTGCAACCATTGGTCCTGCTCCCAAAGCATGTGCAGAATGCTTTCTTGGGCCCGGTAACCATGGCTTTCTTTCGGCAGAATCACCAACCGTGCGGGTGCGCCCAAGCCTTTTAGCGCGTTGAAGTAACGCTCGCTTTGCATGGGGTAGGTGCCAGAGTTGTTATCGGCTTCGCCATGAATGAGCAAAAGCGGCGTTTTCATTTTGTCCGCATGCATAAACGGCGACATGTCGTAGTAAACCTCAGGGGCATCCCAGTAGCTGCGCTGCTCACGTTGAAACCCGAAGGGCGTTAACGTCCGGTTGTAGGCGCCAGAGCGGGCAATACCGGCTGCAAACAAATTAGAGTGACTGAGCAAGTTGGCCACCATGAAGGCGCCATAAGAATGCCCGCCAACGGCAACCCGAGCAGGGTCAATAATGCCGCGTTGATCGAGCGCCGTAATGGCGGCGGCCGCATTACCAACCAGCTGCTGGCGGAAGCTGTCATTGGGTTCTGCGTCGCCCGCACCTACAATTGGGAAGGCGGCATCATCCAGTACCGCAAAACCGCGGGTTACCCAGAAGATTGGACTGCCGTAGTAAGGATAGGTGAATTCATTGGGGTTGCTGGTCTTTTGTCCGGCGCTTTGGGCGTCTTTATACTCAACCGGGTAGGCCCACAATAGCAGCGGGAGGCGTTCGCCGGAATCCACTTTGAAGGTCTCGGGTAGATACAAAGTGCCGGAAAGGGTTAGCCCATCGGCTCGGGGATAGGTGATCAGGGTTTTCTGAGTGTTTCCCAAGGCGGCGTAGGGGTTCTCAAACTGTGTGACTTGCCGAAGCGTCGGCGTGCGAATGTTTCTGAGATAGTAGTTGGGGTAGGTGTTCGGCGACTCGATGCTGACGAGCAGTTGGCCGGTTGTTAGATCAATCGCGCTCAACAGTCGTTCGACCCGATCGGTATAGTCCGACTGGTAAAGGCGTTTGGTTGAGCCAAGGCGAAGGTCAATGGTGTCAACGAACGGAAATTGACCCGCGTCAGAAAAACCCTCGCCAAACAAATAGGCTTGATCCTGATCAAGTGCCAGTACCGATTGATTGAACGCATTACGGGTTGTCGCGAACTTGCCTGGATCGCTGTATTGATCCTGAAGATTTCGATCAAACAAGGTCACCACACCGGCGGCTGGATTGCTGGGATTAAACGCGTAGCTTTTGGTGTTTCGTGTGTCATACCAGACATCATCCGCCACGGCGATTGAGGCGTTCCCCCAATGGATTTGCCGAAGTCTGTTTTTGGTTTTGATGAGGGCGGTGGGTTCGCCATCGAACGGCGCGTTGAGTTCGAAGAGCTCATCGTGAAAGGGCACGTCTTGCTTTGGATCGCCGCCGTCAAGCGCTTGAACCCAAGTGATCGTTGCGGCTTGATCGTTGCGCCATTCAAAGTCGCGTTTTTCTTTGGTGGTTGCCATGAAGCCTTTGGGGCGAGTCTCCTCAACGCCTCGGTCGATCAGCTGGGTCACGAGTGACCCAGCATCGGTATAAACATTGGTTTCTGCGGCGAATCGATAGTAAGGCACTAAATAAGAAAAAGGTCGTTTCACCTGTGTGGCCATCACGTATTGGCCAGCAGGCGAGACCGTCACCGCCGAATATAAGGCCGCCGGCAGCCAACGCTTGGCCCGGCCTTTTATCGTGATTCGGTGCAGTTCAGATCGGGTCAGTTGCTCAAAATTAAACTCATCAGCCGGGCTTTTCAGTAAATCCTGATAGGTGCGATTCTGCGCTTTTTCACCCTGACTGTCCGCGACGGTCGGACCCGTTGGCACCGAACTGCCGGTATCGATCAAGGCGGCTCGTGATTTCGGTACGACTTTAGCTAAAAGAGATTGGCTGTCGGCCGCCCAAGTAAAAGGCGCTCCTAGGTTGGCATTCAAAAGTACTTTCGAGAGCCTGCGCGTCTTGGCGGTTGTGACATCTAACACCCAAAGCTCAACGCCGTTGGCCCCGGTATGGGTGAAGGCAACCGACTGCTCATTGGGTGACCAAGAAAAGTAGGCCAGCCTTGGGGTCTCGGGTAGGCCGGTGGCGGGCGCCGCAGTCTGTTGGCTTTCGACGTTCGGCATTGATGCATCCGGCGCGGCGCGGTTGTTAAGATATTGAATCTTTATGTTGTCGTAGTAGCGCACTCGACTACCGATATTTTTCTGAGGGTTAACCCGGAGCCCGCCGAGCCGTAATTCAGGTTCGGATAAGGTTGCGATGGGTGGATACAGCGAGCGCGCCAAGAGGAGCATGGCGGTGCCTTGGCTGTTGACGCGGACGCTCGGGGCTAATTGCGCCTTGGCGAGGCGCGCGATTTCGGCCACCGGTTCCTGGTAGTTGAGACTTGCCGCGGCAGGCAGGGCGATTAAACAAGCGAAGCTGAGCAATAAAAGGTGATTCATAAGTAAGGTCGGTTTCTAGCAATGTGAGTCAGGAGTTTAATTGAAAACGAGGTTGTTTCCGTGCAATCTTTTGAATTCAGGATTTGAGGGCGTTGAATTCGGTCCAGTTCATTGTTGGCAGGCATCGCACCGTGCGTGGGGTTAAAAAATTGAAAGCCAGGGCCGTGCGGCATTACGATTGCACCTTCACCCGCAGCAAATTCATCCTCAAGGAGCCCTTTTTTGGCCCAAAGCAAAGTCAGCGCAGAATACGTCATCGACCACCTTATGCTGGGTGCGTCTGATTTAAGCCTTGGCAAAACGTGGGTGATGGATCAGCTCGGCATCCGGGCAACCGATGGCGGCAGCCACCCAGGCCAGGGTACGCGCAACGCGTTAGCCGGGTTGACGGATCACTGCTACCTAGAGGTGATCGCGCCGGACCCTGCCCAGACGCTGCAGGGAACCCTCGGTGAGCAACTCTTGGGTTATTCAGCACCGAGCTTGCGAACCTTTGCGGTGCGCTGCGCAGGTTTTGATGACCTTGTGCCGCGACTGACCATCTTGGGCTACCGGCATCGCATCCTTGAGATGTCCCGGGAGACCATTGATGGGATCCGGTTGTCCTGGCGTTTGCTGTTTATTGCGGGTCATGACTATGGCGATCGAATGCCCTTTTTTATCGATTGGGGGCAAAGCCCGCATCCCAGCCTTGGCCTCGTTGCGGCGGGGTCATTGCGTCAGATCACCGTGCAGCTGTCAGCGGATCTCGCGGGGTATCAGCGTTTGATGACGATGCTGGATCTACCCGTTGTTGTGACTCAAGGCCCCCCGGGACTGGTGGCATCCGTGCACTGTGAGCAGGGGTTGGTGCAACTGTAGGAGCGCTTTTTCGGACTGCCTGCGGCGGATGGCCTGACACCCCCCCCGATGGGATGCGGGGACGGCCTGTCATCAACGTGGCGACCCAGGACGAGTGCCCTGGGCGGAATGCCCTAGTCCGGGTTGGTGACGCGTAAGGTCTGGGGTTGGACTGCTTGCACGCCGCTCGGGTGTTTTGGCCAAAGGCGGGGTTATCGCTTTTGCTTGCACCTATCGCGGTGCTTGCATCGATTGCACGCTGCGGTGGTGAGCCTGTGAGATTGATTCGGTGGCCGTTGGGGCGCGGGTCTGGGCGCGCGGGCGGTCGCGATTTTAGCGATCTGATTTAGAGCCGGGTTGGTGCTTGTGACCCGCCCTGCAGGCCGCTGAGTTCAGATTGATTCTTCATAGGTTCAGGGCCTGCAAGGTGCGCAAAACGATTGCAATGAGAATGCGTTTATAGACTGCGAAAATGGGCTTTGCGACGACCCGGCACTTTTTTAATCTAACCCTCGGCCAGCAATGATGCACGTTGAGCCCAAGCTGTTCTGATAGTAATCTCGGCCCCTGGCAAGCGCGAGGGGCTCAAACTTTGATAAAGGAAATACTGATGATCCAGAAAATGTGTCGATTAGTCGTCGTGATGGGCTTTATGGGTTCGATGTCTGCGATGGCCGAGCACCACTCGGCCTTCGATAAAATGAAAACAATGGTGGGTACTTGGGAAGGCAAGCTGACTCGGGTGACCGGTGACGTGGTTGATACCCGCTCGGAATTTCGGTTGATTGCTGATGGGAATACAATGATTGAAACCTTAATCGAAGATGGGGCGGAGATGCTGACAACCTACACCGAATTCGAAGGTGATTTAGTGGTAAAGCATTATTGTTCGCTCGGCACTGAGCCTGAGTTTCGAGTTGCATCAGAGTCAGACGATCAAGTGGCGTTACAGCTGATCAAAGATTCGGGTCTGCACGCAGAGCACCATAGTTTTGTCGCGGCAATGACCTACAATTTGGCCGAGGTCGATAATGGCTCGGTGGTTGTCGACTCGATTATCATGAATCAAGGTGCAACCGTCGGCGGTACCGCGGTGATTCGCCGAGTAAAGTAATGGCAACCGTGTCGGTCGAGTCGTTACACGCCAGCCCCAGTCTCAAGTCAGGGGCTGGTTTAATATCGCCGGCGGGTCCTTAAAAATAGCCGCATGGGTTCGCTGATGCGAACCGTCAGGAGAACGGTGATGAAAATCGGTATCTCGGTAAGTTCTTCTTATCCAGACAGGGCCCCGGATCTCGCGGCCGATTGGATGGTTCAGCGAACCCGTGCGGCCAATGCCGCCGGTTTGGATTACTTGTTCATTGGCGATCACCACGCAACCAACACGCCTTATTTTCAAAACAATGTCATGTTGGCGCGGATGCTGGCCGAATGGGGCGATCAACCCTTTGGCGCGCTGTACCTGCTGCCCCTTTGGAATCCGGTGTTGCTGGCCGAGCAGGTCGGCACACTGGCTGCGTTGGCAAAGGGTCGGTTTGTCATGCAGTGCGGCCTGGGCGACCCACGACAGGGCGCGGCCCTTGGCATCGATATGACCCGGCAAGTCGGTTTATTCGTTGCAGCATTAAACGTGATGAAAGCCCTCTGGCGAGGCGAAACCGTTGATGAATCGAAGTATTGGCAGCTTCAGCGGGCGCGAATTTCACCCGTGCCGAGTGAGGCCGTTGACGTCTGGATTGGTGCTGTGGTGCCGGCGGCCATTACGCGCGCCGCAAAATTAGGTGACGGCTGGCTAGCCGCGCCTTCGTTAACGCTCGCAGAGTCGGGGGCTGCAATCCAGCAATATCAACGGGCCTGTGCGGCCGAGGCCAAAGCTATGGGGACTGCTGCGATCCGACGGGATGTTTTGATCGCGGAAACCAGTCAAGCGGCTAAGCGGGCCATTGAACCGTATCTTGCGGCCGGGTATCGCGGCATACCACCCGAGGCGCTGTTAGTGGGTTCTGTTGGGGAGGTTACTGATCAGGTAGCCCAGCTGGCAGCACTGGGCTACACCGAGATCATTGTGCGCAACATCAGCGCCGATCAGACCGAGTGCCTGAAGACGATTGCGCTTTTATCTGAGGTGAAAGCCGCATTGCAAGGCTAGGCGGAGCCTCGGCGGCATTTTGGCGATTTGAATCGGGTGCTCGGCTTAACCTACGCACCGCAGGAGTTCGGCTTGATAGGTTTTTCCGCGTTCGTTCACCAAATCCAACATATGTAATGATGTCGGCACGAACGCGATACTGATTTTCTTTTCAGGATGCCATTGAAAGATTGAGCCACCCAGGCCCATCCAGCCGTAGAAACCTTCTCGCCCCCGATTGAGCGCTTGATTGACGCCGCCACTACCCGCGTTGTCCTCGCTAAAATACGCAACCCCGCCTTGGGTGAAACTGGTTTGAATACTCATGTCCCGGGTAATCGGTTCGGCATGCAGTGCCTGCCAAGCCTCGGGGTTGATTAACGTTGTGCCTTGGCTTGCGCCGCCCATGGCCAGCGCGGATCCAATGCGCGCGAGCCCTCGCGCTGAGCAATGGGCGTTGGCAGAAGGGGTTTCGCCTTGGATAATCAAGGGGTGATTAAACGCGTCAATGATCGGCATGTCTTTAAACGCCGTTTTGGGGCGTATCCCCGGTGACGTTACCGCGCGAAAGACGATCCGACCGATCCGAGCCAGCAGTTGTAAGAGGTGGTTGTGGGTTTTTCGACTTTTGGCAAAGGGCCATGCGCTTTGAAGTAAGTGGTTGCCGATCGAGACCGGCCGCAACTTGGCAATACGCGGCATATCAACATCGGCAACGCCGATATGAAGATCGACATTGAATGGGCCGCGGATCTCGGTTTCGAAAAACTCGCCAATGGTTCGGCCTTGCGCATCAGCTCGCCTGAAAATTTCGTTGGCGATCCAGCCACGACTGAGGGCGTGATAATCCCGGCTCTCCGCGATACCCCCCGAGCGGTACTGCGTTGGGTGGGCTGCGATAATCGCCCCAATTTTATTCTGTTTGAGTTGCTCGCGATGCAAGTCCTTCGGGTCTAGCGGTTGGTTTAGCGCGGCAAGGCCTGCTTCGTGGCGCATGACATCCGCGATGGTTTGCTGCGCTTTACCGGCGGCCCCATATTCGGGCCAATAGTCGGTGACCTGGTCGCTCAGCTGGAGTCGGTTTTCTGATACGAGCCAGGCCATCGCGATCGATTCCAGGCTTTTCCCACTACTAAAAATGTTAATGAGGGCATCGCCATCGAAGGTGGTGTCCGCCGCCGGGCTTGCCCAGAGGTCCACCACGCAATGATCATCGACATAAATGCATAATTGCGCTTTGTCTTCGAGGTAGCGGCGCATATTCTGCTCGAATAATTGCCGAATCGACTCGAAACCTTCGGCGGTTGTGCCTTGTACAGTGAGGTGGGTCATGTGGGCCTTTTGATCGATTGTTAATGACGGCTCGTTATAGTCTGCCCGAATCAAGGGATGAATGCGAAGGGTGAGAAAGGCAATGCCACGCAATAAAGAGCGCAGCGCAAGGCGGTATAAAAGGGGGTTTCAGCGCAGTCAAAAGCTTGACGGGCGAGAGATCAAAAGGCAAAGCGGCCGCCCTTGGATCGTCCCAAGGGCGGCGCCAAGTCAACGCTTACTGTGCTGCGGCGTTGTAATAGGATTCACACTGCATGGCCCAGCCATGTTGATATTCACGGGTCCCCTCAAGATCTTTGAGGACCGCTGAAAACCAGTCTTGCGTGCGATCGTCCATGGCGGCACCCAGTGCTGCGGCATCGGGCGAACTCAAAGACACCATGACTTGCCCGGTCCGTCGGCCGGTATCGGCGATGAAGACTTGTAGCGTCAGATCGTGACCATGGTCTTTCAGAGCGATGAGGAGGTTGTCGAGCGCGCCGAGGTAGCTGCCGACATTATCGGTCTTAACGATAAGATTCCAGAAGTAGCCCTTTTCGGAGGTGGTGGCGGCAGCTCTGACAATGCGCCAGTTGTCCCATTCTCGGACGGTACGAGCAACCTTGTTTTTGGCAATTTCCTTCACAACCGCTGGGTTGGTGTTATCCGCAGCCCAGGCTGATTTTTGTGAATCCCAAAAGCTCCAAAGGAAGTGATCGCCCATGACCTCCGCGCCCGCCATGGGTGAGCAAAGCCCCATCGCCATAGCGCCATTGGCTTTTGCAATGATTGGGGTGCTGCTTTTTGCCCATTTAGCATAACCTGCCGCATCTTGCGTATTGATGGTGATTAGAGTCATCACTGGCTCTGCTTGGCTTGCGGCGGTAAACCCAAGGGTTAGGGCTGCGATGCCTGCGGTTAAACGTGCTTTAAGTTTCAAAGGAATCGTGATCAAAGTGGGTTACTCCTATAAGGTGATTTTTTAACGAAACGAGGTTTAGTGGGCCACACTAAACCAGAGTTGTCATTAATGGTTCGATATCGGTCATGAAGGATGCCGTCTGGGGCGTGGCAAGGTCTGCATCACTGGATCGATCCGGCGCGCATCATTCGATCAAGCGGGTAGGACTGTTTAGCGCTTAACAAACAGAATTGCAGGCGCGATGCCCTAGCGCGAAAGGCGGGCTTATTCGGCGCCCCAAAGATGTGGTTTTGGGAAAACGAAGGGGGCGCGCCGCCAAGACCGCGCCCCGTCCAGTGTTCACCTTGACTGAACGAACGCGCTAAAGGCGCTTCATCGCGTCAGGTCGCTGAATTTGGCGCGAGGGGGTTCTGCATCGACAGGTTATAAACCGTTTCGATATTGAGTTGCCCAGCCAGGCCTGCTTCGCGATGCTCAGACATTGTTTTAAAGTCTTCCGAGCGGCTCATCGCAACCATGGCGGCCCGGTTGGGATATTCCGCCAAAGCAACTTCATCCCAAAGCTCGTCAACAACGCCGAGGGTTAAGTGGGTTACATCACCGCCAAATAAAACGCGGCCGCCGAAATTTTGAATGTATTGGGTTACGGCCTTTCCATAGAGGTCATAAGCCGCCCGGCCGGTGAGGGCGCTTTGGCGACCGTCCTTGTAGACCGCCTTTGGCTTAAATTTCAAAAGATTGACCATGACGATCGGGCCGTCTGGGCCGGGTTCCATCATCTTTTCAACTTGCCCGGGTTCGGTTGGGTAAACCTGGTTGATCACTTCCATGCTGTTTGTCCTGCGTGATTTATTGGGGGGTGGGTTTCATAAAGAGTCGTTCACAGCCTGTACCGTTAATCATTTCCCCGAGGGTCTCGCGTTCGGTTTGGTCGAGCCTGGCGTAGTCCTGCCGTAGCCAATGTAAGCACTTGGCTTGGTAAGGGAAGGGGGTTTGCACCCAAGGTTCACCGTCGACTTCGGTTCGAACCTCAGCTTGACCCAAGTCGACGGCAGCCGCATTCGCGAGCATCACGGGGACATAGGTCCGGCCCATCTCGGTAAAAATCTGTTTCAACGTATCGCTGACCTGATTGGCTTTGAAGAAGCCGTCGGTGTGAGGCGAAAGCCCGCTTAGGTCTTCACACTTGCTGACCCAAGCATCTACTCGGGGATAGTTTTGGCGCGTCAGCCTTGATGGGGTCGGGTCAAACTGAGCAAGCTGGGTGAGCTGGCCAAACCAGGCAAAGTCCGACGAGGCTGGCCGATCCCCCAAAAGAAAAGGTTGGTGCTGCAAGTGCGCATTGAGCGCATCGAGACAGCGCTTATAGCTGGCCTCGATCACCGGCGTCGTTGTGGCATTCGAGCCAACCACATAGAGGCGGTTAATTTGACGGTCCGAGAACACTTGCTTCAAGGTCCGCAAGGTCTCATCGGCTTGCGTCACGTCGGCATAATGGGGCAGTACCGAGCCGGCAAGCTCAATATCCTCAGCATAGTGCCAACGGTAATGGAACATGGCCTTGGTTAACCACTCGTCGCCGTAGTCCTCTAACAGGGCGTTGAGCAGACTGACAACGGGGTTTTCTGGAATGATTTGGCGAGTTGGGTAATCGCGTTCTAATCGCCGGATAATCGGGGTGCTGTCGACCTCGGGTTGTAGCGCACCGGTTGCATCCGGAAAATAGACCACCGGAATCAATCGGACCTTGGGTTCAGGCAGCGCCGGACTGGCGGCCTGATGGTAGTTGTATTGAATGCGGCGATAGCGCAGCACCGCCAGCATTTTTCGGGTGTAGGGCGAGCCGGGCGAGCCTCGGAGGTTAAGTCGATCATCATTCATCGGGATTCAATCTGTTTTCGATACCCCATAATGGCATACATTAAATAAAGTTCGCCAGTGCAAAACGGAGACCCGGGTGCGCCGGCTCTAGTTTGCTGACCTTTCAGGGCGAGTGTTTGCAGTGCGGCGCAAAGTCCCCTTATAACGCGAATGGATTTGACCAACGTGGGTCGGTGTAGACAGCGGTGCCCGTCAGCGTTTTCAAGAATTCGACCAGGTCGGCTTTCTGGGTTTCCGAAAAGTTGAGGTTTTGCAGCCCGCCGCCAGGCCGTCGCAGGCGCTGATCGAGGCGGTTATTGTCCTCGGGGATTTGATTGTAATGCTCGATCACGGCGTCGAGGGTTTCCAACGCGCCATGGTGCATGAACCCGCCGTTGGGAATACCCGAGGGGTTTACCAAGTCTCGTAAGGTCGGCGATCGGGTGTTGGTGAGGTCTGTGCCGCCGCCGATCGCATCGATCACCCCGTTATTGCGCGTGTCCGGGTCAATATCGAATTCGGGAGGGCGATGACACCCGGCACAACCCGCGCCGCCGTCATTCGGTGGGGCCATAAACAAGCGCTTACCCCGATTTTCTGTCGCAGTGAAATTGTCAAAGTCTTGGTTGTCGCGGCGATTGACGCGGCCAACATCATATTTAGAATCAAAGGATTCAATGCTCCGAATAAATTGCGCAAGCGCTGATTGCAGTCGATCTTCTGTCATCGCGGGGTCACCAAAGGCCATCGTAAACAAGCTTGGGTAAAGCTCGATCGCCGCGAGTTTGTCGATCAGGTCCAGCAGGCTTGGGTCGCCGTCATTGCCGCTGAACCCCATTTCAATATGGTCTTGAATGGGCTGGGTGGTCTGATCTTCCAAAGAACTCGCCCGTTCATCCCAGAAGAACCGAGTTTCATCACTGAAGCGGCTGTTGATCAGGCGCATGGAGTGCCGACCGGTCGTGCCATTGATCCCAATACTGGCGGTGTTTTGATCGCTAAAGGCGCTGGCCTGTTGATGGCAGCTGCTACAGCTGATGCTGTCGGTGCGGGATAAACGCGGGTCATAAAACAGCACGCGTCCTAAGGTTGCGCCAGCATCGGTGATTGGGCTCCTGGCATTGGCGTTGTCTTTTGTAATGTAATCTGGCCGGGTTTGATCCGCGTATTTTTCAAGGTTTGTAAGGTTAATGTTCACGTTACTTTGGATGTGTTGAAGGATGGCATTGCTGGTTGTGCGCGGCGCTTGGTTGCCTAGGGCGCCAGCGGTCAGGGCCTCGCCGGTAAAGCCAAATAAGAACCGTAACAACAGGAGCCCGTCGGTGAGCGGCTGATGCAGGCCATCACCATCGAGGTCGAATCGCTCGAAGCGGGCCTCAATGTGCGCCTGAATCAGTTCGGCGGTGGTGTTGGTGGCGTTTACGCCCAGAGCGCCGTGGGTTAACGCCGTTCCTGTGAAACCAAAGAAATGCCGTAGGACCAGCAGTCCGTCGGTGAGCGGTTCAACGACCCCGTCGTTGTCGACATCAAAGTCTGAGCCCTGAGCGGTGGCGCAGGTGAGCAACAGCCAAAATAGAAATAAACGAGGATTCATCTTGCTGACGCCTTGAACGTTGAAGATTGCGATGGGGATTGGTTTTGATGTCTAGCTTATCAGAAGAGACCTGAATGAAGCCTGAATCGTGCGCGCGGCATCGTTTGTGCAGGTGGTCTTCGATGCCAACCGTCAGCGGTTTATGATCGTGAATGACTGCACGATCTGCCGGGGCCGCGACCGGCGCTTTCGATACATTGATTGGCGCGCAATGAGCCACGATAAAAAGGCGTTACTGGGCGGGTTGGTTGCTATCGCTAGATTGCCTTGAGCCATAGGCTCAGGGTTTTATTCAGGAAGGTTTGAACGGCTCGGCGAAGCATGGCGGGGTCTTGCACTGAACCGCGCCGTCCGGGGTTCAAAAACCACAGTCCAATGCGCAATCCGTGCTGATCGACCGAATCGATGCAGTCGGCCCAATAGCCCCAACCCTAAAACGGTTTTCTACGAGGACCCGGTAAAATTGCAACCGTTAGGTGAGGAAGAATGGAATGGCAACGACGATGCTTGCGACGACCAAGGTGCACTCTAATGAGGCGCTCGTAAGGTTGATGATGTTTCTTTTAGACATGATGTGCTCCTTTATCGGTCGTATTGGGGTTGCGGGCGCTATTTTTTTCGTCCCTGCAGGCTTAATAGCAAACGCCATGCCAGCCTCATTCGTAATGCTCTAAGGGGTTGGAACGGTTTAAGTTCGGTGGTTACAACGCAGTTTGTTTCGGGGCCTGTGCAACGGGTTGAGCCTGATGGCAGGATTGATTGAAACGCGCTGGCTGGATCATCATGGCGCGGTGTTAGAACCCCTATAAACCCTATAAACCCTATTGATTGATTGCCGCAGAGGGCTAAGATGATGGTTCCGATAATCAAAAAGGAGCAGAAAATGAATCTTCGAGGATTACCGTTGTTAGTGCTTTTGATGGGTTCGATGGTTGTTCAAGCGGGGCATCATGAAGCGGGTGAGCATGCTCTGTCGGAAGCAGACATCATAAACATTGCAAAATCTGCAGCGCCAGAAAATATCTCTGATGCAGCGACCATTATGGATGCCAAGGGTCGAATCTTAGTCGAGGGCACCAACGGCTGGACGTGCATGCCGGGAACGCCGCCGAATGAGAATGTTAACCCGATGTGTGTCGATAAGGCCTGGCAAAAATGGCTGGCGGCGTTCATGAGTCAGTCGGCCTATGACTCTGAAACGGAAGGGTTTGGGATGTCCTATATGCTCCAGGGCGATCAAGCGGTTGATAATAATGATCCGTTCAATACCGACCGAAGTCAGGGAGTCTGGATTCAAGAAGGACCACACCTGATGATTCTGATGCCAGCGAGCTTAATGAAAGGCATGTCGCGCGATCCCTATGCGGGCGGTCCTTACGTGATGTGGGAAGGCAATGATTTTGTTCATGTGATGGTGCCGCTGACTGTGGTCGAAAAGCCTTAAATTGTTTCCCGAAGGGTTGGGTCACCAGCGTTTCGGGATTGCTCCGAATGACCCCCGCCCGCAAGGGCAGGTTTCATCCTGATTGCGTCGGGGGCTTGCGGCTTGTCGTTGGCATGAAGCGACGGAACACAGGGCGCTTGTTTGGCGTTGGTCGGCGGGCGTCTAGGGGCTGAATCGCGCCCTAAAACGCACAGGTAAGGTTTACGGGTCTAGGCGGTATCAACTCGAACCCGAAGGGCCTTGGGATCCGCTCGCTTGTAACGCGTTATTCGGGATTAAAGCTGAATTTCTGACCAGCAATAGCGGCTTCGTACATCAGGCCGCCCTTGGCGATGGTGAAGACGGCAATGCCATTGTTAAACGCGGTCTCGACGGCAACACCTTGTTTGATCAGCACCGCGCTGGCTTGGGCGCCAAACTCAAACTTACCCGCGGTGAAACGATCGGTGGCTCGGGCATCTTTAAAGAAAATAATTTCGCTAAAAGCTTGCGCACCAAATTGAAATCCGATGGAGAGTTGTTTCATCGATGATTTACCAATGACCTTGCCATTTTGGAAGACCTCGCCCTGACCACCGGCCCCCCCAATGCCAATGCCCGCCTTGGCGATCGAGGGAAATACGACGTAGCCGTCGGCTGCGTCAAAGAACGGTGCAAGGTCGGGTATGGCTTTAAATTTTTCGAGTGCGACCATGGTTTTCTGTTGCGCGCCGGTCAGCGCGTCTTTCTGTTTTTGGGTTGGGTCCCAAGCCGCCTGTAGGGGTATCACGAGCAAGACCAAGTTGAGAAGGATTGCGACTTTTAAAAAACCAGTACCTTTGATCATGGCGGTGCCAGGGGAGTGAAGGAATCAGTAGCCTAACAAAAAATAGCGGGATCTGGGCTTCATGATCCGATTTAAAGTCAGGCGAAAGTCTGATCAGCGCGATTGACGCCGGATCACCCGGGCGCGGCGCCTAGTGGACTGGGCGGGGTGAGGCCAATGGGCCCGAGTGTTTTTTATCGAGTGAAACTGAGTGACCAACTATTGCTTCAATCCGGCATCGTCACCACCCTGGTTTGTACCGGCAGGCTGGGCTCGCCAACGCGTGGCATTAAACCGCGCAGTTTAGGTTTTAACGGGCGCAAGCCCCAAGGCCTGCAACGCCTTGGCAACGTCATCCATTCGAGGCTGCATGTCAGCGCCAATATGGGCATGGGTGGGGATGTAAAAGAGGTCCAGATCCATGCCCTTTAAAGCAATCTCGGCGCAGCGTTCGGGTTGAATGAGCCCCAGTTCTGGCGGCGCTTGCGCAGGATCAGGCAGGCCTCTGGCGATCAAGGGGGTGTAAACCGCGCCCGGCATCAACACGTGTAAATCCAAGGGGCCTTCGGCCTGCTCAATCCGAAACCATTCCATGGCAATCAGTAGGGCATGTTTGCTGGCGCCATAGAGGGCCAGGCGGCTTTTTCGGACAGCGCTTGGCACGCTCAGAGAATTTTCCGAGGCGGTGACCATAAAGCGACCGCGCTTCCCGTCTGATGTCAGGCGCTCACTGTAGGCTTTACCCAGTTTAAGCCCGGCAAATAGGTTGATCTCGAACAGGGTTTCAATGCGTTGATCGGTAAAGTCGGTTTTCGCCAGCTTGCTGGCATAGCCGATACCCGCATTCGAAGAGAGGAGGTCAAGGCGCCCCGTTTCAGTGTAGACGTCATTGATCAGTTGTTCGGCCGCGCCGGGATTGGCTAGGTCGCAGATCACAGCCTTTGCGTTGTTGCCGATTGCATCGACCGTGTGTTGAAGCCCCTCGGCATTGATATCAGCGCAGATCACCTGGGCGCCTCTTGCGGCTAAGGCCTGCGCTAAGGCGGCGCCAATACCGGAGGCGGCGCCGGTGACCAGTGCCACGTGGTTGTTGTAATCGATCATGCAGATCTCCTGTTGATGAAACCAATTGTTCAGTGGTGTGGGCCAGTTTACAACCCGGCTGCAAGGATCAGGTGCCCACAGGTTGATCTGCGAAAAGGGCTGGGGCAATCGAGTCGGCAAGTCGTTGGCGTGCTAGCAAGGCTTGGCCTTATTTTAGTCCGTGCCGAGAGGGTGAACCGTGGGCTGGAGAATCGGGATTAAAAAAAGCCGTGCATGGGCGCGCACCTGTTAGGTGCCTTAAGCCCGGGGCGGCACTGTAGAGAACCGAAGTTTGCAGCCCAGGCTCGGTGGGTGCAACCGAGCGACGCGTTGCGGCGCCCATCTCGACCCTGGCCTGAACCCGACGAGCGGCATCTATGAAGCCTTGATGTTGACGC
>Ga0209711_10001998_pt1 | contig 18996 bp, 20 predicted proteins | sample ArcticOcean_MG_C_7_FD_187441 | JGI IMG/M metagenome (GOLD analysis project Ga0209711, IMG submission 187441) | Marine microbial communities from western Arctic Ocean - ArcticOcean_MG_CB11_88 (SPAdes) (version 2) | ecosystem: Environmental > Aquatic > Marine > Oceanic | place: Arctic Ocean... | reverse complement strand
AGTAATTGTATCTCCTATTATTATTTCATCAAAAGATTTATTAGTTTTATTATCCAGATTTTTGAGAAATAATTCATATTTAAGTTTCATAATACAAGTTAATTGATATTTATATTTAAATAATAATTAAATATAAATGAAAATATATAATATATAATAAAAATTCATAATTTTTAAAAACAATTTAAAAACAAATTGAAATGTAAAATAATGGATAAATGGTGTCAGATTATATGAATAAAATGAATAATTGTAAAGAGAATTTTAATACAAATGAATATACAAATTCATATATAGAAGATCCGTTTACTCTAATGGAATCTTACTTTAAAGGGCAACATCTTAATAGACTAGTAAGACATCAGTTAGAATCTTATAATAATTTTATAGGATTTCAACTTATTAGAACAATTGAAATGTTTAATCCCGTACATATTGCATCAGATCATGATTATAATGTTAAAGAAAAAAAACACTCATTAGAAATTTATATAGATTTTACAAATTTTCAAGTGTATAGACCACAAATCCATGAAAATAATGGAGCCATAAAACTTATGTTTCCTCAGGAAGCAAGATTAAGAAATTTTACTTATTCTTCCTCTATGACTGTAGATATAAATATAAAATATTTAATTAGGACTGGTAAACAATTAGAAAATGTACAAAGTATTTATAAAACTTTACCTAAAATACATATTGGAAAGCTACCTATAATGCTTAAATCCAATTTATGTGTTCTAAATCAGTATAAACATTTTGATAATGTTAAAACTGGAGAATGTAAATATGATGCAGGTGGTTATTTTATAATTAATGGTTCAGAAAAAACTGTATTAGGACAAGAAAGAGCAGCAGAAAACAGAGTAACATGTTATAATATTTCAAAAAATAATACTAAATACACATGGATTGCAGAAATAAAATCAGTTCCTGATACAAAATGTATTTCACCAAAACAAATAAATTTATTATTAAATTCAAAAAATAATGGATTTGGATATTCAATTTATGTTCAAATTCCAAGAGTAAAACAACCAATTCCATTATTTATATTATTTAGAGCATTAAATATAGTTTCTGATAAAGAAATATGCGAAATTATACTTTATGACGCGGATCATAAAGATAATGAAGATTTATTAGATAAATTACAAGCTTCAATAATTGAAGCAAACAAATATCTTTGTCAAGAGGATTGTATAAAATATATTAATTCTTATGCTATGTTTACTCCTATGAATATGGATAAAGAATTAGGAGCAATTAAGAAAATGAAATTTACAATAGATATTTTAAATAATGATTTATTTCCACACTGTCATACTAAAATACAAAAAATATATTTTCTAGGATATATGGTAAATAAGTTAATTAAAACTGCTTTTAGAACAAAAATACAAGATGATAGGGATTCATATATAAATAAAAGAGTCGACCTTACAGGTTCCTTGTTAAATAATCTATTTAGAAATTATTTTAACAAATTGGTGAAAGATATGGAAAAACAAATATTACGCGAAATAAATAATGGATCTTGGAAATCGACAGATGATTACGAAAATATAATTAATCTTACGAATATTTACAAAATTATTAAATCAAATACTATAGAAAATGGTATTAAACGCGCATTAGGAACAGGTGACTTTGGTATTAAACATACAAATTCTAATAAAGTGGGTGTTGCTCAAGTTTTAAATAGACTAACATATGTTTCTAGCTTAAGTCATGCTAGACGAATTTCTACTCCTACTGATAAAAGCGGTAAATTAATTCCACCACGTAAATTACATAATACATCTTGGGGGTTTCTATGTCCTGCTGAAACTCCCGAAGGACAATCAGTTGGTATTGTAAAAAATCTAAGTTTAATGACACATATTACAATTAATTCTGATCCATTACCTATATATGAATACATTTTACCTAATATAGTTGAACTAAAAGATATTGATTCTGTTAAAACTTTATTTAATAGAGTAAAGGTTTTTATAAATGGATGTTTGGTAGGATATTGTGATCATGCGTATGAGCTATTTTGTGATCTTAAAGATAAAAAATCTAAAGGTATTGTTAATATCTATACAAGCATAGTATTCGATTTTAAACTGAAAGAATTAAAAATATGTAATGACGCAGGAAGATTAACACGTCCTTTACTCCGTATAAAAGATAAAAAAAGTTTGTTAACTAACGAAATAATTATAAATATTAAAAATGGAAGTTTAAAATGGGAAGATTTATTATCAACTACTTCAATTAAGTCATCTATTATAGAGTATATTGATGCTGACGAACAAAGTTGGTCTATGATATCCACATCACCTATTATAGATTTAAATGAAAATAAAAAATATACTCATAGTGAAATTCATCCATCAACCATATTTGGAGTATTAGGGTCATGTATTCCTTTCCCCGAACACAACCAATCTCCGAGAAATACATATCAGTGTGCTCAAGCAAAACAAGCTATGGGAGTTTATGTAACAAATTATCTAAATCGTATGGACAAAACAGCATATGTATTAAATTATCCTACTAGGCCACTAGTGGATACACGAGTTATGAATATGATAGAACTAAATAAAATACCTTCTGGAACTAACTTAATTGTAGCAATTATGACTCATACTGGTTATAATCAAGAAGATTCATTATTAATGAATCAAGGTTCAATTGATCGTGGGATGGCATTAGTTACTGTATATCATACTGAAAAGGATGAAGATAAGCAAAAAATAAATGGTGATGAAGAAATTAGATGTAAACCAGAACCATCCAAAACTAGAGGAATGAAAATGGGAAATTATAATAAAATAAATTCCAAAGGAGTTATTCCAGAAAATACATTAGTCGAAAACAGAGATATAATCATTTCTAAAATAACTCCTATTAAAGAAAATAAAAATGATCATACTAAATTAATAAAGTTTGAAGATCAAAGTAAAATTTATAGAACAAATGAAGAGACATATATTGATAAAAATTATATTGAAAGAAATGGTGAAGGATATAATTTTGCAAAAGTAAGATTACGTACAGTTCGTAAACCTGTTATAGGTGACAAATTTAGTTCAAGGCATGGGCAAAAAGGAACAATCGGAAATATTATACCTGAATGCGATATGCCATTTACAAAAGATGGATTAAGACCAGATATTATTATAAATCCACATGCAATTCCTTCTAGAATGACAATAGGTCAGCTAAAAGAAACATTACTTGGTAAAGTACTGTTAGAATTAGGATTGTATGGTGATGGTACATCATTTGGAAATTTAGATATTAATACAATTGCTACTGAATTACATAATAATGGGTATGAAGCTCATGGTAATGAATTATTATATGACGGAACAACTGGTGAACAGCTTGAGTGTGGGATATTCATAGGACCTGTATTTTATCAAAGACTTAAACATATGGTAAATGATAAGACACATAGTAGATCTATTGGACCTATGGTTAATTTAACTCGACAACCTGCTGAAGGAAGAAGTAGGGATGGTGGACTAAGATTTGGTGAAATGGAAAGGGATTGCATGATTTCTCATGGTGCAGCTAGATTTACAAAAGGTAGATTATATGATGCATCTGATAAATATGAAATATATGCATGTAGAAAATGCGGTTTAATATCAGCTTATAATGATAAATATAACATACATTATTGTAGAACTTGCGATAATAGGTCTGATTTTGCACAATTAAAAATACCTTATGCATGTAAATTATTATTCCAAGAATTAAATACTATGAATGTAGCACCTAGATTTATAACTCAACATTAAATTATTATATGTAATTATTTATTTATTATATATTAAATTATTTCCCAGTTTCAATTGATAACGTTATTTGTTCCATTATTTTTTTTATTTTAGATCGATATTTTATTTGTGTAATATCAAACTTATTACTCATGAAACCTAATATATAATCAGGATAAATATTATTTAATATATTTAAATCTTCTTTTACACCTTTGGACATTTAAAACGCCGATTTTAACGGAATTAAAAAAATCCAAAAATGCAAAATCAATAGTAGGAATTTCACCTACGATGGTCTTACTTTTTCTTCTTCTGTTTTTACTCTTGTTATAAGTGTTTATATCAAGCACATTGGAATCAACACTTGGAATGCGACAAACATAAAAATAATGGAAAACGCAAAACGAGAAGTGATAAAGTATTAGAACCAAAATGTAAATCGTGCGAGTATACAACAACACGCACAACAAATATGAAACTTCATTATTTAAACCATCATTCAAATAAAGAAGAAAGAAAAAAAGAGTTTAAATATTATTGCGAACCATGTGATTTTGGACATTTTACAAAAGCATTATATAAGGCACATTTAGAAGCAAAACATAGTTTAAATTAATACAAACTATTCCATTTTTGAAGAATTACATCTATATTTTTATGATTTTTATTTATAAACCATTTTTTATATTTAGTATCCCAATTTGCTCCAAGTTTTTTGACCTCATCTTTTTGAGTAAACGGAACAGATAAATACATTTTTTCACCAACACACAATTCAATATCACAAGTTTTACAAATGTTTTTATTCATTTTATTTGTTTCCATTACACATAATGGAGTATTAATTGAATTACATCTTTCACAATTAACATATTCAGTATTATGTTTATCAATGCATCCCGAACAACCAATATAAATAACTTTATAATCTGTTAATAAATTTATTCGTTTTACCCAAAATTTTGAATCATGTCTACAATTATTACAAGTTTTATCAAATTTGTTATGATTATAACAATCGAGTGAAGCAATATAATTTATCCTTTTTGGTATATTTTTTTGAAACAAAACCCAATCTATATCTAAATAATATACCCCAATTAGAAATTCTGCATAATCTTGTTCTTTTGTAAAATAGTAATTTGACTCGTTATTAATTAAACGAATACAGTATCTTTGAAATTTATCACTTGGTTCAACATATAAAATTAAATCAAATGTTTCATCAGTTGCTTCACAAATAACATTTTTTTCTACACCTGAAAAAGTAAAATCAGTATTTCCATACAGAAAAGGTGCTATTTCAACACCCGATTGAAACCAATCATATAAAACATCTAATGCCTGTTTTTTCTTATTAATTTTAGTTTTTTCTTGTTGGATACATTCATCACATTTTTCATCACGAATACAATTTATTTTTAATGAAGTAATATTTGTATTATTAACATTTTGTATCAACGATAAAGCATCAATCTCAAACCATGGTTCCGGTCGATTTTCTCTTTTCGTTTTATGCGTATGACATATTTCGAAAATGCATATTACTTCTCCACTATCAAAATACGCAACATCCGCTATTTTGGAACCATTGTACTCAAACCTATATTCTAATTGTATTGATGATGTATCGGTCATTAATGGTATTTCAAATTCCTCATCGTTCTTACATAAACAACATTTTCGGATAAATGATGAATTTACATTTTTTTCCAATAATGTTTTCAACAGTAATTTTGCGTTTTTGTGTATTTGACTTTCTGTCGGACTACTATAATGCTGACACGGATTTATAGAATCTACGTTATGTCTAAAATGATGAACTCTGATTTCACCTTGACATAAAATTAAATCTTTATGACATTCAGGACAAGAATGTTCGTCCATTTTATTCGCTATTTTTGGATAAACATATTCACCAGTTTTTTTGTTAATTGCTCCAAGCGGTATCATATTAAATAAAGTGTGTAATTAAATAATGTATTATTCAATTTTTTAATAAATATATATTATATGCCAACTCATAAGAGCGAAGATTATAAATTATCTGCCGTTGATTATTACCTAACCGAAGATACCTCACAAGAAAAAGTTTGTAAAATTTTCAAATGTTCTGCACGAAGTTTAATGCGTTGGGTAAATAAATACAAAATAGATGGAGAAATTAAACGACATAATAGAAAATTATATACATGATGATTATTTATCATTATCTTGAGTTAGATATTTTAAACAATTTTGTTAATTGATAAGTAATATATGTTGTTGAACCAAATAACACACCTCCCCATAAACCATCAATTAATACTGTTAACCAGCTATATTTATCAAATATTGCTTTATTTGTTAAATCATATATAAAATAAATTATCCAACCCAAAAATGCTGCTTCTAATGGTGTTTTATTTTCTTTAATAATAAAATAATTTAACCCAAAAATTATAAATAAATATGCTAATATTACAGCTGTCATATTTATTCTCATCTTCGAATTCTGTATTGTTTTTATTTGTGACTTAAATAAACCACTTGCTACATATCCCAACCAAAAACTATCTATTACAACCAATAGTACACTTGCAAATAAATATTGTAAATACTTCATTTATATATTTAAATATTATTTTAGCATTTAATAGTATAAGTTTTTTTCGTTAGCTATTATATAATGACATCTGTAGGATACTTTGGAGCAATTGGTGGTAGTGGTGGTCAAGCATCACCTTATGTTATTGATATGAAAAATCCAGGACATGCCATTCAAGGATATATGCCACCACAAAATCAAACTGTTGATAAAGATTATAATCAGTTTGAAAACATTCGTTTTAAATTAAAAAATGCTTGGAATACTAATTATCAACGTCAACTTAGACAACAAAAAATAAAAAAATCTATAACTACACCATTTAGAGCTGTTAATAACGCAGGTGATTTAATGAGCAGATTGAATTACTCTTGTGGTGGTCCATGTCAAACACCACAAAATATACCTAATGTACATGGTATTAAAAAAAATCTTGGTTCAATATCAAGTTTATGTATTCCTTCTGCAAGTTTTAATTCATTACAACTAAATACTGATATTCCAGCATCAGCATGTAATGTAAAATATGTATATGATAGCTCAGATTATGTTAGTTATTTAAAACAAAAAGCAGTAAATAAAAATTATAATGATCTAACATACGGAGGTAATGATTATAATGCATCACAAAGCGCTATTAGAGCTATTAGAAGATATTAAAATATATTGATATGTATAATGTATAAAGGATCTGATAAACAGAATAAAAATAAACATTTATCAAGACTTATTTATAAAAATGAATCATTTATAAAAGTTTGTAAAAAATGTAATTTTTTTAATGACAAAGCTATATCAAAAAATAAATTTATTTTTTGTTATAAATGTAATAATCCAATTTTTTTTTTATCTTAATTTTTTTAAATTTTATATTATAAAATTAAATACAATTTTTTATAATATAATATTAATATAAATGTCGTCTACACCATATGGAGTATCCGTTAATAAAGGTTCGATGTCTTATGATAATTATGTTAATTCGAGAATAGTAGGTCCTTTATCAACAAATCAAACACCTTTTCATATGCCATATCATAGTTATGGGGTACTAAGTGGTATAAGACCTACCCCTCCACAGTTTTATCCATCACAGCAACCTGTTGATGCGAATATGAATACAAATGCTCGCTATCATTATTTAAGAGCAATTACAAGTGCTAAGCAACAAGCCATTAATAGAAAGTTAGTTTTACTTAATAATAGTTCTACGTCAAAGTTTAGTCATTCTACAGGAAAAATGTATAATGTTTCAAATCATACGAATTATATTTCACCAATTCCTTCATCTATGAGAACATATATAGCGAAAAGTAAAGCTGTAGGTCAATCTTCTTATAAAGTAAATCTGCCAAATAATGCACCTATTTCAACAAAAAATTATTATCCTAGTGGTGTAAGATCAACTATAAAAAGAGCTAGATCTGGAGGATGTACAGCTCCAAAGAAAAAGGGTGCAATTGAGAATATAAATCTAGCAAACGGTGCTGTTTGTTGTTGGGGTGGAATTGTGCGTCAAAATTATTAATCATTATTTTTAATAAAAATAAAATATTAATATAATTTATAATGGTTAATCAATTTAGCGCTAGAGGAATAATGGGTGGAGGACAACGTACGTGGCCAAACTTACAACCAACGTCAGGTTTAGGAAGTTATGGTAGAACAAGAGCTGCTATATTAATTGGAGGTCCCAGATCATCAATTGCAAATCAGGGTAGAATTTATCAATTTGCCAAATCTAAAGGAAAAGGTGATGCATATAAATTCTTTTTAATAAATTCATTAGGACCAGGATATGTATATAAAAATGCATGGTCAGTAATACAATAAATTTATTTTCTCTAAATATTTATATGAATAAGTATTTAGTCGAATTTTTAGGAACGATGCTTTTAATGTATTCTGTTGTTGCAACAGGAAATTGGTTAGCAATTGGTGGTGCTTTAGCTATTGCATGTTTATTTGGTGGTCCGATTTCAGGAGCAGCATTCAATCCTGCGGTTGCATGTGGAATGTATGCATCTGGTTCATTAGCAAAGGAAGATTTGGTTCCTTATATGATTGTAGAAGTTTTAGGAGCTTTAGCAGCAGTATATTTATATAAAAATATGGTTAATAAAGCAAATCCAAATAGTAATTAATCATTTATATTATTTTATAATAATAATATATAAATGAAATATAAAAAACATAGAGGAGGAGGTATATTAGATAATTTAACCGAATCGATGAAAGCATTTGCCGATAAAAGTAAAAAGACAATAACAGAAGGAGCACAGGGAATAACAGATGGAGCAAAGAAAATAACAAAAGGTGAAGATAATAGTACCTCGGTCGCATCATCGTCGATGTCAACAACGAAACCACCAGTCCATAGCGATCTCCATAGCGATTTTCCACCTCCACAAAGTGATCCAGATTTACGTCAACAGCCTCAACCAACAACAGGAGGCCCCGTATTTGACCCCCCTCCTGGACATGACAAACAATTTAAAGGAGGTTACAAACCAAATAGCTGTTTAACAAATATAGCTTCTCATGCTGCACCTTATAATGTTCCTACTGCACAACCACAAGTTTGGTTAGGTGGAAAATCGCGCAAATATAGAAAAGGTTCTAGATCAAAGACACATAAAGGACGTTTAGATTTTACAACAAAGAAAGGAGATAAAGTATTCCATAGAAACGGTCATTATGTAAAAAAATGTAAAAAACCATTTGAAATGTATGGTGGAAAATCGCGCAAATATAGAAAAGGTTCTAGATCAAAGACACATAAAGGACGTTTAGATTTTACAACAAAGAAAGGAGATAAAGTATTCCATAGAAACGGTCATTATGTGAAAAAAAGTAGACGTCCTTATCAAAAATAAAAATAATATAAAAAAATATAAATTAAACATAAATTTTAATTTATATTATGATGGAAGAATATGATCCTTTAAAAGTAGATGAAATAATATTAAATTTAAAATTAATTTCAAAAATTAAACAAAATGAAAAGATGATTGTAATAAATAAAGTATTAAAAGTAGATAATAGACCACTAAATTCTTTTTGGAGATGGTTACAATCTATAAATCGAGAAGATACAATTAATTTTATTGAATTTATAATTAATAGTGGTTTGGAAAATATACAGGAGAGAAATACAGAGATAATATTTAATAATGAATCGATCAAAAAGGAACTAGCAAATACTTTATCAGGTTTAGATAATTTAGGTGCTACATACAAACTTGATAATGTTTCTCTGGCAAAAATAGATATTTTCAAAGAAAAAATAAATCGTTTATGTTTATAGTAAAGAATATAACATTTTTTTTTTTAAATAAATAGGAAAAATATATGATAATAATGAAAATAACAATTTATAATATACTAATTTTTTATTTTGATGTAATGAAGTAAGGTAATAAATATATTTAAATTCTTCAAGTGTTATATTTCTATCATTTAGTATTGGTAATATCATATTATATAAATAATTAAAATCATTTATCATTTTATTAAAATCTATAAAAATTGTAGGTATATTATATTGTGTCATTTTAATAATATAATGTGTAATTGATTTTTCATATAATAAAATTTGTGTTTCAACAGTTTTGCATTCTACAAATCCTCCAGGAACATCGTCGTTATTATAATCTTTCTTAATAATATTTTTATCGTTAATATTTTTCCTTGAATAAGCGGATTCATTTATATCGCGAATTGGTAGAATAAAATATTTTATATTACAATTATTATATATATCTTCAATTTGATTTAAAAAAAGAGGATTTTTTAATATTTGATGATTATCTGTATATATCTTTTCCATTCCAGAATTACAATTATTAAAAATAAAATTTTGATAATTATTTTTATCAAATCCTGTATCAAAGTCTAATAATGTAAATAATAAAATTAGAAATGTTGTTCCACATCTTCCAGTTCCTGAAATAAATATTTTTTCCATATAATAATTAAATATTTAAGTTTTGTTTATTTGCCCTTTCCATTAACTTGATAAATATAAATACGGCAATAATTGTTAGTCCTCCAAAATAAATTTGGGTTACAGGATCTGGTGGTAAATCTATATTTTCTGGTTGTAAATCTATGTTTGATTGAAACATTTCTCTACAACTAAATCCTGTAACAGGATTTTTATTATCAGTAAAGATACATGGGCTCATGGCTTTTATATCAATTGTTGTTACATAATGTGTTTCAGATGACTTATTATTATTATTGTCAATTGTTTGCATAGTTAATTCTTGACAATCCGGAGTTGATCCAGATAAAAAAGATTGCATAATAGTGAATGGATTTAATACAGATAAATTTCCCATAGCTCCAGGAACTAATCCTTCAAAATCTGAAAAATTAACTCCCATACCAGAGGATATAAATGGTATACTACCATCAGGAACATTATCAACATAAATATATCTATCTACTTTGTTACCAGAAGGATCTTTACATTTAGCTCCAGTTTTTAAAAAGAATTTATTGCCTAAAGGTCCTCCAGTTGCAGATGCTTTACTTTTTCCAGTTACTAATACTTCAACATAATCAATTAGTCCATCTATATTTTTACCTAATGCTGATAAACTCCCTTTTGTACTCATACCAATTTGACTTGGTGTCTTTATGTTTTCATAATATGGATATGTGGGCCCTAATAACCTTTTTTCAACACCCCCAGGATCATTTAATACTTCCTCAAATAAATTAGACATATTAGCTATATATTAAATATATAATATATTTAATATAATAAATTCAATTATGATGTACCGGTTACATTCGCAGGTTTGCTTCCTGCGATACTTTTACCATAATTTGCATGAGCTTGAACGAGTTGATTAACTTGTTGTTGAAGTTGTGTAACATTTCCACTTAAATCAGTTATAATTGGTAAAATAGGTTCAATTTTGTTTAATTGTCCTCTTAATACTTCTATATTACCTGCATTTTTTTCAGCTAATATCATACTATTTTTATCATATGATTGATAATTTTGGTTTCCCTCTCTAATAGTAGTAAAATATGCTAAAAATATTTGATACCATATTAAAAATATAAAAAATAATATTAATCCTATTATCAAATAATTCATTATATATATTATGTATTTTTATTTTCTATATTATAAGTATAATGTCTACAGCTTATTATCCACAAGGAATGAGAACTATGCCTGCTGGTGGAAGAATGAATGCTTCTTTTCCAAGTCAATATACTAGTTGGAAAGGTAAAGGTATATTTAGTAATCCTATTGGTATCGCACCAAGTCACGTAAGACCTTTAACAAATAAAGATAGTGGAAATGTATTTAAATCAGGTTCATACCCTTCAAGATATCCACAAAATACAAGAACTTTTCTTCCTCGACCATTAAAGCAATATAGAAGAGGAAGAGTTATACCTTCTACAGAAATTCAAAATCCTATACCAGATAATAATGTTGCTAAAATGGAAACAGATTTAATAAATTATAATATGAATAGATATGTTAAATCTAGTCAAGGGTTTTCTGTAGGAAATGGAAGGTTTGGGCATGGTCTAGTCTCATATATACAAGATATGCCAGGTGGTTATACTGTAAAAGAAAATGAAGAACATGTATATGAAGGAATAAATATGGGACCTTGTGAATATTGTGAAACTGTCAAAGGTACTCATTATCATTCAAATGTAGATGAAATAGGTGTGAATAAAGCATCAAGTGGTGAGATGTGTAAAATTTGTATGAAATATAAAGGACTAAAACATTCCCATATTGAAAAAGATAAACTAAACCAATATTGTAAACCATGCGAAGGTGTTGGAGTAGTAGTAGATTATATGCCCACTACAGCAAATTTAACAGATAATCCAGAACCAAAGTCACAAACCCCAACTTTTTGCTGTAATGAACAGTATAAAGCAAAACGAAGATCAATTTATGCAAGTACAAATTTAAAAAGAGGTTATTATAATTCACATTTTCAATATATGCAAAATAGGTGTAAAACATATAAACAACGTATATTTAATTTTCAAGATAATAAGGTTCCTATTACACAACATCTTATTAATTTAGGTTTTACACCAGAACAAATTGCATCTGCTAAACCAGGTAGTGCTCTCTCGCAATTAAATGTTTATGAGGCAAATTGCTATCCAAATGCAGAAATTTTTGAAGCAACTGAATATGCTATTGTACAGGCTATATTAAATAAATATCTATCAAAGGGTTTAATAAATTTGGAAGAATATACTGATTATACAACTGTGACAATTGTATCAACATTTAAATCACTTTTCGATTTAACAAGAGGTTTTTCAGATGAATATATAAATGAAGCAAATAAGATTTTGTTTGAGAATTTAAAGTTACCATCACTTACTGATCCATCACTTGGAAATATTGGTCCGCTTAATTCAAGATCAAGTTGTAAAAGAGTAATTTATAAACCTAATAATCCTCAATTTGCAAAACAAGGAGCTGTAAGTAGTAGTACAAGACTTCTAAAATTAACAGTTGATACTATATCAACTAATGCTGCATCTATGAATAATAATACAAATATAGGTAGTGGGTTATATACTGCTAATGAATTATATAGAGGAAATAATAATTACGTAGCAAATTTATACAAAAATAAATCTCAAGAGAAATGTAATGCTCCTCCACCTGCTTTAATCCAAGGTGTTTATCCATATCAAAATAAAAAACAGTGTTCTTATAAAAATAAATTACCAGAATATAGAGTTCCTATTTCACAACCATCCCCATATCGTAATTATATAGGAACAGTTTTCCCCTCTGGACATTACACTCAGATGCCACGTACCTATCAAAATCCATCTAAATAAATATAAAAATTAAATATAAAAAAATTAAATTGATTCAACAACTTCATTTTCATTAAGTTTACTATTTTTTGATAAAAATATATTAATTTGATTAGAAAATTTATTGCAAGGAAATTTATATTTATCACACCAATTTATACATTTTACCAAATTAGTTTTATAGAAAACACTTAATTTATCAGTATCAAACCTATTAATTAATAAATTTATTAACACATTAATATTATCTAAATTTTTTTGTCCAAAAATTATGTTTATATCTGTCACCTTGTTTAAAAAAAAAACAGGAAGTGTCGAATCTAATATATTATTTATATTAGTACTATTGTTACATAAACTTTTAATTTCTTTATTATTTAAAAATCCTTTACATAATATATATTTATCATTTATTAGTGGTGCTGAAATTGTTGGTTTTAAAATATAAGTTTTATCAAATAAATATGATAATAAATATATAATTTGATTTATAATTGAATAATCTAAATTTGGAACTTTTATTATAAAAATTCCATTTTCATTTAAATGATTCAATACTAACTTAATTATTTTATAAAATGATAAATTTAAATCACAATTTGATTCATAATCATAATTATATATAATAAAATTATATTGTTCATCAATATGGTTTTTTATAAAATATCTATCATTCTCATCAAAATTTTTTTGAGCTCGATGATATTTTATTGAATTAGTAATATCTTGTTTATCATCATGGGAAATATAAATAGAAATTGAATTATCCATAAAAAAATTATTTAAATTTATAAATGAAATTAACTCGATAAACACGTAAAATAAAGTTGATTTATAATTTAATTTAGATACACATAAACCCTCATTATCAAATTCATTATATAAATAATAATAATTATCAATTATACTTTCTTTAATATTGATTATAGATTTATTATTTACTAATTCAATTAGTTGATTGGTTAAAATTAATAATTGATCATTTAAACTAGGTGAATGTGGTTTAAAATTTTCTTGTAAATAATCTTGGTGTTTAATTTTATAATCGTATGTTTTTGGTATTAAAAAATAAGACATTTCTTATATTTTAATATAATTAATTGTTTAAATTAATCTTCTTCAATTATAATTTTTTTTTCTGACTTCTTCTTTTTATTATTAATTTTTACCTTACCATCTGAACTATCAGTTGCTTGATTTAAAATTATTTTTTTTTTGGTTTTTTTTAATTTAGGTGAAATTTCATTTGATATATTTAATCTGCTTTTTGTAGTTGCTAATTTATTAATTTCTTCTTGATATTCACTATACTCTGTAAGTTCTAGTTTTAATTTTTCAGTATTTACTTCTCTAACCTTTTTAAAAACATAATACCTATTGAGGAAAGAAATGGTTTTTTCATTTTTATTCATTACTGGAGCTTTACCATATTCATTTTTAGAATATTTATTTCTAGCTATTTTTTCTTTCATTAAATTAAATAATTCCTCAAACATACCAGTTCCATTAGGTAATCCTATTTCTTTTGCTTCTTCATTAGATATAATTTTCATTCCATATAAATCCATTAATCTTTCAAAATATTCGTTATTGACTAAAAATTCTGATATAAGTTGACCAATTGATTCCTGATAAACTCCAATTTCATAGTTTATAGAACTAGAGTCTGCATTAAATTGATCAGATCCATAAATTTTAATTATTTCCCATATTAGTTTATCATTTTCCATCAATTTTATACTTTCACCTGTTTTTACTTTTGATAATAGATTAAATACTTTCTTACCATCATAAGTAGTACCAATAAAATACCCATTTAATTTTGTACATTCTGCAATATTTCTCAGAAATCCTTCTAGTAATTCAGGACTTTTAAAGAAATAATGTATTGCAAATTGTGACGAACAAATATCAAAACCTTGAGATGCTATTCCATAATGTTTATATACGCCTTTACCTAAAAATTCTTCATCTTTTTTTCCAATACCAAATAAGGCGTTACCAATTTGTTTTGCTTTATCATTTAGTAAACCGTTTCCATTTCTAATATTAAATGCACTATTACCATGTACAAATAATGCATTAGGAACATATTTTGTTTCCTTTTTTGCATTTAAATATCTAGTACATGCACCATCAATTCTATTTTCAAGATTATCTTTTGAATAATCTATTCCAAATACAAACGATAATTTAGCTTCAGTCCATTTTGCTATATCACCTCCTCTACCACATGATAAATCAATTAAATTATTACCTCTTTTTGAAACAGCACTAATTAATAATCTTTTTACAAATAAATTGTGAAAATTCTTCATACCCTGTGTATTATAAGATCCAGATGGATTATTGTAATAAATATCTTCTGTAACGTCAATTGAAGGTATATCTTCACCAGTTCTAATCATAACTACGGTAACTGGATTATGTATTGATTTCCAATTACTGTTACATGTCTGATAATTATTTCCAAAATTAGTACCACCATTTCTTAATTCAAATGTTTTATCATGTCTTACTCTTAAAGGTATCCACTTCCAACCATCTTCTCTTTGCATATCATATCTAAATTCAACTATAGTATTATCATGAAAAACTTCATTTTCTTCTGAAAACATTTGTTTTGTACCATTATCATCTGTTTTCAATATTAATTTGCATATTCCAGCATTTAAATCAAATGGTTGTGTAGGATAAAATCTCATAGGAAAATAGTCTTCTTTGGCAGATTCGGTATATTCAGGAATTTTACCGTCAATAATATCTTGACATGGATTAATATATCCATCCATTTTTGGATTAAATCCACACCTTAATTCAATAGTTTTATAACTAGAAATTTGGTCTAGGGATTCTGTATTTATACCATCTTCATATAATGGCTTAATGACTTCACTACCGTTAGTATTTTTAACTGTAGTTACTAGAAAATCAATAGTGTTAAAATCTGAAGGCTTCCATTTAAAAGAATAATCCCATCTTTTTCTTTTTTTTGCTCCTGCAGAACCAATTTTATCAGAACCGACGCCATAATATGCATGAGTAAATATTAAGCCATCTGTTTCATATTCAAATCTATTTTCATCAACCTTTGTTAGTATTTCATTACATCCATTAAATATAGTTTCTTTTTTTGATTTGGGGAAAAATTGTTTGCTTATTAATTGTAAAGGAGATAATATTTTATTTACAGATTTTGATGACTTATTTAAAGTTAACTTAGGATCAATAGTAATTATAGATTTTAATTCTATACTAGAAACCAAAACATTTAATATTTGATAACGTGATTTATAAATATCCTTTTCATTTTTCATAAGCATGAAGCTTAACTCTCTTATATCATTTTTTTGATAATAATAGATATCAAATGCTGCGAATAAATTAATAAATTCTCCAATTTTATTGCAATTAATTAATTCTCCGTCTAATAAGCTGTTGAAACAATCTTTATTTTTAGTAATAGCTCCTGTATATATTATTTTCATATTCGTATCTATTAAATATACCTTTCCTTCTGATGATATATACATAAGATGACGTTGACCATCCGCTTTTTCAGTAACAACATAATCATTTCTTATTATAGAAGGTTCTTTACTATCAGAAGGATCAGATGCAATATTAGATAATTGAAGTGTTTTTGAATTAGGACCAATAAAATGTCTTGATGAAATAAATTTGGGTTCATTTGGTTCATTACGCCAAATTAAATTTTTATAAGACTCTAATACTTGTTTTTGCTCTGGAATAGATATAGGAAAGTTAGTTCCTTGCAATCCACTTAAAATAAATTTTATTATTTTTTTAATGGATAATAATAATATATCCGGTGAATTAAAGTTTGTTCCTGGACCTATTTTATCGTTTAAAACCTCAATCTCAATTTCAAAGCTTTCTATATTATTAAATACATTAGAGTCTCCAATTTTATATGTTGTAATCATTTCATATTTTTTATAATTTCTATTTTTTATTAACATTTTATCTCCATATTTTACTATTGATAGATCTACTTTGATAGGATAGTCTTCATGATAAAAGGTTACTCTGTTCAATAATCTGTAAATTTTTTTTGTTTTATCCCAACTATCAATAATATAATTTCTAATATTTTTATTGGGTTCTTCTTCTACGTTATATGCTACTCGAAAATTAAAATCTATAAAATCTGCCGGAATCAATTTTCCTTTTGGATTACGTGCTAATTTTTTATTTTGAAATTTTATTGATGAATAATTTGTTTGATATAATTTTTTTAAATCGTTGGTCTTACAATACTTTTGTATATTGGACAAACCATAAATTTCAGTTCTAATATCAGATAATCTAAATTTACCAGTATTAGCATCTATAAATTCATTATTCATTCTTAAACTATACTCACCAACCGAATTTTTGTTTATAAATCCAAATGATTTTAATTTACTTGCAACATTATCAAAATCTGTTTTAGTTAATGGCTTGCCTTTTGTGGCAAATCTTACTTCCATTTCTAAATTTGATGTTGATGAATAAACATAAGGACGTGAATTAAAATATTCACGAACCAAATATTCAAATTTTTTTGATGGATCTAAATTATAGTATTGTAAATTATCATGTATTTTTTGTTGTTCATCAAATAGATCAGGTGGTGGACCGTCAGGTGTTCCAGGATTGAAATTAGGAGGTGGACTATCCGGTGATTTAGGTTTATATCCAGGAGGTGGACTATCAGGTGATTTAGGTTTATAGCCAGGAGGTGGACTATCAGGTGTTTGCGGAGTAAATTCTTTAATAGATCCTTTTATAGATTGATTTTCTAAAACATCAGATGTGCTATTTTTTGATTTAGTTTTTTTTGAAGAGTCAGAACTATCAATTTTAATATAAGGAGATAATAAAGAGTCTTCAGATTCTTTTAATATATCATTTACGAAATTGGACATTATTTATATATTACTCTAATATATTTTTAAATAATAACTCACTTTTTTTTAAAATTAGAAAAATATTGAATTAATTTTTCATATAAATTATTTTTATTTGATTTTATATCAATATCAATACCTAATTGAGTTAAGATTGTTTTTAATTCATCTACTTTATAAAACGAACATGACTTTATAGGTTTTGATAAAGAATTTATTTTATGTTTAATTGATACATGTTCCTTAAAAAAATCCTTAGTTGACTTTAAAAACCCAAAATTACTATTATTATTTATTTCAATTAAGTATATTTCTTTATTATCATTTGAAAATAAATTATAATAACAATTTTTCCATATATATACTATATTAACATTTTCGATTGCGCATAATATAAAAAATGTTTCAATAGTTAATTTAAATTCATTAGATAAATTATTTTCTAATTCTGATAAAGTAGTTATTTTATATTGTTTAATAAGGTCTTTACAACCTCTTAATTTTGTTATATAATTAATCTTACTATTTTTTTCATATAAAAAATTTTTTGAATTACTAATTTCATATTCAATTTCTCCATATTTAATTATAAATAAAATCCAAAATAATTTATCTTTTTCATTCGGATAAAAATATGTATTACTTTCTTTTTTATAAATGACAGCTTTATTTTGATTATTTATATTATTTGGTAAATTTTCAATTAAATGACTAGTTGAAAATCTAATTTTGTTTTCATTAATAAAATATGATGATAATTCATCTATAATCATTATATTTTAATAAAAATGTATATTTAAATCACTTTACGTATCATTAAAATATGTATTGTGTAAAGCCTCTTTTTTTTTTTTATCTTTTTTAAGATCTATCTTTTGTGTTA
>Ga0209711_10001996_pt1 | contig 19002 bp, 13 predicted proteins | sample ArcticOcean_MG_C_7_FD_187441 | JGI IMG/M metagenome (GOLD analysis project Ga0209711, IMG submission 187441) | Marine microbial communities from western Arctic Ocean - ArcticOcean_MG_CB11_88 (SPAdes) (version 2) | ecosystem: Environmental > Aquatic > Marine > Oceanic | place: Arctic Ocean... | reverse complement strand
CATCAGCTTTGCTGTTCTGGCAGAAACCCGTAACCCTGATCGCAGCTTTGGCATCGCTATTGCTGTAGCTACATTGATTACCGCTTTTCCCTTATGGAATGGACCTCTGTTACTTGATCTGTTCGGTAGAAACAGCGTAATCATAGTACTCCTTGGCATTACGCTTCTCCTACTTCCCGTAATAAAGTTCACACCAACAGGTTCAAATAAGACACAGCAAAACACATCCAACACAGCAAGCACCACTTTCCACCACAAGGCATGGATTCCAGTTACTGGATTAGCGGCTTTAGCGCTGTGGTATGTCGGGCCGGGAGGGTTCTGGGCTTTTAGTGAAAGGATCGCCGATAGCCAAGGTATTAGCAGTTCAGAGATTAGCACCGTATTTGCACTGGCCGTAGGTATCTCTATCACTGGACCGCTGCTGGCAGCAGGAATCGGGGACCGCTTTGGTCGAATGTGGCCAGTATTTTTATCAACCACGCTTATGACACTGATAGTTTTGGCTTTTAGCAACAACATTATTAACAATGCCTTTATGCCCAGCTTTATTCTGTTTAATGTCTTGATGGGCATCAGCTGTGTCTATCTGTTTGGTTTGATTGCCATCATAGACACGACAGGAAAATTGAATGTACTCACCCCAGCTTTCCAGGCTATAGGGGAAGGCACTGGCCCATTGATCATGGGGTATTTAGTAGGTAGCTATGGCTATGTTACAGTCGGCTGGAGCTATAGCGCCTTTGCCCTTATAGCTCTGTTATTGCTTTTCCCTGTGATCTTCCATATTAACAATTCGGATTCATCAACAGTCAACATAATCGCTTCCAAGCATATGGATAAATACACAGGATAATGCTACAAGCACTAAAAATCCTGTTTTTGCTAACCAGAAAGGCTACTGAGAAAGCCCTAAATCTGCCAACGAGAATCCAGCGATTCAGTAGTGTCTTTATTGTAAGATATTACCGCTCCAATCGCAGCCCTGACTCCCTGAGCAGCAGTCTGCTCTGACATGCTGGGCGCACCCAAGTTTTCGCTCAATGCGGCGATGGCGGGCAAATGTGGCAGATGAATCCAGCCAGCGCGAATAGCAAGCTTGCTTGTGTGAATAAAGTGCAAAATGCCATACATTAAATGGTTACATACGTTGGTTCCCGGCGTATCCGATATATCCGCAGGGACGCCCTGATCGCGGGCAGCCTTTACCATCGCCCTAATTGGCAAGCTTGAATAATAGGCAACCGGTCCATTTTTTTCGGTCAACTCACCCTGTAAAATCCGACCATCATTATCGGCAAGATTATACCTGGCAGAATCATTAAGGTTCTGCGCTAGTCGCTCTACAGTGAGCATACTTCTACCACCGTATTCACCCATCATGATAACTATGGTCGGCTGATACTCTGCAATTGCCTGCTTTACACAGTCAACGGCCTTAAAAAAAGTATTAGGCACCACCACTGACACAATGGTGTAGTCATCAATCAATTCACCACCAAGCAAATTAGCAACTTGCTCAGCAGTGTTTACCGGCGTAGAGCCAAATGCCTCGAAGCCCGTTAATAATATCGTTTTCATTAATTGCCCAACGGCCCGCCAATAGCCTTTCCTTTAGTCCCGGGTTAACTCAGATCTTAATTGTCACTATTCACGCAGACTCTTTTTGAGATTCTTTACCCCAACCAAAATATGTTCCTCTATTAGTTTTTCAGCTTTCACAGTATCGCGGGATCGGATTGCATCCAAAATTTCCTTGTGACCACCAACAAAACCCGTAGACGCGCTCTCAAATGAGCGATTAATATTCGAGATTGCCAAGCTCGTTTGATCAGCCATCAAACTCCAGTATTCCTGTAAATGTTTATGTTTAGACAGCGCACCAAGCTTTTGATGAAACTGATAGTCATCAATCGATGCGTGTTGCATATTCGGTAGCTCATTCTTCATGGTATCGACAATGTCCCCAAGCTCATTAATTTCTTCGTCGCTGGCACGCTCAATAACTAACTTCACTGCCAATTTTTCCAAAGCGCTACGAAGCGAACAAATTTCTTCGATATCATCAATACTGAATTCCCGAAGAAAATAACCACGATTCGGGTGATGAGTAACAAGCCCTTTATTGGTTAGTTCTCGCAATGCCTCTCTGACCGGTGCGCGGCTAATATTGAACTCTTCAGATATGCGTGATTCCGTGATCTGTTGGTTGTTGGCGTAATGCCCTTCCATGATCGCCTTGCGAATGATATCGACCACCTCTTCAGTTATCGTACGCCGTTTAATTAACGGGCTTTCCTTAAACATTGTTTTATCATTCACGATTGATTCCCGTTTAATTGACCAACTCAGATATATTATTAATGTTGAATTATCTACTTGATCTAAATTAAAGAATTGACACCTATCTATTATCTACAATTCACCCATTCTGATCAACTAGAGATATACGCAAAACAACTACTCCTATTCCTGGCTACCCCTATTTATTTTTTAGGCCACATCATAAAAAGCTTGATTAATATTGAACATTGTAGACAATATCCAGCTTTAATCAATTACATTCTTTTCATAACGGCTAAATAAGGGCAGGAACAATTTCAATGATTGAAAATAAGCGAGTTTTAATCACAGGTGGTAATCGACGTATAGGCTTGGAAGTTGGTGTAATGCTGGGCAAAGCGGGCGCAAAGATTGGTTTTACATACCGAGGCGATAAGTCCCGCGCAGCAGATGCGTTGTCGCGCTTACCCTCTAATGCGGTCGCGATCCGCACTGACCTACTTAAAGCAGATAATGCTAAACAACTAGTGTTAGATGCAGAGACTGCACTCGGTGGCCCTATCGACATCCTCATCAACAATGCAGCTACCTTTGAAGAAGACACTCTGGACTCCGTAACACCGGAAACCATGACACCACAACTACAGGTTGGCTTGATCACACCGGTACTAATCACCCGTTATGTTACCCGGCATCCACATCGCACTCAGATGGGGCTAATCATTAATATGTTGGACTACAAAATCATTAACCCCTTCCCCGATTATTTGTCCTATTCACTGGCAAAATTCGGAATGGAAGGCTTTACTCGCTTAAGTGCCCGCTATTTGGCACCTCGATGGCGCGTCTGCGGTATTGCACCGGGTTATACCTTGAAAGCACCGGATGAGGACCCACAACATTTTGCAGAGACTCGCGATAAAGTACCCTTGGGGCGAGGTCCGAGACCCAAAGATATTGGCGAAGCGATTATGTTTCTTGCCAATGCTCCAACGATTACCGGACAAACGCTGTATCTCGATAGTGGAGCACATATGATGGCTCAAGAGCGCGACTTTTCAATCACAAATTAAGACAACAGTCCCGAGGATTACCGGTGACGGAGGAATAAATAGATGAGCATATACGATAATTATCCATTGACAGATGCTGTGCGTGAATTTCTTGCACAACAACCAATTAAGCTGTTAATAAACGGTGAATGGCTGCCCGCCAAATCAGGCAAGACACTTCCTGTCTTCGACCCCTCAAGCGGTGAGATAATCGCGCAGGTTGCCGCTGGCGATAAAGCAGATATAAATATAGCCGTGGCTGCGGCACGCAGCGCTTTGCCTGCCTGGAAAGCTATTAGTCCTGGCGAGCGAGCAGAAATGATCTGGCAGCTGAGCTACCTGATCGAACGCGATGCTGAACACTTGGCTCAGTTGGACACCATTAGTAATGGGCTACCTCTGGATAAGACCCTCAACAATGAGATCCCGGCTGTTCTGGACGATCTCCGTTACTACGCAGGCTGGACCACCAAACTGTGTGGAAGAACCATTCCAGTATCCATTCCTGGTTTCTCTGTTCATACAAAAATAGAACCGATGGGTGTGTGCGGTGCAATCACCCCTTGGAACTATCCACTGGAGGCATTTAGCGGCAAAGTTGGTCCATCTCTTTGCTGCGGTAATACCCTAGTACTTAAACCGTCGGAAGAATCCCCTTTAAGCGCTTTGTGGTTAGGTAAACTTTGTCTGGAAGCCGGCATACCCTCTGGCGTACTAAACATTATTCCAGGTCACGGCCACGAAGCTGGTGCGGCATTAGCAGAGCATATGGATGTTGACAAAATCGGCTTTACCGGCAGTACCGCAGTAGGTCGTAAACTTATTAACGCCTCAGCTGGAAACATCAAACGCCTCTCACTAGAACTCGGTGGTAAATCGCCTAATGTGATTTTTGCAGATGCGGATATGGACAAGGCCATTGAGGACTCCACTTGGGCCATTTTTGGTCATTCAGGGCAAAACTGCATTGCTGGCTCACGCCTGTTTGTTGAACGCTCTGTATACGATCTTGTAGTACAACGTGTTGCCGAGCGCGCAGCGACCATCAAGATTGGCTCAGCCTTCGACCCCGAAACAGAAGTAGGCCCGGTGATATCCGCCAAGCAACACAAAACGGTAAGCGATTATATTCAAAAAGGAATCGACGAAGGAGCCACATTACGCTACGGCGGTGGCCGCCCAGAGGGCGTACCAGACGGCGGTTACTATATTGAACCCACTATCTTCATCGATGTGACCGATGACATGAGCATTGTGAAAGAGGAAATTTTCGGCCCAGTATTGTGCATTCTACCTTTCGACAGCTTCGATGAAATGATAGCGCGTGCCAATGACAGCGACTATGGCCTAGCGTCCTCTATTTGGACCCGTGACATCGTTAAAGCCGAGCGTTTCTCTCATCAAATAGAAACGGGGATCGTGTGGGTAAACGGTCACGCACTCTACGACGCACCAGCTCCGTTTGGTGGTTACAAGCAAAGTGGATATGGACGTGATTTAGGAGAAGCATCACTTCAAGAATATACCAAGGTAAAAACTGTTTGGGTCGGCAACGAGGAGTAGTACAAGCTATGAGACAAAAACAGGCAGCGTCCGCGGTGGACAATTGGAGTACCTACCAATGACAGTGAATATTGAGTTACGCAGTGATACTTTCACCTCACCGACAGACGCTATGCGACAAGCTATGTGTAATGCTATTGTCGGTGATGACGTATTCCATGAGGACCCGACCGTTCGTCAACTGGAAGAGCGGGCAGCTGCGCTGTTTGGTAAACAAGATGCTATGTTTTGTGCCACCGGCACCATGGCCAACCAAATCGCAGTGATGGTATTTTGTGATTACGGTGACCAGGTTGTCGTGCATAAACAATCGCATATCTATAATTTAGAAACCAATAGCCTGTCGACTGCCTGCGGTGTGCAGCCACGCATTATCGATGCCCCAAATGGTTACTACGACCTGTCAACTTTGGAAGAAGAGCTACATATTGCTGACACTCAAACGGCAGCAACATCGCTAATCTGTCTGGAAAATTCATTTAATCTGAATAAAGGGCTGGCGATACCCGCTGAGCACATTAATGAAATTTGCCGCTTCGGCCATGATCGTAATGTGAAAGTCTTTATGGACGGCGCACGCATTTTTAATGCCGCCGTAGCCCTGAAAACCGATGTCAAAACCCTGTGTGCAGAGGTTGATGCCGTCGCCACTTGTTTGAGCAAAGGGCTTGCCTGCCCTGTTGGCTCTCTGCTGATGGGCTCATCTGAGTTTATTAAAGAGGCACGCAGGATGCGTCAACGCCTTGGTGGCGGTTGGCGTCAGGCGGGTATTCTCGCTGCCGCCGGATTGGTGGCCTTTTCTGAAATGATAGATCGCATGAGCGAAGATCACGACAATGCACAACAGCTGGCAAACGGATTAGTTGGATTGGGGCTCGATATTAATTTGGACGAGGTGCAAACCAACATTATCCCCGTTGGGGTCGAACCACTACAAGTGACTGCAGCAGAATTTTGTGACTATATGAAAGCCGCAGGTATCAACGTTAAAAATATTGGTAAATACAAGGTGCGGATGATAACCCATAAAGATTTCTCCAGTACACAAATTGACCAAGTACTACAAACCATTAAAGACGCCCCCTTCACTAACGCCTAACATCACCAGCGTGGTGGCGCGGCCACCACAGAAATACAGAGTGCCGTCAACCAAATAAGAGACCCCATGCTAGAACTAGCTATTATTTTCGGCTTACTCTCCGCCGCAGCTTGGGGCTGCGGTGATTTTGTAGCGGGTTTTGCCTCTCGTGTTAACCACCACTACCAGGTAGTCGCCTGCGTTACAATAGTGAGTTTGTTGATTTATGTTAGCCTCGCACTGCTAACTAGCGAAGCTCTACCTTCAAAAACTGACTTTCTATGGGCCATCGCATCAGGCATAGGCTCAACCATCGGCCTGGCCGCACTGTATCGCGGTATTGCCCTAGGTAAAACCGCAACGGTAACACCTATCGCAGGTGTTATCGGTGCTGCCCTGCCAATACTATTTTCCCTACTAACTTCCGGGGTTCTAGCTGCTAATACATCGATAGGCATACTTCTGTCAGTTATTGGCTTATGGCTAATCACCAAACCCACTCAAGGCATCGCGTCTGTCGATCGTTCCGCGCTAATACTGGGTGTCAGCGCCGGATTGGGTTTTGGCTTATTCTTTATTTTAATCGCACAAGTCGATAAGGCTTTTGTTTATTGGCCGTTAACGAGCACCCGTATAGGTATTCTACTCTTTATCCTGGTGCTACTTAAAAGTAACAAACTACCAATAAGCCCGCGGCATAAACTCCACTACAGCCTTATAGCCGGGCTACTCGACTGTATCGGTGCTCTTCTGTTTGTTTTTGCCAGTCACAACGCTCGCGTCGATGTCGCTGCCGCACTATCCTCGCTGTACCCAGTAGCTACCATTTTGTGCGCCACGCTAGTTGCCCGAGAAACAGTTAGCCGCAGCCAATGGTTTGGCATTACTGTGTGTTTTTGTGGCGTGATGATATTGTCTTTGTAAGTGTTACAAAATTGCTCTGCCAAATAAGAGAGTAGAAGAATAGAGCTGCTTCAACGCACTAAAATTCAACCAATGCACCCGACATTGGCTGTAAATACTACTCATACTTATGCCAGTCTTCTGAGTTTCAAATATAACTCGCAACTATCAGATTGGGGAGCCATCTATCTTGACACAGGAGGCTGATCCTGAAAATTATTCAAGAAATTAATCGGACAGAACACTAACAGCTAATTGAAAAAGCCCAAAAGTTGTCGCTCTCATCCGCTACTCAATGTGGCTGATAAAGTTTGAAACAAATGCGCTTTACTATCTTCATCACTTATTGTAGATCCGAATATAGCCGACTGTATATAAACCCTATTCAGTTATAAAGGGAGATGTAAACATACCCATCGGCTCGTATTTATCTGCTATCAATTTTAATTTTTGCCAGTGCGCATGAGTGAAAGAGTGACGGGCCAATTCAGGATGCCGAACAAACTCTGTCTCATTAATGTATGCGCCTTTGTCCAACGGTTCCAATGATGCCACTAAATCGTCAGACCACTGAACCTTCACCTTGTCCTGTTCAGGTTTGGCCCAAGCTACGGCAGAGTATATAAATGCTTCTCCTATAGCCGAATAGGCGGCATCGCGCGGTAACCTTGGATTGGATCGGTAATTGATGTAAACCAGTGTCTACTCTGATGGGGTGGAGAGGAACTTATGCCCGATACGCCTAGTGGCTCCCGCAACATCATCGGCCCAGAAAGTTTCAACCGCGTGCCTGTACGGAAACGAGGCCGATGCGGTGGCAAATAATTGGTTCATCGTCTTCGGTGCCAGATCATCCGTAAAGGGTATTACCTCGGTAGGTGCACCTTTCGTTATCGGCGCAATTAACATCTTAGCTTCCTGCTCGTCATCGGCGACGCAAAGAACAGAGACGATGCACTGCTTGTCCGCTTCGACACCTTTTTCAGCTGCCTCGGCCATGATAAAGGTCAGACTTTGTTCAACTTTCGAATGCTGTGCGGCACGGGCTTTCTCCAACCAGGTGATGACTGAGACTATTGCACCGATTGTGTAGATATAGGTGCTTTCGCGGATTGCGACAGGGCGGGGAAAACATTGAGATGAAAGTGGGTAACAATCCCGCAAAAAATGGGGCCGCCGCCACATGCAGCCCAAAACAGGTCGGAATGTTGATCGGCGCTGGCCGTTAGTTTCTCTCCTGAGGCAAGAATTACTTCTACCGCGCGCAATATTGAAATAGGCCAAGTTGTTCAAGCTTTCTGCGTTCCAACCCATGCCACCACCTAGCAGGTATCCACCGAGCGCTACTGTTAGGCTATGCGGAACCGGAAAGGCGAGATTCTCAAGGCGCAGTAGATAGTCAAACTCAATACTTCTGACACCGGGCTGCACATGGGCGATCCGGTTGGTCGCATCAATCTCGACGTCACGCAAGCGGGATATATCCAGTAGCATCGTGCTGTCCTATACTCCGTTGGCAACATAGCTATGGCCGCCGCAGACGATAGAGACTGGAAGGTCAGCATCACGGGCCTCAGCCAGTGCGGCGAGAATATCTTCCTCGGATCTCACTTCAAAAATACGATTCGGATGACGGGAAGGGTTTATCGCTTGCCAAACAAGTGAGGTGCGTTTCTGTTCATAAGCATTGTCGCCTTTATATTAAGCGACACCCTTAAATTTGTCGACGACTTTGGTGGCGGCCATTACCAGCGCAAAGCACGTTGCAGCGGCTATTACAATACCGACTGTGAGCAAGCTCATCCGCGATAGAAAATAACGGCGGATTTTCATAGTAAGCCCTTCATTGATGGTTTGAAAAATACCAGCTCTTGGTCTATTAGTAAGTTGAGAATTGCTACCCACCTCAATTATCCTGTAGCACTCTCTGTATCACAGGCTCAAGGATTTAACGCTTCAATAAGATAAGCATCTACATGGAACTGATCATACCCAAGCGATTTCAAGTTGTTGCAATATGTTTTCAGTTATAGACCCGTTAAAACTCGACCAATGCATCTAACATTGGCTTTAAATACTGATCATACTTACGCCATTCTTCGGAACTGCCGGTATACATTTTTTCCCTCACCTGCAGCATCGATGCCGTTGCTACTGGCCGTTTCGTGTTATAAAACGATAGACAATTATCATCCCAACTAAGGCCTGCTAGTTGCAGTAGATGACGAGTTTCCCGTTCCTGATTCTCTGTTAATTCCTCATAGTTAAAGTCATGAATTCGACCGGGAAAGCGCTCATGCCAAAAAGCCATTAGATCAACATACAGCTTATAAAAATGAGTAATATCTTCAAGGCTATAAGCATAGGTATTTCCTTTTTCAGAAAAATAATGCTTAAAGATAGACCAACAGGTCGCTCGTGCATCGCGCTTTAGATTAATAATTTTTGCCTCCGGCAGCGCGCAAAGGATAAAACCAATATACAAAAAGTTGCTTGTCATCTTATCGGTAATAAAAGGTGCTGTCGTATTGAGTTTTGCCAAACCGGATAAATAAGCGTCCCTTGTAGTTTGTAACCACTTCTTGTTAAGTGATTGAGGTGCTGAGCTTGTAGGATGTATTGAGTTGCCCAGCAACATCAACTCCCCAGCTCCGTGAACATGAGAATGACTAGCCAGTATTTGCTCAACAAGGGTGGTTCCAGACCTAGGCATTCCAACGATAAATATCGGCGTCTGCTCAGCTAGAGACTTTGCTGCATCTGAAGAGACAGCCTCATTTGAGAACCATGCTTTGGTCTGAGCAAACATTACCTCACTAGCCTTTCTATCGTAGCCCAGTTCCGCTTTACGCAAGCGATTACCTTCAGAAAGATGCATAAAGGCCGCACCATAGTCAGCTAAATCAGCATTTGCTTTACCAAGCGCGAAACTCAGTTCCATTCGGTCTTTATCATTACATGTGTCAGACATCAACAGTCCGTTCATCTGTTCAATATGTCGATCAGTTGTTGTCTCGAATCGTTTAATAGTACTCAAATTACGATATACCTCAGCGAAATCAGGCTTGAGTTCTATAGCTCTCAAATAGCTGATGATCGCTTCCTCATTCCTACCAAGCTGACTGAGGGCAATCCCGAGATTATTATGAGCTTCAAAAAAATTAATTTTGATTTCGGTGGCTTTAGCGTAACTGACAATCGCATCTTCCAGTCTGTTCAGATCACTGAATGTAGCGCCTAAGTTATTATGTGCATCAGCATAATCTGGCTCTAGCTCTATGGCTTTCATTTGCTTAACCATAGCCTCTTCGATTCTGCCAATATCTCTGAGAATTTCGCCTAAATTACTATAGGCTTCGGCAAAATCAGGCTTGTATTGAATAGCCCTATTACAGCTGGCAAGCGCCTCCTCGTACCTACCCAAGACATTAAAAGTAACACCCAGTTTATTGTGCACCTCAGCATAATCTGGCTTGAGCTGGATCGCTTTGGTATAACTATTAATAGCCTCATCGTTTCTATCTAGGCTTCTAAAGAAAGCCCCTAAATTGCTATACCCTTCAGCAAAATCAGGCCTGTATTGAATCGCCTTGGTACCACTGGCAATTGCCTCCTCCACCCGACCCAGCTCATTGAGAACCACTCCCAAATTACTGTGTGCCTCAGCATAATCGGGCTTAAGCTGGATAGCTTTAGTATAGCTGGCAATTGCTTGTTCCTGCAGGCTCAGAGCATTGAAGGCATTCCCCAAATTAAAATGTGCCTCTGCATAGCCAGGCTTGAACTGAATGGCCTTGCGGCAACTGGCAACTGCCTCCTCGCTCCTACCCAGATCATTAAGTGCAGCACCCATATTATTATGGGCTGCCACGTGATCAGGCATAAGGTGGATGACGTCAACCCAGCTGGCTATCGCTTCCTCTAATTGACCCAATTCAGCGTTTACTACACCAAGTATGTTGTACACCGCTGGGGTGTTTGGAAATTCAGCGACTAATGCCTTTCCCTGCTCAAGCACAACCTGCGGCTGCCCACGCTTATATATGGTAATAAGTGCCTGAATTTGCTGCGGAGATGGCTGTAATGGAGACGCTTCCTTCGCGGGGTTGGTTGAGCTTTTTCCAAGCAAATCAAGCGCTCTTAACGCACTCCCATTACCCGGAAATTGCTCAAGAACCGACTGATAAAGTCCAATAGCTTCAGCTTTATCACCCTGCTGAGCTAGCTTCTTCGCTTTACGAAGCGTACGGCGCAGACTAAAACCCATATACTATTTGCCTGATAATAATTACCACCTGCTTAAGGACTAAACGACAACGTTCGGGCCTTCAATCAAGGTGGAAAGAACCAAATTTTTAATTTATTGCAAAGTAATCCAGACCGATTTCGTCTCGAGGAAGTTTTCCAACTGCTCTGGGCCCATATCTTTACCAAAGCCTGATTGTTTGTAGCCACCAAAGGGCATTGTTGGATCCAAAGTCGCATGCTGATTCACATAGACGGTACCAGCCTTAAGTTTTGGAATAAGTCGGTGCACTTCGCTTAAGTCATTGGAGTAAATCGCCGCAGCCAGACCATATTCAGTATCATTGGCGAGTGCCACTGCCTCATCGCTAGAACTGAAGGGGGCAACAACCAAAACCGGACCAAAAATTTCTTCGCGTACGATTCTCATATCAGGTTTGCAATCTGCAAACACCGTCGGCTCAATAAAATAACCCGGGCGATCTAAACGATTTCCGCCACACACCAATCGGGCACCTTCTGATTTACCGACTTCAATATAAGACATAACCGTATTAAGTTGTTGCTCAGAAACCATAGGGCCGATAAAACAATCTGGGTCAAGTCCAGCAGCAATCGGTAAATCCTTGGTGAAAGCTTCCAATGCAGTTAAAAACTTTTCATAGATACTCTCATGAACATAGGCACGTGACCCTGCGTCACAAGCCTGCCCGGTATTAAAGAAAATGCCATCCGCAATATTGGCTACCGCTTTTTCTATATCTGCGTCCAGCAAAACAATAGCCGGTGACTTGCCTCCCAATTCCATGGTAGTACGCTTCATATCACGCATGGCCGCTGTACCAATGGTGCGTCCAGTCTGCGTGGAGCCTGTAAAAGTAATCTTGTTAATATCGGAGTGTTCTGAAATTGCAGCACCCACTACTGAGCCTTTACCAGTCACAATATTGATAACGCCATCAGGAATACCTGCTTCTTGTGCCAGTTCAGCGAAACGCAATGCCGATAATGAAGTTATTTCCGCTGGCTTTACGACCACCGTACAACCCACCGCAAGTGCTGCACCCAGTTTCCAGGACAAAGTAATCAATGGAAAATTCCAGGGAATAATACAACCCACCACACCAACTGCTTCTTTTCGGGTAAACGCAATACGTTCGCCCGGCAGTGCTGCTGGTGTTACATGCCGACCTTCAATTTTGCTGGTCCAACCGGCAAAGTAGCGCAAGTTATCTATCGCGCTTTGCACGTCAACTTCAACAGCGATGCCAACCGATTTACCCACATCAATAGATTCCAACTCGCCAAGATGCTGGGCATTTTGCTCCATCAAATCCGCAAGCTTGAACAGCATTCGTTCACGCTCCATCGGCAATAGCTGACTCCATGCACCAGTATCAAATTCACGCCGCGCAGCTGCAACAGCACGATCAACATCTGCTAGGGAGCCTTGGGGTAATTCACCCAGCTTTTCTCCTGTCGAGGGCTCAATCACGTCGGCATAGGATTCTGCTTCAGTCTCCCATTGACCATCTATAAACATGCCCCACTTTTTGTTCAAAAAATCCCAGGTCGCCTGGGTCAGTTGATATTGCTCTAGATAAGATTTTACCGATGTATCCATTGTTGGTTCCTCACTTGTTAAATTAAGAATTTCAGTTTTTAGCGTAATTCGCTTTCCATCAAAGTTACAGGCGTCGTTGCACCTGCAGGAGATTTTTTGGCGGAGCGCCAGGCTATTGGTACAAAGATCAGCAACGCCAGCACTGAGAACAAAGCATGGCTCCAACTGATTGCACTGTAATTATCACTACCGACCAGTAATCCCATAATTATTGGCCCGCCACCCAGGCCAATAGTTTGAAAGGCGGGAGTGAGTACATTAAGCTTGCCAGTGCTATCAATGTCGGCAATGAATGCGAAGAAGTAGACACTGCCGAACGCCCAAATAGTGCTATAAACAATCACATATAGGGTAAATTGCTGGCTATTAAACGTACCGCAATACAAATACACCACCAGCACCATAACGGCTGTTGAGACGATCGCAGGCAGATTGCGACCATATCGACAACCCAGCCATCCGGCAAGCAGTGGCCCAATTACACCGATAAAATTGGCTAGAGAGAATCCCAAAGCAATCTGTTCGGTGGTAAGCCCTTGCAAGTCAGCCATGCGTTCTGCAAAGGCCCAAAAACCACCTGGGCCGATAAACCATATTGCCAGAGATATCAATCCCAGAAGTGGGATCCAGTTAACACCACGAGAGCTATCAACCGCGGCATTCTGATTTTTCGCAGACGGTTTCTTTATTGAACGTCGTGGTATCCAAATAATCAGTGTAGCCATCAAAAGCGTGAATGCCAACAAAGCTAAAACGATGCCATTGCGTCCGAACATGGCTGACAACGCTGGTGAAAAATAGATAACAACTGATGTCGCCACAATGGAAACAGCCATGGCCACGCCAAAACCTTTAGCAGGATCACGAGTTTCTCCTAGTACCGCAAAACTGATCGAGTACAGAACCCCTTCCCCCAGAAGCCCAGTAAAAATCCGGGCCGCCACGATCAGAGGAAAACTATTTAGCAACATGGTTGCTACATGACCAATACAGGCAACTACCACACCGAAAACAGCAACCTTGCGCCAGTCAAACCGTCGTATCCAGAATGGTCCAAGCAGCGATGTGATAGCAATTGCGTAATATTCACTACCAGATAGAATCCCCGCCTGACTCGGCGTTAACGCAAGGAATTCCATCATTGTTCCCACATAAAAAGGAACCAAAAAATAAATCGCAGATCCGGATAGCGTCAACAATGCACCAGCTGCAATAATTTTCCATTCATCAGGTCGCGTGTGGTCTACTACGCCTATCTCGGGATTTTTCTTATCAGTCATTGTCGTCTACGCCTATTTATTGATCGAAGTTATGAACGCTATACACTTTTTTTCTTTTTATCTAATGCTTCCATTAGTCGCTCCGCTGTCACTGGAATTGTATTGATTGATACTCCCACGGCATCACGCACTGCATTGGCAATCGCCGGCGCCGTAGGCACCACAGGTCCCTCCGATACCGCCCGTCCACCGTAAGGTCCGTAGTCCGATTGGGTATCCAGAAATTTGGTAATAATCTCCGGAACATCTTTAACCGTAGGTATCAGATAAGACTCTAACGAATTATTTTTGCTACGCCCCTGGTCAACAATTATCTCTTCCATTACCGCATAACCAAATCCCATGGCGGTGCCGCCTTCGGATTGACCGCGCGCACCATCAGGATTTAGTATGCGGCCAGCGTCCTGCACCAACGTCAGTTTCTCCACAGTCAATTCGCCAGTTTCAATATCTACCAATACCTGAGCAATTTTGGTCGCATAGGTATAAAACGCGCAGGGGTTATCAAAAACGGTCTCATCAAAGATGCCTTCAGGATATTCCGCTGAAAAATAACCTGTATGCGACAGCAAGTATCTCTTCGCCCTCGCACCTTTGACCAAATCAGTCATTTGGTACTCAGTCAATTGATCATCTTTAAAAAGCTGACCATTTTTAAGAGCTAATTCCTGCTCATTGGCGCCCGTCAGATCCACAGCGATCTTCATCAATGACTCTATTAATGGCTTTGCTGTGCGCAACACAGCATGGCCACATATATGAGTAACCCGTGCCGCACAGGCCGAGCCGGCCTCTAGTGTTTTATCAGTATCAGGCCGAATCACATGCACGTCATCTAGCGATACACCCAGTGTTTCGGCTGCTATTTGCGCCAACACCGTGTGTGATCCCTGACCGTAATCCACAACGCCACATCGCAATGTTACCGACCCATCGATGTGCATTTCCAAACCCATATATGCATCATCGACAACTTTAGGTCCAAGTAAATAACCTTGCATAATAGACGCTATGCCCCAGCCTCGACGAAGATGAGGGGCTGGTTCTCGACTTAACTCATGACGTTTATCATAGCCCGATAATGCTATCGCTTCCTTCATGGTATTTCGCATACCACTAGCATCTAACGCCGTAACACCTGTCGCCTTCTTTTGACCCGTTTGAATACCGTTTAACAAACGTAATTCCACCGGATCCATATTCAGCTGACTGGCCAGCTCGTCCATTTGCCGTTCAGATGCAAACTGCGCCTGAGGCATACCAAACCCGCGAAAAGCACCGCCTGCTGGATTATTGGTGATCACGGCATAAGCGTCGACACGCGAATTCGGTACAAAATAAGGACCACTAGCATGAATAATAAATACTTCCATTACCTGACTGGTCATATTTGCATAGGGACCACCGTCGGCATAACCCTCTACTTTAATTGCCGTTAGCTTGCCGTCTTTAGTAGCACCCAACTTGTGTTTAACGGTAATGGGATGACGCTTAACATGTGCCCGGATCGACTCTTCGCGTGACCGAATCAAACGTACCGGTTTCCCTGTTGCCTGAGTCAGCAATGCAGCATGAATCTGCACATGGGTTTCATCTTTACCACCAAAGGCACCGCCCACATAGGGTACGACAACACGCACCTGACTCTCGGCAACACCTAGGGAACGTGCCACTTGACGGCGATCCCGATGAGGAGCCTGGCAGCCCGCATAAACCATCATAATGCCATTTTCATCGTACATGGAGACGGCACCTTCAGGCTCAAGATAGGCGTGCTCCATCAATTGTGTCTGGTAGGTATTTTCGATGATGATATCGGCTTCTGCGAAGCCAGCTTCAACATCCCCCTGCTGAGAGGAATTATGTGAAAGGGTGTTGCTGCGCTCTGGCCATACTTGCTTAGCGTTGGGCTCTACCGCCGCAAAAACGTCATACAAACCCTCTAGTTGTTCGTATTCTACTTCAATGGCATCCAATGCAGCTTGGGCTGTCGCTTCATCTTTGGCAGCCACCGCAGCCACCGCATCCCCTTGATAACGGGCGCAACCGCCCACTTCAATCATTAACGGTTGGTCAGTAGCATACAAGTCATAACTGTTTTCACCGGGGACATCTTCACCCGTCAGCACAGCTATGACACCAGGAATTTCCAGGGCCTTACTGGTATCTATCCTCAATACTCGGGCACAGGGGTGCTGCGTATAAAGCAGGCGACCGACCAGCATATCGGCAGAATAAAAGTCAGTTGTATATTTGGCGTGACCGGTAATAATTTCGCGGTGACCTTTCGCCGGCGTTCTTTTCCCTATTACAGTAAAATCGCTCATCACACTCTCCTAACCCTGCTCTGATTTGTGCAGCTCGGCAGCAGCAATCTCTACCGCATCAATAATCGCTCTATAGTTAGTGCATCGACATAGATTACCGCTAATCGCCTCAGTAATTTCTTCCCGACTAGGCTGAGAGTTGTGATTCAATAAATCGTAGCAGGACATCAACATGCCGGAAGTACAGTAACCACATTGAAATCCCCACTCTTTAGCAAAATGCTCTTGCAAGGGGTGCAACTGCCCGTTTTGCTCCAAGCCTTCAAGAGTAACGACTTGAGAGCCTTGTGCCTGACCGGCCAAAACTAGACAGGAATTCACTGATTTACCGTCCATAACAACAACGCAGCTACCGCAATCACCCTGGCCACAACCTTCTTTAGCAGAAGTAAGCCCCATATCTTCACGCAGTACCCTTAATAAGGTTTTACCAGGTTCAACCTCGACCACAGCTGATTGAGTATTTACAGTCAGACTTATTGTTTGTTTAGCCATCATTAATGTCCTTTCCCCAGCAATTCCCCTGCCGCTTCCGTCAGTGCTCGCCTGACCAACACAGCTACAATATTTGAACGATAATCTGCACTGGCACGCAAGTCAGAAATCGGGGTTGATTCCTCCTCTGCGCACTGCGCTGCAGCCAAAATTGTCTGCTCACCAATTAATTTGCCTTGCAACTGAGCTTCTGCAGTTTTAGCCAAAAATACCGTTGGACCCACACAGCCCAGCGCAATCCGCGCATTTTCCACAACACCTGAAGCGGACAGGCTAATTCTTACAGCAACATTAAGGACTGCGATATAAAGAGAACGGCGATTGCCGTGTTTGATAAAATGAGCAGTTGTTGATGCACTAGGGATAGGCAATTGAACTGCCTCTAGTATTTCGCCAGCAGCCAATTTAGTTTGTCTATAGCCAGTATAAAATTGACTTAATGGCAGTGTGCGCGAGCCATTCTTACCAGCAATTACAACTTCTGCATCATAGGCCAGTAACGGCGGAATGGTATCTGCCGCAGGAGAGGCATTCATCAAGTTACCCCCCAAGGTGCTCCGATTCCGTATAGATGGACCACCTACTAATTGAGAAGCCTGCACCAATATTGGAAAATGCTCTTGCAGCGAGTCAGAATTACCGATTTGAGCATGACTAACACCACTGCCAATCGTTACCGTCTCATGATCCACCAAAATGGAATCGAAGGGCAGGCGGCCAACATCGACGATAAGCTCGGGCTCAATCATTCGATGCCTCATTTGCACTAATAAATCAGTCCCACCCGCAATTATTTTCGCATTGGGATGACGCTCCAAAACATCTAATGCTTCGCCAATATTTTTCGGTGCAATATATTCATTACCATACATAAAAAACTCGCTTCATCAGGTTTTGCTGTGGCCCCATAACTTTTTGTTGGGGACCAGTAGTGAATGTAAATTATTGTAGTCAATAGTTTCTTCTGCAACCCGTTGCACACGCGCAAGAATTTCTGGCTCATCCACACTATTGACCTTGCCGTCCTCTACCAAAATGTCGCCATCTACAACGACCATCTGAACATCATTGCCGTTGGCAAAGTTGGCGATCTGGTGCACTGGCATCAACATCGGAGTCAAATGAGGTTTTTGTGTGTCAATTAAAATCAGATCAGCTTTTTTACCCACTTCCAGCGATCCTAACTCTTCATCTACACCAAGCGCTTTAGCGGCATCAATCGTTATCATTTCCAACGCTTTGCCTGGTGGCAAATAGCTAGGATCCCTAAAATGGTGCCTATGGTAACGCATGGAATAAAAGATGTGCCGGAACAGATCACAGCTTCGATCCGGACCCAGGCCATCCGAAGCAATGACCACATTTACGCCTGCATCCAGTAGTTCTGGCACAGGGCAGCGACCAGTAACCGATGCGATAGCACTGGGGTTATGTATGATATGAGTATCTGTTTCAGCGCAGGCAGCGATATCTGCCTCAGTCAAATCAGTACAGTGAGAAAACAGTGTTTTCGGGCCGAGAATACCCAACTCTCTGCGAGCAAAATCAATAGTTCCCGTAGTATGCCCATCCTGAGTAAACAGCAGATCATGCCGCTCAGCCAATTCATAAAAAAGACGGGTTTCAGCGGCCAGTTCATCATGGCGCTTGCTACCTGGCTCAGCCAGTGATGGATGATACGTCTGAGTAGTGATGGCCATCTGGATTTTTCCATTGGCCTGGCCATGCCAGTCGGCAATCAACTTCTCACAGGTTTGATAGTATTCTTCCAGACCTACCGAAATTTCTTTATCACCTGACTGAGAACGATGCACATAACGATGAGGAAAAGGCGAACGACGCGGGCCTACCGCCAGAAATTCTCGGCTACCTACCGCTTGCACCGCACGGCAATGCTGCTCACCATAAATTGGTGAGTCGACCCGTATCACCATGTCACCCGTCAATACAGCACCGCCACCGCCAAATAGCGTCATACCACTAGTAACACCAAACTTTAGCCGCTCCAAGGCCATCAGATACGCATCAACCTGCCAGAATTCCTCGGTTGAGCCGCTGGTGTATATAGTTTCGCAAGCTTCAGGCCAGCCATCACTGGTGTCCGTACCCAATGTACGCAACAACCCATGCCCCGAATGACCATGACAATCAA
>Ga0209711_10001991_pt1 | contig 19046 bp, 15 predicted proteins | sample ArcticOcean_MG_C_7_FD_187441 | JGI IMG/M metagenome (GOLD analysis project Ga0209711, IMG submission 187441) | Marine microbial communities from western Arctic Ocean - ArcticOcean_MG_CB11_88 (SPAdes) (version 2) | ecosystem: Environmental > Aquatic > Marine > Oceanic | place: Arctic Ocean... | reverse complement strand
GTCGTCACCGGTGGACTGAAACCTGAGGACCTCCAGCACGAACGGCATCTCAGACAACCTACGTCGTCGCAGGGCCGCTTTCGAATATCACCAAGTTCACCAAGTTAGAGACCTTGCCGCTGCGCTCTTCCCCAGCCCGGCCGGACCCCCCGGCCGGAGCAGCCCGGCCAGACCAGAGACCCGGGCGGCCAACAACCCACGCGATGTACACCCTCAACTGGACAAAGGTGACGTCTCACAACCACGTGCTCGTCGACACCACCCTCCCGTCGAAGTCATTCTCCTGGACAACTTGCAAGGACGTGGAAGAGACCTTCAACCTGAAAGACGTCGAATGCGAATGCGACTACGATTATGGGGTCAATCTCGTCTACAAGGGCAAGATCGCCAAAGACTGGACAATGTGGAAGATCCCTTTCACAGTCCATACAACGACCACGGAACGGCAGCTCCTGTCGACGGAGCCACACCGGCACTGTACCGAGACTGTCCACACCGCGTACGTGGTGACCAATGTCGAAAAGTGGGAAGAGTCGGGTCATTGGTTCATCAGGCCTCCGGCAGGCGTGAGGCATTGAGACGCAGATCGTGTTTGAAGGTTGTTGTAAAGTACGCTCGCCTGCGGATGTGAAAAACAGTGTAAGAAGTTTCATACTAAAGTAAGGGGCATGGTAGACAACGCATACCGATGGTGCGCAGCTTCCCCACGCCTGAACCCCTCGCTGGCCCCTTTCGGCGAGGCGGCCGACCGGCCTCACAAAAACCGGCGCCGAAACCGCCATGCTCGACCGCGTCGCCGCGGAGCGTGCAGTCGAGAAGGCGAGAGAGGATCTGCCTCTGCAGCGCGAGGCCGTCGAGCGCGCCCTCGAACGCGCGCGGGCGGAGCTGGAGGACCCAGAGACGCGTGCGCGGGCGCGTGCGGAGTATGCGCGGGTCGCAGCGCTCCTGAAGGAGGCGGAAGGAAAAGGTGTTTAAAATTCAGCGACCCGCGCGGCTCCTGTCCCGCCGCGACTCCGCTTGACCGATCAGAAACAGACCGACGCGGCACAAATTCATGTGCGCGTGCTCCTTCACGGTGAACGCAAGGCGATTGTGCGGGCCACTCACCTTAAAAGTTTCTGTCTAAAAAGCTACACATCGAGTCTCCACGCTTGTTCAGCTCCGGGTGACTTCCGGGTGAGAGGCTCACCAGCCACCCCAGAATCCCAGCGTCGGGCATCCTCGCGCACCAGATCTGCGAAACGTGGCCGCAGAGCTCCGACGAGTTCACCTTTCCCGTCAGCACGATTGCATTCACCGCCGCGAGGTCGGCGATGGCCTCTACGTGCGTGCTCGGCGGGTAGCCGCTCAGAAGCTCCGCCATCGGCGCCGCACGCCAGGGCGCGTAGGCTGTGACGTGCGCAATCTCGTGGGCTACGACGTAGAGGACCCGGGAGTAGAGGCTCGCGTCGTCGTAAAGATTGTCGGCAAAGGGCGGGACCAGAAGACCAGGGAGCAACATTCCACACCGGGCGGCAGGAAAGAGGTAGGCGTTGCGGGTGGTGGCGGGGTACAGGGCGGGAAGGTCGCATACTCCGCCCTCGTGGACTAGCCTCGACCTCCTGTCGAAGAGAGCGCCCGCGGCCTTGAGGAGCATCAGCAGAGAGCCGTCGTTGGATGAAAAGGCGGGCGACGGCAGGGGCAACAACTTGCCCCCCCAGCTGTCGAGCGGCGCCCCCGCAACGCGCATGTCCACGTCGAGCGCGTTCCTGGCCACCGCCTCCGGGTCGCCCAACGTGGGAGAGATGATGGAGCCTCTGATGGCCGCCGCGACCGCCGAGCGAACGCCGGGGTAGGCGGCGCCGATGCGGTCGTAGAGGTGGCGGTTCACCATTGTGTCAAAGACGGCCTCGTCGACGTGTCCAGGAAAAAAGGTGGCCAAAGCGTCATTGCAGGCGGAAACGCCCTGCCTCCTCGTCGCTCTCACAAGGTGCCGCCGGGCGCGCGCGTTTCGTAGGGTCGACGAGGTGGCCGCCTGCAGCTCCGGCGCACCAACTGCAACAAAGCGGTCCGCGGGCGGCAGCTTGTCCAGGCCCGTTCTGGCCGCCTCTGAGGAGCCGCCAAACACGCTCTCTCGAACGGCAAAGGCACACCGACCTGTGAGGGCCTGGAAGTAGGCGGATCCTCCTTCAGGGTCCTCTTCGTAGGCCTTCAGAAGGCGGCTGAGGTGGCGAAGGTCGCCTGCGACCCACCCCCCCTCGACCCCGTGCATGACCTCCCCAACGTCCCCCACGCCTCCGGCCTCCTGTCGCAGGATTCTGGAAGCAAAGCCGGAGGCCATTCGCCGCACATCGGCGTCGACCCCGAGGGCGTACAGGTCGGTCAACACCTCGTCGTTTGCAAGCGTTGTCCCGCTTGAGATGTCGAAGGCCAATTCGCGGTACCCGGAGCCGAATGTCAACGAGATCTGAACAGGCGCGTCACAATAGTGCCTTGCCAGAGTGCCAACAGACCGCAGCACCGACGTCCTCGAAGAGGTATCGATCTTCTGCATGAGCCAATCGAATGCCAGCCGCGCTTCGGTGCCGCCGGAGTTGCTTGTGATCATCCTGACGCACGCCGACCGGAAGCGAGAGGGCGACGACGCGTCTGCCCTTACTTTGAACTTTGAGACAACGGCCTCTGCCACCTGATTCTCGATCAGGCCCTCGTCGTAGAATGCAAAGGGGGTGGGCTCCATGGAGTACTGCCTTTGCGAATCCACCCAGCGACCACAGAATTTGCGATGAGGTTCTGCCTCTCCAAGGCTCTCGGCCTCCACGTTCATGGCACTTGGGTAGAAGCGCATCCTGGTGCAGGCGAGTCTGTCGTCGACAAGGGTTTGCGCCTCACCCGGAGGGCAAACGCCTCGTGTTAACGTCTTGAGACCCAGGACGGTTTCGTTCCCAGAAAACAGAAGCTGCCCAGCTTCGTCGACGACGGTGGAAAAGCTGCAGGTCCACGAGTCCACTTCGACGCAATCTCCCCTCTTCAAGCAGTCAGCCTGGATACTACACTGCACCGAGAGCGAGACCAGGCCCACACTACTGCTGACGACCAATGTCGCAAGAACCGCAAAAAGGGATTCGTCTACCATTTTCTTCCTAATTTTTCAATTCAAAATCCCTCCTCGCCACCCCCGCCCTCTTCCTCGAGATTCGGCGGCACCAGATTCGGCGGCATTGCGCGTGTGTCGGCGGGTGTGCGTCGGGTTGTCTCTTCCTGTCGTGGCGGCCGAAAGGACGGGTTCTGGGGCCGGGGGGTCCGGATGCGCGTTTCACGCCGTTTTGCGCGTGCTCTTGCGGCCGAGGCCACCGACCGCGGGCGGCGAAACCGGCAATTTCAAATCTCACGTACTTTGCGGACTTCGCTCATCACACGGCTGCGAGTGTCAGGCGACAAGGCGGCGAGCGACGAGTCCGTGCGCATCAGCTCCGCCATCCGTTTGACCGCCCTGGCGTGCTCCGCGTCGAGCTCCAGCGGACACCTGATGCGCGGCCGCCTCCCGAGCGCCGCCTGCCGCCGGGCCGAGAGGTGCCAGACCCCCCCGCACCGCCGCAAAACCCGGCGAAGAACGCGCAGGCTATCGAAGAGGCTGTACTCCCGCCTTCTGACATGAGGAGACAGCCCGAGCGACTCGAACCGTTCCGTCGAGACGGCCAGGATGGAGCGGAGGACCGTCTTCGTGCAGAAGGGGGAAAAGAACTGAAGGCCGATCCTCTCGTACTCGACCTCGTTTCTCGGGACGTGCGAGTTTTGGAACACGCGAACCCGTGCGTCCCGTGACACGTTGACCCACCTCCGCTCCCGCATGCAGTTCAGAGCCAGCTCGTGCGGCGGAAAAAGAACATCTTCCAGCCCCGGCCGGCCAATTTCCAGCAGCGCTTCCCCCCACGCAACGCAGACGCCCCGCATCGGCGCCGCCGTCTCCCATCCGCACGAGGCGATCTCCCGCAGAACGTCAGGGTCATTCGGAAACGTTGACTGGGGGCGCGGATGCCACGGGCGCTTCACGACCTTTGATCTCGTTTCCGGTACCTCGCCGCCCTTTTCCATGGCAGATTCTCGCCGCCCCACTCCATCTGCCTCAAAAGTGTCGACAGCGCCAGGCATGACAGTCGGACAGCGTGAAGGCCGGAGAAGCGGATTCCGAACCGCCTCCCCGTGACGAGCTCCACGTCCACGCCCTCAATCACCAAAAGGGCCAACCGCTTCAGGACTGCGCCCATCTTTTGCGTCAGAGACGCTTCGGTGAACTCCCGATCGTGCTTCCGAAGCAGAACTCGCACCCGCGGCAGAAGAACTATTGATAGTAGCTCGATCTTCGTCAGGCACCTGGGGTGCCCGCTGGCCGCGAAGAGCACTGTGGCGACGACCGAGTAGTCAACCTCGAGGTCCATCGGCACCAGCTTCAGGCCCGCGAGCGCCCTGTCAAAGGGGACGTCCGCCGCACCGACTCGCGATTCCAGATCGACCTGCTGGAAGATGGGGTCGTCGGTATCGACGTCGTAGGTCGGCGGCGGCGAAGACGCTGGCATGGGCGGCGGGCAGGCGTCGAGGGGCGGCGCGGCCTCTGCGATGGTGAAGCAGGGGTCGAATCCTCTGTATGTGTTAAGCTCGGCCTGCAGCCGCATGTGCGTTCGCGTGAAGCGGTCCAGGTCGATGACCGCCATTCGTTTCACCACCTCCGAACTCAACACGTCCAGCCTTAGGTAGCCCCTGTATACCAGAGCCCGCACCACGTACGCCGCCTGCACCACAGGGAGGAAGAGCTCGATGTCCACGTCCGTGGCCGCTACGTGCGCCTTTCCGTCGGCCACGAGCGGCGCGTGGGCGGAGGGTCCTACGAGTGGAACTCCCTCCGCCCCGATGCGGAGTCCGTGCCAGCACCGGCTGTCGACCCCCTCCGCCAGCCTCTGCTCGACGCGGGAGATTGCCGCGCGGAGGTCTGCCCTCGACTCTCCAAGTTGAATGTCGCTCCCCTTTGCCATCTCCTCCGCCGCCTTTCGCGCGTGGGCCACCTTTTCCGGGCTCTTGGTGGGCGCGTCGAGGAGGTTGCGGAGGAGGCGAAGCTGGAGCGCAAACCTGGCCTTCTCCGTCCGGATGGCTGGGACCGCGTGGGTGGACCAGATCCCGTCGACCGCCCGGACCGCCCTCTCCAGCATCGTTTCGGCCGGCCCGGCGTCGATCGCGTTCCAGATGGACCTGCCCGCGCAGGTCGCGAATACTTCAAGGCGGCAGGACTGTTCAAAGTCGCACCTCTTCGGCCTCACCATGGCGACCGCGCCGGTGATCATGCGAACAAAGTTGTTGAGTCCGTGGCGCACGGCACTTGTGAGACACTCCATGGTGTCCGGCGGGAAAAGACAGGGCGTGCACCGTATTACCACAAAGGACACGCCCGCACACCCTCCCGACTCCTCCGCCTCCCTCTCCAGTGTTTCTACGAGGCGTTGCATCTTTGCAATGCGCGCGGAGTGGCCCGATGCAAGCCCGAGCAGCTCCACCAGCCCCGGGCGAGCGTAGTCGATGTGGGTGGCCACCCACGCGGAGGCTGTCATTCTTGACATTTCTGGCATGGCGGCCGACCGGCGTCTACCACTCCATGGGATCGACAGTCGCCGATACCAGCGGGAAGCCCTTCAGGATACTTGAGATCGACGCTTTTTCGGAGAGCCTGGGGCACGTCTTCGGCCGGAAGTCCGGTGTCACCGCGACCGCGATGCGACCAGTCGACGAATGCGGCGAGTAGGGGGACTTTATTAGGTGGTCGATGGCGGCCGCCCCGGCGTCGACCCGCGGCCACGCCTCGGCAACCACCACGCGGCGCAGCTTGTCGGTCATCCACAGCTGCGACGGGGGGATCAGGTCCAGAAGGCGCTTCCACGGGTCCCTTGCCGTCACCCAGTCGGCCGGGACGGACCGGAAGTCGAGCTTGCCCGCGAACGCCTCCCGGAAGCGCTGCTCTTTCCAGCAGCTGAGGTTCGGAAACCCCTCCACCAGCAGATCCACCGCCGAGGAGAAGGACGGGTGGGCGACGATAGAAGTTCCGCCCTGCGGCGACAACGCGGACACGACGGCCGACCGCGCCTCAGCGGAGAGCTCGAAGGCGCGCTTGTCTAGGACCCAGAGGTGCACTCCCCGGCGCCCGGAATAGAAGGTGGCGGTCTTCTCGAAGCCGAACACGTCCCTCAGAGTCCTCTCCAGCACCCTGGCGCCGAGCAGGACGCAGTCCAGAAGTGCGTCGCAGCCCTCCTGGTCGTCCTTTGTGACGCCGAAGAAGGCGGCGGCGGGGAAGTCGTCTAGGTCGAGGTCGAGCACAAAGGGCCTCGCCACCGGCCTCATGCGCGCGGCCGTCCGCTTGGACATCATCTCGGGCCATACGCCGCCAAAGTGGACCTCCTTGATCATGGGCCGCGTGACGAGCTCGCGGAGCTGCTCCGCGTCGCGCGCGCAGTTGTGGCGGCTGAAGAAGCTCTCGCCGCGAAGGGCGACCTCGGTGCGCTCGAGCGGCGCGTGGAGGGAGAGGAGGAGCTGGACGTGCTCATACGGGAAGAAGTCGCGCAGGTACTGGGAGGGCGTCATTTCTGCCCAGTCTTCCGAGGCGGACGACCGCTCCGAACCCATGTCGCTCCCGCTGCTCGTGCTCGACAAGAACGGCGCGATGATGGACGTCCTGTTACAGTTTCGTTGGTTTGTCGAGTACAGGACGCACCTAGCAGCCTTCCGGGAGCGCGCCGATGCGCACCGCCGGGGTCTCGGCCCCCCGCCCGGCCCTGCGCCGGTGTACCCTTCCGAGCGCGTGCAGGGGGTCGAGGACCTGGTGGACCTTTTGCGCGGAACGCCGGGCGGGGTGTACCCGCTTGGGAGCATCTAAAAAACATTCAAAAACTTAAAAAGGCGGGCTCGCGGGCAGATCGGGAACCTCCCACCGCTCGCCGCAGTCGGTGCAGTCTGTCCCGGGCAGGCACTGCGCCGAGAAGGAGCCCGCAAGACCGTCGTCGCAGACGCCGTCGTCGGCCAGGTCGGTGGTGACGACCGTCGTCTCCGCGCCGGAGCGGACGTAGTAGTGCATCGTGCAGCTGTCGAGGCAGGTTCGCACCGACCCCGGTCGGTACGGCGGGAGCCGTGGAGGAAGCACCGGAGGCGGCTGCGGGGGCTTCTCAGGCGGGGGCGGCTGCGACGGGGGCTTGCGGGGCGGAAGCGCCGGCGGAGGCGCAACGGGCGACGGCGGGGGCGGCGCGTTCAGGCAGACGCAGGCGGTGTGGGCGTCGGCGGAGACCTGGCACTGGGCAGGCGTGGTGTGCACGAAGAAGCCCACCTGAGACTTCCAGAGCTCGCGGTGGCACCACTCGTCGGCGGACTCAAGGTCCGAAAACGTGGCGCACGTCCAGGAGCAGGGCGCGAGCGGCGGCGGAGGGGGCTGATGCGGCGACGGCGGCGGGGGCGGGGAGGGCGGCCCCTCGAAGGCAAAGGCGGAGCAGCCGCGGCACCTTTGGCAGGCGAGCGCCGGCAGAGGCCCGTAGCCAAACAGCTTGTCCGTGGAGGAGCAGCTCACGTCCGCGCAGGACTTCCCCCCGAACCGGAACCCGGATTCCTGCGCCGACGGCGGAGCACACGGCGGATCCGCAGGGGGCGGAAGGCTTGGCGGCGACGAGGGCGAGTCGGGCGGCCGCGACGGCCGGGGGGGGAGCGGCGGGTCCACCGGCGGCGGCAGGAACGGCGATGGCGTTGCGGGCGGCGGAGGCGGCAGAGGGGTGGGCGGTGGCCGTTCCCCCGCGGTCGTCCCGAGCCGGAACTTTGTGATCAGCTCGCTCTGCCTGCTGACGTCGCGCGTCTCCCGCGGCCACAGGAGGAAGACCATCAGGACCGCGAAGACGGCGAGGATGACGCCCCCGTTGCGCCGCCCCGTGTAGACCCGTCTCGCGACGAGGTCAGGCGGTGGAGGCAGCATCCTGTTCCACCGCTGGGGGCCGGGTGGCGCGTGGGGCATCGTTGGCTTGCGGGTTTTCTATCGTCCGCGCTGAGGACGCTATGCACCGCCTCCCTCGGGCCGAGGCCGCGGTTAAATACTCGACATGGAGGAGTCGTCCGACGACGAGCCGCCGGACCAGCCGGCGGCCGCGGGGGCCGCGTCGAGCGCGCGGAGGGTCCACGGGATGCAGGCGATCGCGGCGCACGCAGTGCCCGTAAACTCCAAGCGCCAGAGGCCCGGGCGCGGCCGCGGGAGGGGGTCCGCGCGGTTCGTCTCCACCGTGCCCAACCGCCCCCCCGCGCCGTCCCTTCCGGACGCACACGGCCGCGTGCCGATGGTATCCACGCAACGGACCACCGAGATGCCGGAGAGCTACACAGACGACGAGCGCAAGCTCAACTCCTTTCTTGCGCTTCACGGAATGCTCTCCCTCGACGCGACCTCCTCCTCGAGCCTCCAGCTCGCCGGAAACCTGCTCCCCGCGACCTTGCTCCCGACGCGGGACATCCCGACGGTGGGGAAGATGCACGACGACCGCTTCCTGCGGCCCGCCAACTGCGCAATCGGCGAGCGCGGCTGCTGCATCGGCGAGCGGTGCCTCTGCAACTTCCTGGCCATCTTCAGGCGCGTTGGCACCCTCCGAACCCATGCTTGGTGCAGAACCAACCGGCTGTGGTGTTAGGTACGGCGAGAAGAACAACTTCGGCTTCACGTGCCGAGAGTACCTCCTTCCGGAGGAGGAACGCGTCTTCGGGAACACGGGCAAGCTGCCGGCCACGCAGGGGAAGTGCCTGCTGTGCACCAGGCGCGCCTCCAAAAAGCCTGCCGTGCATCAAACATGCCTAGCATGCGCGCATGCGATTCCAGGTACTTTGTCACATTCGCCTACCGCCTCGCTCGCGCGGACGCGAACTTCGACTCGCGTTCCAATCTCTCCATCTTCGCCTACTCGAACGTGGTCGGCACCGCCACCGGGGAGGAGCTCGTGCAGACCGCAAGCGTGGTGTCCACGGACGCCGACGGGTACCCCACCACCGCGCTCCTCGGCGTGGACGCGGAGTTTTCCCAGACGGAGGCCGCCGCCGGCGTCATGGGAACGCTGCTGACGAGGCCGGTGGTGGGCTTCAACAGCTGCGACTACACGTAGAGCGTCCGATTCAAACACCGGTCTGAAGCTTGCCAAGAGGCCGACCCGCCGGCGAGGGTTGCCGAAACCGCGGTCCGCGGTCTGCGCAGGTACGTGAAAGACGGAGACTCCGTCAGCATCGTGCAGGATTTTCGCAGAGCCGGCATGGGCAACGGGACTCCCCTGCCGGCTATCCACTGACTTGCGTCCCATGCGAGCGCCACCGCGTGCTCGCCGGCTCGTGGCACGCCCTCGGCGCGCGGCAGGCCATCCGCAGGCTCGTCGCCGCGGCGGAGTCGAGGACGAAGACCTCGGTCTACCTCCCCGAGAGCCTGCTGCAGGAGACCTTCGAGCTCGCGGTGGGGGAGGTGCTCATCGACCCGCAGCCTGCGCTCGACTGCCTGCACGCGGTGCGGCAGGCCAGGGCCAGCCTGGAGCTCGGAGAGAGCGTGCGGCTGCCCCCCCCGAGATTTCCGGACGAAGACGACGCGCGGTTCTTCACCGCCGCGGTCCGCGTGGCAATCGGGGAGCTGGCCGAAAGCGCCGCCCGGGTGCTCGCCTGCGAGCACACCTCTCCGCGAAGGGTCTGCGGAGACCTCTCCCCGGCATTCTCGCGCATCTGCTTTGACTCCTACGCCGCCTCGCTCTGGACCTCCGTGCACGCAGACTTCATCCTGAGCGCAAAGGAGGTCCTCGGCACCATGCCCCCCGGAACGAAGGTCGTCGACGTCGCGATACCGCCCGGCCCAACGAGTGTTGCGTGGGCGGTCACGAGCCTGCCAGACACGGTGCACCTCGTGGACCGGCGCGGCACCTCCGCCGCCGCGCGCGTCAACGTGCCGAAGGCGGTCACCGTGATGCACAGCCTGCTCAACCGCTGCACCTCGTCCTCGTCCCGGGGCTGGGAGACGGCGACGACCGCGGAGGGGAAGGACGGCGAGGCCGCGCTCCGGATCTGCGCGGCCGCCTGCGTCGCGGCGCTGACGGGCATGAACCAAGTCATCCACCCGGCTGCCAGGCCGTCCTGGGAGGAGCGCATGCGAATCCAGAGAACAATCACCTTCTCGGCCAACGAGCCGCGCAAGATGATGGCTCTCTGCGGTGCGGGCTCGCGGGAGGCCATGCGGCTCTACCTCGCGACCGTGCTCTCCGCCTCTCCCTGCGTCCGCGAGGCCCTCTTAAAGGCGGGACACCCCTCGGGGGGGCTCATCGTCTCCCCCTTTGAGGCGTGCTCCACCTCGCTGCAGGCCTGCGCGGCCACGCTCGCGAGCATCGGGAAGCTCTCCATCACCGTCCCGGAGATCACGCCGGTCATGAACTCCGCCTTCTCCGACGAGCAACGAAAATGGCCGAAGCGGTCCGACATTCTGATACCGGTAGTGGTGGCGCCCACGCAGGCCAGGGTGCAAAACCCAGCACCGCCGCCGACGGCGGTCTCCGCCGTGTCAACCTTTGTGACCGACGTTTTCTCGGCTCAGTTTGTTCCCTTTTGGACGTCTCAGTACGAAGCCAAGGTGCGAGTCGCGCGCCTTAGCCAGGTCCAGCACGCCTTCTTCCACAAGCAGAACCCGATCCACGCCCTCTTCGACCTTCTCCCCGCGGAGAGGCAGCTCTTCGTGCAGAGGGTGGCGCTCACCGACCCGCGCGCCTCCTGCGCAACCCTCTCCGACGTGGCGGTGAAGCTCGGCCACCCGGCGGAGAAGACGCTGGCGGCCTGCTCGGCCACCGCCGCGGCGGAGATTGTCCTCTTCGCGCGCGTGGCTGCGATCAAGTCCGACTGCCGCGCCTGGGACCTCGGCGCCAGGATCAAAGGCCTGCAGACACGCGCACTGGCGAAGCGGCTGGTCTCAAACATCCTCCCCGGCGACGACGTCGACTCCGCCGCGGCCCGCATCCCGACGACGGCGTCGCACCTCTGCGTGTGCGTCGAGTGCCGACGGGTCTGCAACTCGATCAACGTTTTCGTCGGCAAGGACCTCTCGCACACGGAGGTGGGAATCGGCTCCGCCATGCTGCGCGTCCACGGGAAGCTCGAGGAGGGGACCATGCGCTGCGCCAAGCGGTCCTCCGCCTCGCTTCGCACCGCGCTCCAGCTGGAGGCCGGCGCGGAAGCGAACGAAAAGAACGCCAAGGAAGACAAGCAGGGTCCGGCTAGCAAAATGCGCCGCGACAGGCGCACCTGCATCGACCAGGTCGGCAGCGCGGTGGCCTGCGGAGACGAGGACCTCGTCCTGGTCCCCATCCTCGGGCGGGCGGTCGTGCTTTTCGGACAGAGCTACGTGCTATGCTGCTTCTGCGGCGTTCTCGTGAACCTGCTTCCCGGAAATCGCTTTCAGGGCGAGCCCTGCTGCATGCGCTGCGACGGCAAGCTGTCCACGCGCGATCGCCCCGACTACGACCACAGCGAGGCGGCAGTGGAGCCGCAGCACCACCACTGCCGTTACTGCGGAAAGCGGGACTCGCTCCCGAAGACGCTCTCCAAGTGGCGCACCTACCACGCGCCACAGGACAACCTAGGCGAGAACGCGTCCGTCCCCTCCCCGCTGCGCAGGGTGGTCTACTGCTCGGGCCACTCGAAGAGCTGGGTCAACGCGGCGCACCGGAGCGCGATGACGATGTCCGAGATCTTCGCCCACCTCTCGCTGCGCATCAAGCCCTGCACGGGTGCCTCGATGTACGAACGAAAGATGCTCGCCTTCAAGCCGGTCCTCGAGGGCGCAGCCGTTACAAAGCCGTCGAAAGTCCGCAGAAAGCGGCTGCTCAGGATCAAAAGCAAGAAGTAGCAGCGGTCGGCCAGTCGGTCGGTTTTGGGACACAGATGAAGCGCCTCAGAGAGCACACCTGCGTTCGGCTCGTCTGCCGAAACTCGAGACATGTGTTTGCAATCGACCGCCCCTTCTGGGCGCTGCCTCAGCTGATCCAGGTGGCGTTTTCGCGCCTGCCAAAAGAGGGAGAGAGACCGGTGGAGAGGAGCTTCTACGAGCTTCTGGACAACCTCGACATCGAGGAGTACGAGGAGGAGATCAAGGCGGCGCTCGAGGGAAAGAGGGCCAGACTGGACAGCTTTTTGAAAGCTTGCGTCGATGCCGTCCTCTCCTTTGCGTCGGATCCAGAGTATGCGGATGTGCTGGTCGTCGTCGAGGACCGCCTGCGGCTTTCGCTGGAGGCGGTTCCGATGCTGGCAGCCTGTGCACCGCGGTGGAAGAACAGCTGGCAGCCGGTCCCATGCCTGTGTGTCGATCTGAGCGAGCTTCTGTAGAATTTTGAACCTTCAAACGGAGAAAACGAATTGGAATGGCTACCGTGATCGGAGGAGCGCTCCTGCTGGCCGCCGGCGTGGCGGCCTCTGCCGCCGCGTCGTTTTTCCTGGCGGACAAGGTTGTAATGAATACGCTCGTGGATGGTACCCCGACCAGCTTCGACCCGCGCATGATCTGGGGGCAGAAGGGAGCGAGGCCTCTCTTCGGGGTCGCATGGATGACGATCTACACGAGTTCCGCCCTCTGCGCCGTCTACCTCCTCTTCCTGGGCCTCTTCTCGGAAGTGGAAAACGAAGAGACTGTGTTCTCCGGGCTGGTCTTCGTGGCGAGCGCCTTCCTGATGACGGGCGCGTGGACGCCGGTGTTTCAGCTGGGCGAGCCCCAGTTTCTCTGGGTGTTCATCGTCTCGACGTGGATCCTCGGCATGTGTGCCATCTTTGCGCTCGTCGGCGTGGCCATGCTGGACAGCTTTCGGAGAGGGGCGCTCTTTGCGCTTTTAGTCGGCGTCCCCACCGGCGTGTTTGCCGGCTGGCTGGCCGTGGCCACGACGATCTCGGTCCTGTTCACCATCTCGGCCTACAACAACGGCCTCAACGAGAACAGGACAAAGGAGCCAGGCTGGGCGCCGGCGATCGTGGCGGCCGTGATGGGCATCTTGAGTGTCGCTTTCGTGAATCCCGCCCTGGTGCTTCCCGCGGTGGCGGTGGTTTTCTTCCTCAAAAGGAATCTCGTGCACACACTTGCGCTCTCCATCGGCGCCGTTTTTTGGTTGGCGTCGTGTGCGATCGTGTTGTTAAACTAAAAGTACTCTACCGACGCTCCCTCCGGCGGGTGTCCGTGGTCCCACATTGGACCACAAAACATGGGTCCGACCCAAAGTCACGGTTCCAGGGTCTGCGCCGCGTCGTACGACTTCCGAACGGTGTGCCACGTCACGGCGCCGAGAATGACGTCTGCGACGAGAAACAACCCCGCCCACCACACGGCAAACGACGCAGAGACGACGAAGGCGGCGTAGGTGGAGACGTGAACTGGTCGAGCGGCCGCCCACCAGGCATCGCCGCCAAACCCGCCGACGGTCTTGCGGAGCGACCTCACGAAGCCGAACATCTGGAGCGCAGCGATGCCGGCCTGGACGCGGAGAAGGGTGTGGGGGTCTTTGATGCCAAGGAAGAGCGCCAGCGCCGCGTAGGCAATGCGGAAAGGGATGCAGATCAGCCAGAAGAGCCGGTGCCGCGTGGACTTTTCAAACTTCATCCTCCAACTGGATACAAACATTGCACGAAACGCTCCCCAGACCACGCCCTACAACAGTCTCTCCTCTTCGTCCGAAGAGCTCTGGTCCCGACCAATCACGCGACCGAAGACAGTAGAAAAAAAACCATGCTCACGAACCGAGAGCGCGGTCGACGACGCCAGTTGCCTCGGAGGGGCGGACACCGGTAGTGCGGGCTCGGCGGGCGCGACCTTGACCACCGGCTTTGGCGCAACCGGCACTTTCGCGTCTCCACCCGCCTCCTCCTTGAGACTCGCCCCGGCCACGTTGCTTGCCGCGAAGCACGTGAGGGCGTAGCCGAACCTTGCCAGACAATTGGCGAACGTGATGAAGAGAAGCCCGATGACCAGACCAAAGAGCAGAAGGAGACTGTACAGGACGCCGCCAAACTCCGTCACTGTACAAAGCAGATGACCTGCCCGATCCAGCGGTGTCGCCGCCTGCGCCGCCTTGACCGCGTTGCCGATCGCGTCAATTCCCTCGCCGACCCGCAGCGGCGCGGCCTGGCCGACGAATTCCTTGTTGGACGCGTTCGTCACCAGACCTACATCTTCCATCGCATCCGCCACTCGCTGCGCTGCCCCGTCGTGCATGCAGTAGTTCTCGTACGAAAGCGACTTAAAGTCCACGCCGAACGTGCCCGTCAACGATCGGAAGCTCGACCACCGCGTCAGCAAGGTCGGGATCGCGGGGAAGCAGAGCTTCTCCTCGCTTGGGCGGAGTATTCTCGAGGGGTCCCCATCCGGAAGGTCGCTCACACTTTCCGATTCCGCGTTGAAGGTCTGGCCGAGGGTGTTGGAAGGGCTGCTGTCGGGGGCTGTTAAGTAGCAGCCTATCGTGCCGAAAACGACGTACCTGATCCCGGCCTCGAGGATGTTGCCCTCACTCTTCTTGAAGACAGTGCCGTCCAGGAGAGGCGTGTCGCGCGCCACAAACGGCGCCGCCAATGTCCCCTGCAGGAACCCGTCCGCCAGTCTTCTCACGCCCTGCCGCTGCGGTCTCGAGTGCTTGATCCACTCCGGGTCCTGGCCTGTAGTGATTCTGGAGTGGAGCCGCCGCAGTGCGTCTCCCAAGATCGAAGGTCGGTAGCCAGGATGGTCCAACCGGTGGTGGTCGTGCGGGTGCCTGTCGGCGATGTACGCGTGGTCCAGCCCCTGCGTTCGAAGCTCGCCCCTCTTCCTTTCCACCTCGGCCATCTTCTTCATCGCCTCGTAGGTCTGTTTGAAGTCTACCACGTCATGGACCCAGCTCAACGCGTGCTTTTCCGGAATCTCCACCAGCACCCGCCTGGGCGCCCTCTCCTTCCTCCGGCTCTCAAGCATGTGCATGACGTCCTCGTGCCGATGAGGGGCCTTCGCGCGCGTCTCTTCCATCCTCCGTCCGCGCTCCTCCCTCTCCAACCTCCGGCGCGACACGAGGCGTTCCAGCTGCTTCTTGTGCTTGCCCGTGGCCTTGGAGACGGCGTCCATTCCTGGAGCGAACCTCGACAGCAACGAGCCGTCGGTGCCCACAATCGACGAAATAGTCAAGTCTGGCGACATCACGCCGACCGCCTTCTTCACGCTCTGCCACAGGGAGCCCGGCATCGCGATCGGAACGCTCCGAGGCGGCGCGCGGCCAACCTCCTGCGCGTGCATCCGCCTGCGCCTGGCGGCCGCGTGCTCAATGTTCTGCAGGCCTCTGATGGTTCCGGAGAAGTTGGTCGTTGAAGGCACGTGCTTGGTCCGCGGTTTTCGCCGCTCCTGCATCCTCCTCCCGGGCTGTTGGGGAGAGGAGAGCAGCTTGAGCGCCTCTGAATTCGCCTTCTTTCTCGGCGAGTCACGCTTCTCTCCCGACTGTCGCTTTTCGCCGGTGGCGCCAAAAAGCCGCATCATTCCCATCATGCCAGTGCCGATGTCAAAGCCGAGTTCCTTTGCCTTCTCGGTCACCGCCGTCGGGCTTAGGCCGTGCTTGTCTCCAAGGTGGTGCACCAGACTCTTTGCAAAGCACTCCGCGTCCGTGATTCCCATGGTGCTCCGGTTGTGAGCCCTGCACTCGGAGTGCGGGTGGTCCTCCCTGTGGACCGCGTCGGCTGCCACGTGGCTGTCCACGCCAAGCTTCCGCGCCGAAGGATGCCTGGTCTCGTGGAGCTTCCGGGTGACGTGGCCCATCCGCTTGGCGAGCTGATCTCTGGCGACAAAGGGACACCATTCCGGACCGCACTTCTCCGTACCGTCCTTAAACCTCGCGCAGCAGAGGCCCTTTGCCTTCTCCCTCACGTGCTTCTCGACCGCCTCCTTCCGCTGCGCCTTGGTCGGCCCGTCCAGTCTGTCCCGCAGCAGGCTCAGCCGCCGCCCCGCCATGGAGAAGAAGGTGGTGCAGGCGAGGGGGCGGTGCAGTTCGCAGTCCCAGCACCAGGCATTCTGCACGTCCTTCATCGAGTTGCCTCCTCCTTCCAGCATCGACCAGTGCCGCGTGGCGTTCAGGCGCGCCTCCAGAGCCTCTTTGTAGTCGGAGGCGTTGAGCTTTTCGCATACGATCCCCGAGAGAAGGCGCATCGTGTTCACCACGACGCGTGCCTTGTAGTATTCTTGCTGGATCTCCTCCATCCGCCTTCCCTGCGCCGGCACCACGACCGCCTTCTCGACCACCTCCTGGTGCTCACGCGCAAGCCGGTGAGTCTCTTTCAGAGTGTCGTTGAAAAGACGCCCCTGCAGGACATTCGAACGGTACCCCTCGAACAGCCGCGCGTTGGCCGCGGCGACAGCAAAGAGGGCGTCGGCGGGGGGAAGCGCCCGCGCCGCGCCCAGCCGCGCCGCCGCTCTCTGCGCCGCTGCGTCCAGACAGACCACATCGGAGAGGCACGACGGCAGGTCCGAGCTGCTGCCCTCTCCGCCGCCAATCTCGTCCTCAAGCACGCGCACCACGTCTCCCTCCCCGCGCGTCTCCATTGGACAGTAGTCTTCCGGTGACAGCACGCAGCGGAGGGACACCTGGGAGAGCAAGTTCAAGGCCGGCTCGAGCATGGCGCTCAGCAGCCAGACCGCGAACGCAAAGTCGTTGCGGACGGAGACGCGGAAGGGATGTTTGTGAATGTTGTACTCATACACCAAGACCGGGTCGCCGATGGTGCAGTTCAGCTGCTCGCAGAGGGGAGGAAGTGTCTGGTTGTGGCCGTGCCTGCGCGACAACAACACGCGTTCGGCAACGGCCGAAACTGTGGCGTTTGAGAAGGCGCGCACCAGGCGTTCGGGACGCCGGCCCTCGTCCGGTTCTGGAGCGACATGCTGAGCGCCAGGGAGGCGAGCGGAGAGACGGTGTCGACGCCCGGAGGCGAGATCAGGTCGTAGAGACGTCCGCTGTGACCCTCGATGCGGTTCCACCAGTGGACGGAGGACGCCTCCAGCCTGCGCCCGAAGGGCGGGGGCTGCGGCGGGGCAGAAGATGGTCGAGGCGGGTCCGGCGGAGGGCGCGGCGGAGGGTGGGGCGGGGGTGGCGGTGGAGGGGAATCGAAAAGATGCGGCGCCGTCTCGTTGGGGGCCAGAGAACCGTAGGCGCGGAAGGCGTCCACCCGTAGCGTCTCCCCGGTGAGGTAGGACTTCAAGGTCACGAAGCGGGTGGTAGCCTTCACCGGCATGACGGTGCGGATTCGGTTGGTCTTCTCGAGCTCACCGACCTTTGTCCCGACAAACTCGGGCACGTACGAGGCCCAGACGGAAAATCCCGCGTTGAGTCCCACCCCGGGAGGGGCGGGAGTCCGCGCTGGGTAGACCGGGGTGGGAGGCGGCGATGCCGGCGGCGGCGGAGGGGGGGGCGGGTGCGTCACGCTGCAGGCATCGCAGCCCAGACAGTCCGGCCACAGGCACTTGCGCGACCACGGTGTGGGGAACGAGCAGAAGGGACGACAGGGCTCATTCGACGTTTGTTCTGGGGGGGGGAGGGGGCTTGGCGCCAGAGGAATGGGCGGAGGAGAGACTTGCGGAGGGTGGGGCGGGGGTGGTGGAAAAGGAACTGATTGCGCGGCAAAGCAGACGGGGGGGTAGCACTTGACGCTGCGGATCTCCCCCGGCATGAGGATGCCACATGTTGCGTTGATGTCTTCGGGTGGAGAGCGGGGCAGCAGGCACGATTTCGTCGGCTGCCATTCCTCCGGCCTGCAGTAGTCCGAGTCCGAGGGGCTTCCCAGCCGGCCGCTCACGTTCCTCTTCGCCAGCCAGCCGGCGTCGTTCCAGGATTTGTCAGTGGAGTGGTCCTTGAGGCGCGCGAAGATGATGTAGCAGTCCGTCGACGACCGATTGGCGGAGATTCCGCCGTCGGCGGAGGCGGAGGTGCCGGCCAGGTTGGAGAACAGCGTGTCGAGGTCTGGAAACTTCCACTGGTGTGCTCTCGAGCACTGGCCGCAGTAGCCTTCCGGGACCGGCGGCGGGGCGACTGGGGGGTGAGGCGGCGGTGCCGGCGGGGGAGGGGGCTGCGGCGGAAAAGGAGGGTCTACAAGCCCCCCCGGCCGTTCGCAGTCGGGGAGGTGGATGTCGGCCGAGCACCTCGGCTCGCAGTCCGGGAAGTCGGTCCCGGGGAGGCAGTCTGCAGACACCGACCCCGCCATGCCGTCTTCGCAGATTCCGTTGTTGGCGTGCTCCACAAGGTTCACCCAGCAGCGCGTGCAGCGGACGAGGCCGCCGGCGCAGGGCGGGGGAGGGGCCGGGCGCGGGGAGGGCGGGGGAGGAGAGGGCGGCGGCAGAATTGGCGGACGCAGAGGAGAAGGCGGCGGCGAGGGAGGCGGAAACGGCGGCGGAGGAGAGGGGGGGCTCCTTCCGTGCCGCAGCAGGATCACCTCCACGGCGACGAGGTCGTGCCTCGCCCCGAGGTCCAGTTTGATCCAGGTGTGGTCACTGGCCTCCGTCTCGCAGGGCGTGTCCTGGTCGTCGCTGCAGGCGTCGATGACGGCCTCGTTGGTCTCCGCGTCGAGGTACTCGATCTGGTGGGAGTCGATCTCCTGCGTCCTGCGGCGGCGGAAGAGGTCGACGTAGCCCTTCCCGGACGCGGATCCAAGGGCCAGCCTGGCGTCTGTTTCGCGATGACGACCCCCGGAGAAGAAGATGCGGATGGGACGAAGGTGGAGCACGAGCGGTGGTGCTGGGGCCGGGGGCGGCGAGGGTGGCGCCCCCGAGGCGAGCACGTCGAGGAGCAGGTCCTGGTACTGGAAGCACTGCGACGCGAAGAGGGTGCCACAGGAAGCCTGCAGCACGTTTTCGTAGCCGGCGACGCCGGCCTCGTTCAGTGCAAACGCGTCGCAGCTGGGGGCGCAGAGTGGGAGGTCGACAAGGCGCGGCGCTTCCGGCGGGCTGGGCGGCGGTTTTGGTGCTGGCGGCTCGCCGGGAGGCGCTGGTGGTGTTGGCGGTGGACGAGGTGGCG
>Ga0209711_10001986_pt1 | contig 19078 bp, 18 predicted proteins | sample ArcticOcean_MG_C_7_FD_187441 | JGI IMG/M metagenome (GOLD analysis project Ga0209711, IMG submission 187441) | Marine microbial communities from western Arctic Ocean - ArcticOcean_MG_CB11_88 (SPAdes) (version 2) | ecosystem: Environmental > Aquatic > Marine > Oceanic | place: Arctic Ocean... | reverse complement strand
TAATTAAGAATAAACACATCTTAGATATAATTGAAAAATTAATTGGTTCAGAAATAAATTCAAATCCTGTACAAAATTCCAGAATTAAGCAACCTGAAAAATTTTTAAAAAAAAAAATTTTACATGACGGTTTAAGTGGAAGAACTCCTTGGCATCAAGATGCTGGTGTCTTAAGTCAAAAGGGACAAAAATTCACTGATTTAATTACATGCTGGGTTCCTTTTACTAAAACTACTAAAAAAAATGGCTGCATGATTACTGTCCCAGGTTTGCACAAAAAAGGTTTATTTAATCATGACGCTGACTCTAAAGGGCAGGCACACATTAGAAATAGTGAGCTGTTAAATAAATTAAACACTGTAGCTTTAGAGGCAAATCCTGGTGACATTGTTTTATTGGGCAAACATACAGTCCATTGCTCACTACCAAACTTTTCAAACAACTTTAGAATTAGTATGGATCTAAGATACCATAAATCTGGACAACCATCTGGCCGAGACCTACTTCCTAATTTTTGCGTGAGGAGTAAAAATAAAAAAAATATTAAGATTTATAATTTTAAACAATGGCTATCTATTTGGGAAAAAGCTAAACAAAGTTGTCTTACTAAAAAGTATACTTTTAAGTATCAAACTCCTACGTTTAGAGGGAAAAAACGAGATTTAATAAATTTTATCTCATAGTTAAATAATTACATCTCCAGTTGGTCTGTATTTTCTTATTACACAGATGAATGCAACTAGATTTTGCCTTATTATGTAAGTAAAACTTTATAAAATTTATATTTAAAAATGGACTTTTACTTACCTAAAGACTTTAAAAACAAAAATATACCTACACCAATAAATATTTTAAGAAAACTAACAAAATATTTAGAAGCAAAAAGAAAAAGACAGATAGTTGTAGTATTTATTTTATCTATATTTGCTTCTTTAGGAGAGTCTATATCAATAGCGGTGCTGATACCTTTTATAGGTTTTTTTATTAATCCTGATTTATATCTATTTAATAGTATTTTTGAAACATTATTTAACTTTTTTAATATTACAAATGAACGAGAGATACTAGGATTGATATCCTTTCTGTTTATTTTAATTGTTTTATTAAGTGGATATTTAAAATTAAAATTTATAAAAATTTCCAACATTGCTGCTGAAAATATCACTAGTGATTTTAAAATAAAAATATTTAATTTTTTAATTAATCAGAATTATAGTTACTACTTCAAACATGGTTCAAACGAAATAATGAGTAATCTATCTCAAAAAACAGGAGCTTTTATGACAATGACTTTTGCCGCTCTTAATATTCTAAATTCAATTCTAGTTTCTACGGCTATAATTATAGTTTTAATTATCAACGAACCTTTTTACACTCCAATTATAATAACTATGATTTGTTTATTTTTTTTTATTATTTTTAAAATAAAAACTAATATTGTTTTAAAAAAAGGACAAAAAGTAAACTTAAATCAAAATTTATTAATTGAAATATTTGATAACGCTGTTGGATATCTACCTGAAATAATTATCTACAATTTAAAATATTTTTTCTCAACTATTTTAACTAAATCCGCAGAAGAAACTGCTAAATCAAGTGCTGAAATTAGAACAATCAGTATGTCTCCACGTATTTATCTAGAAGTGTTTGTTATAGTTTTAATTGTAATTTTTATTTTTTTTTCAGGGCTCAGTGAGAAATCAAACGAGATTAATTTAGCATATTTTGCAATTTTAGCTTTTGGTGCTCAAAAATGCTTACCTTTAGTAAATAATATTTATTTGTGTTCAGTTAACTTCAAAGCTTCGACACCACCTGTTTTAACTTTCCTAAATATTTTAGAACAAGGAATAAAAGAGAAAACTGATAATAAATATTATGATAGTTTGACTTTTAATAAATCTATCAAACTTGAAAAACTTTCTTTCCAATACAATCAAAATTTACCTAAAATTCTAAGTAATATAAATTTAGAAATTAAAAAAGGGGATAAGATTGCTTTAAAAGGTGAAACTGGATCTGGCAAAAGCACATTTACTAATATAATATCCGGCTTACTCGATCCCACTGAAGGTAAAATATTAATTGATGGCACTGAAGTTAACTTAAAAAATAAAAAAAATTGGCAAAAAAATATAGCAATAGTCCCACAAAATATTTTTTTACATGACAAGAGCTTACTCGAGAACATAGCAATAGCTGTTAATTTAAGTGAAATTGACATTGAAAGAGTTAAGAAATGTGCGAATTTAGCTAAAATAGATACTTTTATTCAAAAGCTACCTAACAATTACTACGAAGAAGTTGGAGAGAAAGGGGTTAGACTTTCTGGAGGACAAAAACAAAGGATAGGTATTGCAAGAGCGCTATATAGAAAATCAAATTTAATAATCATGGACGAACCAACAAATGCGTTAGACAAAGAAACTGAAAACCTAGTTATGGAATCGATCATTAGCAACACAAAAGACATTACAATTATAATGATATCACATAGCAACAGTACGCTTAAATTTTTTGATAAAATTATTGATTTAGAGCAATTGAAATAATCTATTATATTCACTTCATGGTTCGAAAAAAAAACTTCTTAATCGTTTCATTTATGGGTGTTGATGGATCTGGAAAAACAACTATTTCAAAAAAAATAGAAAAAATGTTTGATAAATCTAAATATCTTCATCTAAAACCTTATATTATTTTTCAAGATCGAAGGACAGTAATTAAAAATCCGCACAAAGAAACTAAAAGTACAATCACTGTTAGTTTTTTTAGATTATTATCCTGGTTAATCTCATATAAATTTTTTTTTTTTATTAACAAAAATCATAAAATATATATTTTCGACAGATATGCTCATGATATAATTATTGACCCACTTAGATACAAACACAATTTATCAAAAAATTTAACAAAATTAATTTTATCTTTTTTCCCAAAGCCAGATTTATGGATTTTTTTAAAACCTACTCAAAAAACTATTAATTCACGAAAACATGAACTTTCAGAAGCTGAATCAAGACGTCAAATGAAAGAATATTCCAATTTTTTTAAAAACAAAACAAATGTGCTAAAGTTAAACACCAATAATCACAGTAAAGCGTCTATAAAGCTAATAAAAAATAAAATAAAATATCTTATTAAATGAAAAATATTCTAATTACAGGTGGCGCAGGTTATATCGGATCACATGTAGCTGAAATATTAATTAATAAAAAAAAAAATATATTTATTATTGACAACTTATCTACGGGTTTTCAAAAATTATTGAATAAAAAAGCTCATTTTATTAATTTAAATATTTTAAATACATCAAAATTAAAGAAAATTATTATAAAAAATAAAATTGACTCGGTAATTCATTTAGCAGCAAGTCTTAGTATTGGTGCAGGCGAAAAGTACCCGAAGCTTTACTATAAAAATAATGTGTTAGGCACAAGAAGCTTATTAATAGCATGTAATAATTCTCTAGTAAAAAATTTTATCTTTTCTTCTACAGCTGCAGTTTACAAAGAAGGACAAAAAATAGTTAGTGAAAAATCTAAAGTTAATCCAAAAAGTGTCTACGGTAAAACAAAGTTAATAGCTGAAAAACAAATTATTTTAAATTGTAAAAAAATGAAAATAAATTATGGAATATTGAGATATTTTAATGTTTGTGGTGCAAGTTCCTCAGGAAAAATTGGTATAATTTCAAAAGGAGATCATTTATTTAAAAATATATCAGTTGAAGTTTTGAAAAAAAAACCGCTAATTAAAATATACGGCAATGATTATAATACACCAGACGGAACGGCTATTAGAGATTTTATTCATGTTTCAGACTTAGCCGAAGTTCACTACCAAGTGCTACGAAAAATATCTAAAACTAAAAAATCAAAAATACTTAATTGTGGATATAACAGAGGTCTTTCTGTCAAAGAGGTAATTGAAGAATTTAAGAAACAGATTAAGCGCCCCATTAAAATAAAATTTCAAAAAAGAAGACCTGGTGATATGGAAATATTAATTTCTAACAACAAATACCTAAAAAAACTAATTAATTGGAAGCCTAAACACAACAATCTAGCATCTATAGTTAGAAGCTGCATACGTTGGGAAAAAAAGATTAACAATTAATATTTTATTCATCCAACCATTTGTTTTAAATTAAAATAAATGATTTAGTATATTCATATGAATAATGTTTATGATTTAAATAGCATACTAAGTGCAATAGAAGACATAAATAGTAAACAGAAAAAAAAATCGATATTATTTGTTTCAAATAGTACTAATAAAATAAAAGAAAACACTTCACTTAACGAAGGTGTTTTGCCAATTACAGAAAAATTAATATTAGAAGCCGAAGAACATTCAAAGAAAGCCAAAAAAAAAACTATAGTTCTGACAGCTATTACTGAAGATATTTTAATTTTAGACAAAGAATATAATGAGAAAAATTTAGAAACTATAAATTTTGAAGAAATAAAAAAAAATATTATTGATGATCTTTACTCATCACTTTCAAAAAAAGTAAAAAAAAATACATTAAAAACTATTTTTGATTTACGTCAACAAATATACGACCTTGAAAAAAAAATTGAAGTTATAAGTTTTAATAAAACAGATCAAGATTTTGTACAAGATCAAAACTTAGATAGTATTAATGAAAACAAAGAACATCTGATCAATGAAGAAGTCTCAGATAAAGATGAGCATTTAATTAATCAGGAAAATGATGATGATCTCTCAGAAAATACAATAAAAACATTAAAGATGCAAAATTCATTAATAAAAGATTTAGAAAAAAATGAAGAACAATTACGTTTAAAAATCGTTGATTTAGAACAAGATATCTCTATTTTTACTAAGAAAAAAACTAACGTTATTAAAGACATGCCCGATGAAGCTAAAGCATTTAAAAAAAACAATTTAAGTAATGAAAATATAGGCTCACGATCATTTAACACAAACGAACAAACAGAATTATTTTTTTTTAAAAACAATTATGAAAGAATGATCATCGATAATGATGTTCTTAAAAAAAAATTATCTATTTCAAAAGAACGTATAATTATATTTGAAAAAAATATAAAAGAATTAAAATCTGCTTTTGAAAATTTAAACAATATTCTGACTAAAAACTCTATTATCAAACTTAATGAACAGCCTTTAAAAAAACCTTCAGATATTGATTTAATTAATAATAGCGATAAAGATAAAAAATAATTACTTATACCTATTTGGTTTACCTCTAATTACTTTAATCTATAACATTAAGATAATACTATATCGTGCGACACTATGTGCGATTGATAATCATTATCATTGAGAATAGTTATCATTAACAGTATAAATTCTATCAACAATAAGGAAAAAATGAAAAAAATATTACTATTAGTTACGGCATTAACTTTTTGTATAACTTCCCTGTTTGCAAACGAAGTTAACGTTTTTAGCGCAAGACATTATGATTCTGATATTCAACTTTACGAAAAATTTACTGCTAAAACAGGAATTAAGGTAAATGTTGTTTCTGGTAAAGACAAAGCTCTTCAAAAAAGAATAATCGAAGAAGGTGCTGATTCAAAAGCTGATCTATACATTACAGCAGATGCTGGAAGACTAGGTGCGTTTGATGCAGCTGGTATGTTTCAAAATTCCATGTCTTCAAAAATAAAAGCAGCTGTAGCTTCTAATTTTAGATCTGACAATTGGACTGGCATAGCTAAAAGAGCAAGAATTATTTATTACGCACCTGAAAGAGTTAGCGCAAACGATCTTAATGGAATGCGATATGAAGATCTTTCTGATCCAAAATGGAATGGAAAAGTTGTAATTAGAAAATCAAATAACGTTTACAACCAATCTCTTGTTGCTTCGCTAGTTCAGAATAATGGAAAAAAAGCTACAGCAAAATGGGCTAAAGGCATAGTGTCCAATATGGCTAGAGATTCAAAAGGAAATGATAGAGCTCAAATTCTAGCAGTTGCAGCAGGTGAAGCTGATTTAGCAGTAGCAAACACTTATTACTACGCATTGATGTTATCTGGGAGCAAAGGTGAAGAACAAAAAGCAGCAGCAAAAAAAGTTTTACCCTTCTTTCCAAATCAAGATGGAAGAGGAACCCACATGAATATTAGCGGAGGTGGTATTATAAAAACTGCTCCAAATAAATCTAATGCTATAAAGTTACTTGAGTTTTTATTAACTAAAGATGCACAAGAACATATAGTTAATAATACTTTTGAATATCCAATTATTGATGGTGTAGAACCACATGAGTTGGTTCAAGCAATGGGTCTTGGTTTTAAACAAGATCTTAAAACAAAAGTAACCTCTTATGGAAAAAAACAAGCTGATGCATTAGAACTAATGTTAGCTGCAAAATGGAAATAAAAAGATATCCTTCTATTTATTTTCTAATGAGAGAAATAAGAAAAGATTTATTTGGTGTTGACACAAATAATTCAACTGATGAAATAAGTTTCTTGTTTTTGCATCGAACTAATTTTGATTTTTCATCAGAGTGTAAAAAAATTGACACCAATACATGGAAGAAAATTAATTAATTTTTTTCCCAATTGCCCATAATTACTTTTAATGAATTACCCCGTTAAATGTGTTATGGGCACAAATATAAATGTTTTTAAAAAAAATTAATATTTGGTATTTAAGTTCTTTCTTAATATCTATAATTGTAGCAATACCCATACTAACAGTTTTTAGCAGCTTTTTTGACACCACAGGAGACTATTCAATAATTTTAAAAAATACTTTTTTATACGAATATATTTTTAATTCTTTAGTTCTTTTATTGGGAGTCTTAATATTAACATTTTTAATAGGTGTAACTGGTGCATATTTAGTATCTTTCTATAATTTCCCAGGTGTTAATTTTTTTAAATGGGCTTTAATTTTGTCATTTGCAGTACCAGCATACATCTACGCCTATTCATTAACAGCTTTTTTTGAAAATTATGGTACAGCTTTTTCAATTTTAAAAAATATATTTGGAGAAGCTAACTACAACATATATATACCTAAATTTGACGGTATGATGGGAGCAATACTGTCTATTTCATTCTCATTATTTGGATATGTCTACGTTTTGACAAGAGCATCTTTTCATTACCAGTCACAAAACTTAATTGAACTTGGTAAAAATTTAGGATTTTCTAAAAAAAAATCCTTTTTAAATATAATTTTACCCTCTGCAAGACCTTCAATTGTAGCTGGTCTTTCTCTTGTAGCAATGGAGACTTTATCTGATTTTGGTTCTGTTTCTTTTTTTGGTATTTCAACATTAACAACAGCAATTTATAACGCATGGATTTCTTTTGATGATCTTGCTCTTGCAAACAGACTATCTTTTTATCTGCTAATATTTATTCTTGGCTTGTTTGTACTAGAAAATTTTTCTAGAAAAAAAGCTCAATACCACACGCCTACTAAAAGTGGTTTTAAAAAGAAGATGCCTATAAAACTTACGGGTCGAAAATCTTTTTTAGCTTTCACCTTCTGTGCTTTAGTTTTCTTTGTAAGTTTTTTATTTCCTGTTTTGCAAATGCTATATTGGACTATTAGTTTTCCAAAACATTTAGCAGATTTAAATTTAATAAAACTATTTACAAATACTATGTTATTAGTTTTTTTATCAAGTATTTTATTAATTTCTTTAAGTTTTATTTCAAATTATGGAAACAGAGTAACTAGAAGTAAACTATTAAGTGTGTTGACTACTTTTTCTGTTTCAGGCTATGCCATTCCTGGAATAATTTTAGCTGTAGCTTTTATCACTTTTATTTCTTGGTTTGACAATACCGTCATTAGGTTTTTTGGACTTCAAACTATTAAATCAATATTTATTGGTTCTGTATTAGGTTTAATTTTAGTATATTTTATTAGATTTTACTCTTTAGCTAGTAATGGTCTTAAGTCTGGTTACTCAAAGATTAACTATTCAATTGATGAAAGTGCTTATCTTTTAGGATATTCAAAATTTAAAACTTTTACAAATATTCACATTCCTTATTTAAAAAATTCAATGTTATTAATAGGAATTTTGATTACTATTGAAATCATAAAAGAATTGCCCATAACACTGATAATGAGGCCTTTTAATTTTGAAACATTTGCAACTACTGCTTATATTTTTGCATCTCAAGATTTACTTGAAGCAGCTGCCGCGCCTTCTTTATTTCTTGTTATTATTGCAAGTTTCTTTATTTTGATTACATCTAGATTTATTCTTAAAGAATAAAATTATGACAAAAAACTTTTTAGAGATAGATAATGTTACATTCACCGCCAGTGCTAAAAATAAAGTAAACAATGTTTCTCTACACATTGAAAACAAAGGAGATATTATTTGTTTATTAGGTCCTTCAGGAATAGGCAAAACTACAATATTGAGAACTATTGCAGGTTTAGAAAAAATTGATTCTGGAAAAATTATTTTGAATAATAAAGTCATATCTTCTAGGGACACGCACGTAGAGCCCGAAAATAGGAATATTTCTTTAGCATTCCAGGACAATTCTTTGTTTCCACATTATAATGTTATTCAAAATATTAAATTTGGATTTGAAAGAAACAGGAACAAGAAAAAAAATTTAAATATTAATGAAATTATTAAATTTTTACATCTAGAACATGTTGTAAATAAATTTCCACATCAAATAAGTTCTGGTGAAGCTCAAAGAGCTACGCTAGCAAGATCTGTTTTATCTAATCCTGATTTACTACTTTTAGACGAACCATTGTCTAATGTTGATCAAAGTTTTAAAGAGGAAATACAAGTAAAATTAAAACAAGTGTTAACAGAGCATAAAATTACTACCATTATTGTTACACATGATTCTTATGAAGCTTTTTATTTAGGAACTAAGTGTGGAATTATTTTAGATGGTCAACTTAAGCAGTACGATGATCCGTATAACGTTTATCACTTTCCTAACTCTATAGAGGTTGTAAGTTTTTTAAATAGGGGAACTTTAATACCTGCTAAAGTTACAGGTGAAAATAGTTTAGAAAGTATTGATCTTGGTACAATCAAAGGTAATTTTATCAAACACTATCCAAAAGGGTCAGATGTTAAGCTCTTAATACAACCTGAAGATTTAGAGCACGATGATGGGAGCAACTTAAAACTTGAAGTAGTAGATAGGCAGTTTAGAGGAACTAATTTTATATATACATTGAAAACACCAAGTAATTTAATGATTCCTGTATTTGTACACTCGCATCACATTCATCAGCACGAAGTTGATGAAAAATTTGGAATTAAGAGACCTATTAATATTGATCATATAGTTTGTTTCTAATAGACCTATCATCTTAATTATTTTTAACTTTTTCTATTGTTAAAATTATATTAAATTAGTTAAAGAGCGCCCTTAGCTCAGTTGGATAGAGCATCGGTTTTCTAAACCGAGGGTCGGAGGTTCGAATCCTCCAGGGCGCACCATATTAAATGATAAATAAATTTCTTAAGTTTTGCACTGAGCAAAAATTTCAAAAAAATAAAGAACAAATAAAAGCATTAGATCTGCTTATTAAATTTTATAAAAATGAAAGTTTTTTAACAAAGATATTATCAAAAATTTTTTCTAAGCAAAAAAATATTTTAGGTTTTTATTTACAAGGCGGTGTTGGTGTTGGTAAAACAATGTTACTTAATTTTTTTTTTGATAATTTAGAAACACCTAAAATACGTAGACATTTTAACGAGTTCATGATCGAGTTCCATGATTTTAGGTACAATTATAAATTACAAGGAAAAGACAATTCAATCAACACATTTGTAAAAAAATTGAAAAATAAAGCTAACCTTATTTATTTGGATGAATTTCAAGTTACTAACATCGTTGATGCTATGATTTTAGGAAAACTATTTGAAGTAATTTTTAGAGAAAATATTAAAGTTTTAATAAATTCAAATACAAAGATTAAAGATCTGTACAAAGACGGACTTCAGAGAGATCAGTTCATACCTTTTATTAATATAATTAAAAGATTTTGTAAAGAACATGAATTAGTTGTAAATCAAGATTATAGAAAATCTGGCATCTCTAATTTAGAACGATTTTTCTACCCAATTAACGATCAAACTTTTTTCCAAGTCAGTAGTATTTTTCGAGAAATTTCAAAAGGAAAAATAAACAAATCAAAAAATATTTTTATAAAACGAAGAAATTTTATAATAAAAAACTACTTTGAAGGATTAGCTAGATTTAATTTCAATGATTTATGTGGTGCACCAATTGGAGCTGAGGATTATATAAAAATTGCAGAATGTTGTCATTTTTTACTTATAGATAATGTACCAAATTTTGGTGACGAGAATGCTGATGAGCAGCAAAGATTTATTACGCTCATCGATATTCTTTATGAAAAAAAAATTCCAATTATGATTACCGCAAACTTTAATTATAATAATTTCAACTCATCAAGAAAATTAAAAGATTCTTATAAAAGGACTGTAAGCAGATTGTTTGAGTTAACTTCTCCTATGTTTAAAATTAGTAAGTAAATAATTTATAATTAAGAAAACCATATTTAGTAAAAAAATATCTTTTTTTTCTATATATAGTATCTTTCAACCACAGTTACATTGATCATTTAGAATAATTAAATTATGCTTAACCTAATATTTTGATCGATCAAAATAAACAAACAATAAAAAAAGGATATTTAAATATGTTTAATACGTTTAAAAATTTGGTTATAATTGGTTTTGCTTCACTAGTTCTTGTTGCATGTACGCAAGAAGGCGGTAGTGGTAATTCTAAAAAATCAAAAACATTAGAGAATACAAAAAAAGCTGGCTTCGTAAAATGTGGAGTTTCTCAAGGTCTTCCAGGATTTTCAAATGCTGATGCAGCTGGAAATTGGTCAGGTATCGATGTTGATGTATGTAGAGCTGTTGCTGCTGCTGTTTTAGGTGATGCAGACAAAGTTAAATACACACCATTAAGTGCTAAAGAAAGATTCACTGCGTTAATTTCAGGTGAAATTGATATTCTTTCAAGAAACACTACTTGGACATTATCTAGAGATGCTGACATAGGTTTAACTTTTGTTGGCGTTAACTTCTACGATGGCCAAGGTTTCATGGTAAGAAAAAACTCTGGTATTAATTCAGTAAATGATTTCCAAAGCGGTATCTCTGCGTGTACAAACACAGGTACTACTACTGAGTTAAATATGAGAGATTTCTTTAATTCTAAAAACATAAGTTATGAGCCAATTGCTTTTGAAAAAGCTGATGAAGTTGTTGCTGCTTATGACGCTGGAAGATGTGATACTTATACTACCGATAAATCAGGTTTAGCTGCTCAAAGAACAAAAATGAGTTCTCCTGACGATCACAAGGTATTGCCTGAAACAATTTCTAAAGAGCCACTTGGACCAGTTGTGCGTCAAGGTGATGCTGTTTGGGAAGACATTGTTAGATGGTCTCTAAATGTTATGATCGAAGCTGAAGAATATGGTGTTAATTCATCAAATGCTTCAAGCCTAAAAGATTCAGAAAACCCTCAAATCAAGAGATTAGTTGGTTCTGAAGGTGAGTTAGGATCTGCTTTCGGTTTAGATAACGACTGGAGTTTAAGAATTATCGAACAAGTTGGTAACTACGGTGAAATCTATGAAAAACACATAGCAAGCACTGGAATTATGCCAGACAGAGGTCCAAATGAACTTTGGACTAAAGGTGGTATACTTTACGTAGCACCAGCTAGATAATTATTAATATTAATTTTAAAAATTAAAAGGGCTAGATTTATCTGGCCCTTTTTTTTATGATCACTTTAATGAATAAAATTAAAATCAAACTAACATTTCTTAAAAACAATTGTGAATCTTAAAGCTTTTTCAATAGACTTAAAAAATAAGAAGAGATTAATTCCTCAAGTTTTAACCTTGTTATCAATTGTATTGATAATAAGTTATTTCACTTATAATGCGCAGGTCAACATGGACAATAGAGGTATTGCTTTTGGTTTTGGGTTTCTTTCCCAGGAAGCATCATTTGATATAGGTTTTTCATTAATTGATTATGATGGATCTAACTCATACGCCAGAGCCTTTTTAGTTGGCTTGCTAAACACTCTTTTAGTTTCAGCTATAGGTATTTTTTTTGCCACTTTAATAGGTGTAACAGTTGGTATTGGAAGACTTTCTTCCAATTATCTTGTGGCAAAATTTTCAGAAGTTTACGTAGAAGTATTTAGAAATATACCTCTGTTATTACAATTATTTTTTTGGTATTTTGCAGCTTTAAGAGCTTTACCTCTTCCAGAACAAGCTATAAATTTTAATGATATTTCATATTTAACTGTTAAAGGTTGGTATGTTCCAAAATTTCTATGGACTAATTTTTCTATATTTATTTATTCATTAATAGCTACAATTATTGCTATTATTTTTGTATCTAGGTATGCAAAAAAACAAAGAGAAGAATCTGGGAAACAAATCCCCTCGTTCTATATAGGCATAATATTATTAATTGCTCTTCCAGCTTTGAGTTTTTTAATTGGAGGTGTATCACTTGAGTTTGAAATTCCTGTTTTAAAACAAATGTCAGCTACGATTTTTAATTTTCGTGGAGGTGTTAGTATAATTCCAGAACTAATGGCTCTGGCAATGGCACTATCTATGTACACAGCTACATTCATTGCTGAGAATGTTAGGGCGGGAATTTTAGGAATAGGAAAGGGTCAAAAAGAAGCCGCCGCATCAATTGGTTTGACTAAAACGCAAATTTTGAAATTGGTTGTACTACCTCAAGCTTTGAGAATAATTATTCCACCTACCACTAATCAATACTTGAATTTAACTAAAAATTCTTCTTTGGCTGCCGCAATTGCCTATCCAGACATTGTTCTTGTGTTTGCTGGTACCGCACTAATGCAAACGGGTAGAGCAATAGAGATCGTAAGTATTACAATGGGCACTTACCTTTTGATAAGTCTTTCAATCTCTTCATTTATGAATTGGTATAATCAAAGCGTTGCTATTAAAGAAAAATAAAAAATGAATTTAGATATATTAAAACCAAATAAAGAAAAGCTTTTTACATACGTAGCAACAGGTATTAGTTTGTTAAGTATTAGTTTCATAGACATTTTTAGTAATACTTTTTTAAATTTTAATATTACTGGATTTTTCCCCAGTATAATTAGTTACTTTAGCCCTGTAATACTAGGAGCTTTCGGTCTGCATCTTATAAGAATTGAATATAGTGGAAATAAAACATTAGATAAAATTAATAAAAATTTAAACTCTAGTAACATCAATGCAATTCTATCTCTTATAGTAGTTTTTATTTTAATAAAATATGTCCCATCTTTATTAAACTGGCTTTTCTTTGATGCTAACTTTATAGGAAATACAAAAGAAGATTGCACCGGTGATGGAGCTTGTTGGGTGTTTGTAAGAGTTTGGTTTAATAGGTTTATGTACGGAATGTATCCAGATGCCGAACAATGGAGAATAAATATTTCTTTCTTATTTTTACTTGGATCAATTGGTTTAATTTTTATCCTTCCAAATAAATTCAAGAAGTACATAATTATTTTTTTACTTTTTATTTTTCCAGTAGTTGCACTTAATCTTATCTCAGGCGGAATATTTGGCTTAAAATGGATTGAAACTGGTGCGTGGGGTGGTCTATCACTAACTTTTATAGTGTCCGCTTTCGCACTAATTTTTTGTTTTCCGATAGGAGTTTTTTTGGCATTAGGCAGAAGATCTAATTTGCCAGCGATAAGGTATTCTTCCATAGGTTTTATAGAGCTGTGGAGAGGCGTTCCATTAATAACTGTCTTATTTATGTCAGCAGTTATGTTTCCTATGTTTTTGCCTGACGGCACATACATGGACAAGCTAATGAGAGTCATTATTGCTATAACTTTATTTGAAGCAGCATATATGGCAGAAGTGGTAAGAGGTGGCTTGCAAGCATTGCCAAGGGGTCAGTATGATGCGGCAAAATCTTTAGGGATGGGATACTGGAGGATGCATTTTTTAATTATTATGCCACAAGCCTTAAAATTAGTGATACCAGGTATTGCAAATACTTTTTTAGCACTGGTAAAAGACACCCCATTAATTTTTGTTGTAGGGTTGCTTGAGCTGGCAGGTATGATAGGTTTAGCAAAAACAAATCCTAAATGGTTAGGAATGGCCACTGAAGGCTACGTCTTTGCCGCTTTTGTTTTTTGGATTATTTGCTTTTCAATGAGTAGATATAGTCAAAATTTAGAAAAAAAATTAAGTACAGAAAAATAAATGTCAAATATAATTGAATTAAAGAACGTAAATAAGTGGTTTGACAAATTTCAAGTTTTAAAAGAAATTAATCTTGAAGTTAAACCCAAAGAAAAAATAGTTGTTTGCGGCCCCTCAGGCTCAGGTAAGTCTACTTTAATTAGATGTATTAATAGGCTTGAAGAACATCAAGAAGGATCAATCGTGGTTGATGGTAGTGAGATTTCAGAAAATACAAAAAATATTGAAAATATTAGAGCAGAAGTTGGAATGGTTTTTCAACAATTTAATTTATTTCCGCATTTATCAATTCTCGACAATTGTTCATTAGCTCCAATTTGGGTAAAAAAACTACCTAAAAAAAAAGCCGAGGAATTAGCTATGGAAAATCTTAAAAGAGTGCAAATTGAAGACCAAGCAGCAAAGTTTCCCGGTCAATTATCAGGTGGACAGCAACAGAGAGCTGCAATTGCAAGAGCTTTATGTATGGAACCAAAGATCATGCTTTTTGATGAACCTACATCAGCACTAGATCCTGAAATGATTAAAGAAGTTTTAGACGTAATGGTTGACCTTGCAAAAGGTGGGATGACAATGATTGTTGTAACGCATGAGATGGGTTTTGCTAAAGAGGTTGCTGACAATATGATTTTTATGGACGAAGGTCGTATTGTTGAGAAAGCAAAAACAAATAATTTTTTTGACAACCCTAAGTCAGAAAGAACAAAACTTTTCTTAAGTCAGATACTATAACCAACTTGGTAAAGGCAAGTTCTTGCTTAATAAAAATTCTTTATTATAAATTTTACTTGCATACCGTTTTCCCGGGTCACATAGGATTGTTACAATGTTGTGGCCTGGCCCTAATAGCTGTGCCAGTTTTATTGCACCTCCAATATTGATTCCAGAGGAACCACCTAGTTCTATTTTTTGATCTTCTTTAAGTTTAAATATAATATTCAAAGCTTCTTCATCAGTTACTTGAAATGCATCATCCACTAATGCTTTTTCAAAATTTTTGGTAACACGACCTGTTCCAATACCTTCTGTTATAGAACTACCTGAATTTTCTAATTTATTAAATTTAATGTGAGAATACAAAGAGGAGCCCATTGGATCTGATAATGCAATTTTTATATTTTTATTTTTTTCTTTTAAACCAATAGACACACCAGCTAAAGTACCTCCAGTACCAACAGCACAAACAAATCCATGAATTTGTCCAGCTGTTTGTGTCCATATTTCTCTTGCAGTTGTTTTAATGTGTGATTCAGTATTAATCACATTGTCAAATTGATTAACCCAAAATACTCCATTTTGATTAGACCCTGACAGTTCTTCTGCAATTTTCTTTGATTTTTTTATATAATTTTCTGAACTACTGTAGGGTGCAGCATCAACCTCAATAAGTTCGGCTCCCAAATCTTTAAGAGTCTGTTTTTTTTCGATAGATTGAGTTCTTGGAATAACAATTTTTAAAATTAAACCATATACTTTTGCAACAACAGCCAATCCAATACCTGTATTTCCAGCAGTACCTTCAATAAGTATCCCACCTTTTTGAATTTTTTTATTTTTAATGGCGTTCTCCACCATAAACAATGCGGCTCTATCTTTAACTGATTCTCCAGGATTGAAATATTCAGCTTTTCCATAAATATTGCATCCGGTTGATTCACTAGCTTGTTTTAATCTGATTAATGGTGTATTTCCAATTTGCTTTAAAATGTTAATATCTGACATAATATTAAATATATGAAAAAAAATATTCTTTCAATTATATTCTTTCTTGTTCTTACTACGCAGACTTTTTCACACGTTAAACATTTTAGCTATAATTTATTAGAATATGAACTTTTTAGAAACGATAAATTAATTGGTTATCATAATTATAAAATTGAAAGAAAAAACTTAAACCTTAATGTAAAAAGTGAAATAAAGTTTAAAATTACAAAACTTGGTGTGGATTTATATAATTACGAAGCTATAAGTGAAGAAATGTATCAGGATAATCAATTAATTAACTTTTCATCAAGAACCAAACAGAATAAAAAAATTAAAAACACTCAAATAAATTTTGATAAAAAAATAAATAAATTGAATATCACTGGATCTGAAAATCATTTGACTGCACCAAAAGAATATTTAGTTGGTACCTGGTGGAATCACGAGATTGTACAATCAAAAGCACAAATAAGTGCTATTTCTGGAAGAGTTATTGAACAAAAAGTTGTTTTTTTAGGTAAAGAAGAAATAAATTTATACGGAAAGACTCATAACGCACTAAGATTTAATTTTTCTTCTAGTGACCAGACATTACCAGATAAAAAAAAATTAAACACAGACGTTTGGTATGATGAAAAAACAAAAATTTGGCTTAAAGCGGCTTTTGATAAAACGGGTCATTGGGAATACAGATTAAAAAGATATAATTAACAATCACCGAATTATTTTTTTTCATAGTTGTCAACGGTTTTTTAAGGTTTTTTCTGGTAAAATTTTAAATAAAAAAATTTAAATATCTTTTTTAATTCTTGCATAAATTTCAGTTTTAATATTAATTTAATTAAATAAAAACTTTATTTAAATTAAATTAATTGAGGAAATTTAATGGAAGAAAACTTTAACGTACACTTAGGAACTAAACTTAGAATGAGAAGACTTTCATTGGGTTTAACACAGACAAAAGTAGCACAAGCAATTAACGTGACATTTCAACAAATTCAAAAATATGAAAAAGGAACGAATGGAGTAAGTTCTAGCCGATTAATGCAATTATCGACATTTCTAAAAGTTCCAATTAATTTTTTTTATGAAGACTTTAAAGGCTATAAAGATGTTTCTTTTAATAAAGTCTCTACTGAAAATCTAAATTTTTCTTTTTTAACTAAAACTTTTTTAAATCTGTCTCAATCTGACAAAGATAAGATTATGCAAGTTTTAAGAAATACGGAAAATTTGCAAAAAATAAGTTAATTTTAAATAACAAAAATTCGAATCATAAAAAGTAACTCTATTTCTTTTAATAAAAACTAAATCTAATTAGTAAGAATTTCTTTAATAACTTTTTTTTTAATCATGTTATCTTTATCTAGCACCATTAGATCGTTGGAAAATTTTTTACTTATCTCTCCCCACTGTATGTCTGAATAGTTTTTAACTTTGTTAAAGAGCAGGTTAACATCCTTTAATTCAAATCTATTACTGTAAAAAGGAATATCTTTATATTTTTCATAAGAAGAAGGGAGAGTATCATCGCTCTCGCCTAACATGTAAAAGCTTTTACTGAATTTTAAAACTCTAGCACTTCTTGCTATAGCCTCAAAGCCAAGTGTTGACGAAATAAAAACAATAATATCTTGCTCATCTATAAGTTCTCTTGTAATTTTTTCTGATGACTTTTCTTTACTTGAATAACTAACTAGATAATTCCAATTATTGCTTGGAAATATTTTTTTGTACTCTGTTATATATGTTTCATTTGGTCGCTCCAGAAAATTAATATTATAATTATATTTAGTGGCAATTTTTATTAAATTGTCAAAAATTTTAACTGACAAAGGAAATAGTTTTTTTTTTTTAATACCTGAATTAATGAAAAGTATAGAAAATTTTTTATTCTTAATTTTTTTTACACCAATTGCATTATTAGTAGTGTGACCAGAAATATGTATTTTTGCATCTATAATTTTAGAATACCTATCCATTTCATTTTGGCCAAAAACAAACAAATGATCAATTGTTAATCTTGATTTACTTGTTCTATTATATTGTTCACATTCTTTTATGAACATTTCACTTTTTAAAGATGTTTGATCAGCGATAAATATTTTATTTATAAAAAAATTCTTTAATTTGTAAAAAATGATATCGTTGTCTATTGCTGTGTACACAATTACAGGATCAACAAGTTCAATAAATTTAATCTTGTAATTATCTTTAATTTTCTTGAAGCCATGTTCGCAAATAACACAAACAAGGACAAATAAGTTGATGCTTTCGTATCTTTTATCAAAAACTGTACACATGTTTTTTTCAAATAAGTGATTTGCAAATTTTTTACTTTCTTTGTCAAAGATTAAAATTTTATTTTTTTTTGGTTTCTTAAAATAAAATCTAATTTTTAATATTTTTAATAAAAAAGTCATTACATAAAATAACATGTATTTTATTCTTTTAAATCATTAAATATTATAGAATTATAAGTAAGATTTTCAGGTAAAGTTAATTTGGCTCCTCGGGCAGGACTCGAACCTGCGACCAATTGATTAACAGTCAACTGCTCTACCAACTGAGCTACCGAGGAATAAAAAACAACATACTTTTTTTAAAAAAATAAAACAACTAATTTTTGGAGGCCACGCCCAGAATCGAACTGGGATAAAAGGATTTGCAATCCTCCGCGTAACCATTCCGCCACGTGGCCAACTAGGTCTAGCAAGGTCAAGACTTAAGTAACTACTGGACTTTATACCATCAGAGATTATTTTATCAATCATGGTAATGAGTAAAAAAACTAGTGTGAGTAGCCTACGAAATTGCTCTCGATGATAGAGTTATTGATAGGCTGTAGCTTAAAAGTTATCCATTAATAAATTTATTTTTACACAACCACGTTTAAGTGATTTGCTACAAGTTTGCCACAATGAGATTGAGATTATTAATTTATTGTAATTCTGATTTATTCAATTGTTTTTTATTAAAATCTTTAGTGCCTCTAATGTCTTGATAAATATTTCTAAAATCTGTTAATGAGATTTTTGCCCTTGCTCCTATCTTTCCCCTTTTAACAATTGCTCCTTCTAAGCCTGAGTAAAGTTTT